>OGLN01002097.1_pt1 | contig 12976 bp, 7 predicted proteins | sample 1572641 | NCBI WGS metagenome assembly OGLN01 (sample SAMEA2581903, study PRJEB24529) | metagenome | biome: Human gut stool | place: China | collected 2011
TAGGATGCTTATGTCCTAATTCTGCTTTCTTTGCAGGAAGTGTAACATCTATAACTTCTGCTTTCATCTGAAGTTCTCTCTTCTTTGCAGCAAGGTCTTTCTTTGCAGCATCTAATACTTCCTCGATTGCATGTCTTGTTTCATTAACAATCTGACCCACCTTAGGTCTGTCTTCTGGAGCTACCTCTTTCATACTCTTTAAGACTTCTGTGAGTTCACCCTTCTTTCCAAGAAAAGCTACTCTGATATCATTTAACTTTTCAAGAGAATCTGTTGCTTTAATCTGGGATAAAGCATTTTCTTTGATTGCATCAAGTTTCTCTTTCATCTTATCCTCCATTCTTGCACTGCACATCATATGTGAGTCATATTTCTTAATTAGGAATCTTAATCTCTTTTTACAAAAAGCCACTCTTAATTGTAACACAACTTATAGTTTTAGCAAGTACTATTTTGTGCCTTATATCCTGCCCTGCCCGATATACTGCATAATCTCTTTTTACAGATTTTTGCTATCTTTTATCATACATATCAAGAATCTGTAATGCTTCCTTTGCATATTCCGGATTTTTCTTTGTTATATTTTTTATATTATTTTTTGCATCCTCTATTCTATTCTCATTGTATTCTATCTGGTTTCTTAACTTCTGTCGTCTTATGGACAGATTATGCCTTACTTCAACCATTTCCTTTGGGTTAAGAATAGCTTTTACCTGTGCTATCCATATATGTGTATCTATAACGCCAAGTCTTCCTAGTATATTCATAAGGTCAGTTTCCGCATTGGTCAGGTTATTTGTAACCTCAAGTATTTTTTTCTGTTCTTCTTTCATCTCAATATATGCCTGATATTTCTGCTCCAGCTCATATGCATTTTTTATGTAATACTTGTTGCACTGGTAATCAAGCACATTGGCTGCATTGACATACTTTATCTTTATGCTGTTAAGAAGTGTGGTCGCCTTATTCAACTTAATCTCTGTTACACATACTTTTCTTTCTATTGTTTTAAGATAGGCAAATAACCCAAGTGCCATAATTCCTGCTAAAAATGCTATCGTTATAAATGTACCTACATTGTCCATATTGTCTGACATAGCCATAGCCGCCATAAACACTACAAACACACATATAAGAATTGCAAATATAATCTGTGCATACTTTTTAATACGAAGCTGTTTTTTTACAAGGTCTTTAGCTTCCATTCTGCACATTGAACGCTCTGCCTTAACCATTCTTATATCCCTTGCAATAGCGTTTTTCTCATCTTCTGCCTTACGCATCTTTACTATTGCTTCCGGAAAATCATCTTCATAGGCTTCCATGTTCCTGTATGCCCTGTTTGACAATTTATTGTCGGGTGTTTTTAATATCCGCCTGTCAACTGACAGATTATCTACCATGTCTGCTGCCATTATGAGTTCTCTTTTTATATCATCAGGTGCACCTTCTATCCTTTGTATATCCTCATAGTAGTCTGTTACACTTTCATACTCAACTCGGGCATTCTCTATATATCTGGCTGCTTCCTCACATATATCACACTGGCTTTTTATAAAGCCGCCTACCTCGGTTCCCGTAAAGCCTTCTGTATCAACGCTCTCTATATCATCATTTTCTGATATATCTTTACTGTATGCAGAATATACATCTTTACTTATATCTATATTTTCATCTGATTTTTTTTCATTCTTTTCTATATCTGCAATTTCAGCCTGTCTTTTTTTAGCCTGCTCTCTTATTCTGTTCTGTGATGGATTGACTCCTGATACACTATCCACCTTCTTAATAAGCGACTGTGCCTGCATACTGTTAAGAAGATTGTCATACTTTTCCTCTTCCCTCTGCACATCAGCCTGCTGCCTTCTTGTTTTTTCATCAAGACCTTTCGGACCATCTGGCTCTGTATTTTTTCCTGATATATTTCCAAATATATCTGTATAACCATCATCTTTTTTCTTATGTGGCTCTTTTTCGCCAAGCTCCAGACTCTTAATCATATCATTTATGGAACGTCTGCTTTTAGAGCCCGACTCATTGTCATACATAAGTTCTTCAAGGTCTTTTAAGTCATCATCTTTATCATAGCCGTTTTTTAACGCATCGAATATTCCCACCTGTTATATCACCTCGCAGTATATTTACAATAATCTTCTTTCCATGTATGCAGTATGTCTGCGACTGCCTTATGATAATATGCCACATCACCATGTTCTTTTCTTGCAACAAGCTGCTCAAGCTTTCTGTATTCATCCTGATACTTTGCATTATCGCTAAGGCTGTCTATACGTCTTCTTATAGCATATTCTTCTTCTGACACATCCTCTTTAACCGGTCTGTTCCTGGATGCAAGCTCATTTGCCGCCAGATAACTGTTATATGACTTTGAATACTGTCCTATCTCATACGCTGTCTTAAAGCTAAACGCAGCATCTTCGTATAAGAACATCCTTGCATATGCCACTCCAAGATTGTGATGTACTCCTGCCATAAATGCACCTGAAGCCTCTTTTGTATACTCTTTTATAATCTGTCTGTAGCAGTCTATTGCCTTATAATAATTCTTTCTGTCAAGATAAGTATCTGCCCTTGACCTTAAACGCTCATAGGAATTCTGGCTGTCAAGAGTGCTTAGCATTCCGCTTATCTCATCTATCTCACTTACTGAATAATAATCAACTGACTTAAGAATTGTTACAAGTATCATGGCAAGTCCTGCATTGTTTCTTCTTAACTCCTCAACTCTGCCGGCAAGTGGCACATCCTTAGTTTCATACCTCAGAAAATGTATAAGCTCATCACTCACAAAATCATTAGTTATTATATATATATTATTGTAAATGTAGTAGCACAATTCTTCCTCTGTATATAAATGTACATCTGAATAACTGACATACAAAGGATTAACAGCCACCTTATTCCTGCATAATATCATCGCACTCATACACTTGCCTCACTTAAGTCTATCTTATTAGTTATAATCCTGCCTGAAGAAGCAAACAACTCCCCAAAGCCTAAGTCTTCTACTGTAGCAACACATTTATCCTGTGATACAGCCTCTATGGTAAGCCTTATTCTTGTTGTTTTTCCCTCCCTGTAAGGGATACTGCTTATATCTATCACTTTATCCATAGCCTTTCCATCCGGCAGCATAATTCTTAATGTAAGCATAGTCATATCTTCTATGATAAAGTCAGCACTTCTTTTTGCCATATACCAGTCTGTTCCAAGCTTTATCATCCTGAATCTCATAGGCTTTCCCTGCTCTTTTATGTCAACCTCTATATTAGCCTTTATACAGCCATCAACAAGAAGATAAACATTATCAAATACTTTACCGCTTATCCGCTCATACGCTGCAAAACAGGCACCTCTCACGTACAAATTCTGACCCATATATGCTTTTCTTCCGCTTACAAGTGCCTTTGCAAGTCCATCGTCAAGCCTTTCAACATCAAAGCCTGTACCTGTAAGATACACAGAAGATGCTGTATTGCCTTCAAAATACTGTGTAACATACTCTGTTATTCTGCGCCATTTTGTACTTTCGTTATCTTCGTCTAATATATACTGCTGTTCTTTCTGCTCCTGTATATATTGCGAATTATCGACAGTATTATAGAAAAGTCTGTAAGTATCAATCACCTTACCGTCATAATCCATAAGCGCAACTCCGGCCTTATACAGCTCTTTTCTCTGTGAATATGCATAATAGGCAAAGCTTTGTATTCTGCCTATTATCATATAATCATTTTTTCTTACTCCTGCCATATCAATCTGTCTGCTTATCTTGTCAAGTTCTTCCTTAGTATCTGAACCTGTAGTCACACACAGACTTTTAACACTGTCTACACCATACTTATTGCATATTCTTTTAACAGCATCATTTACGGACAATTCTTTAACATCCTCACAGGCAACAGGTGCATTAATCCTCATATCATAGACACAGGCCTGTTTTACTGCATTATCATATTCAATTCCTATTATCAGTCCTCTGCCTTCCATATGTTCCTCCATTAACACCTGATTAATCATCTTCTACATTTTTTCAAAAAGCTCATCTGTAATATAGTCCTCTGTGAGGTAACTGTTCATAAGCTTCTTTAAAGTCACCATATCGTGAAGTTCTTCACTTACCAGACAGTCATTAATAGCATCAAATCTACCACCTGCATCCTCTGAGCTCACATCATCACAGAGCAGATTATATTCCTGACTCTTTTCATTATCTCCATATGTAAAGTAATATGTGACTTTATCATCATAAAACATAATAAGCCTGTGAGTAAATATTCCGCAGGCATCGCATTTCATAACGGCCGTTTCATATGTACGTTCATCATTGACACGATAATGAAGTTCCACCTTTCTATCCGGCATGCCATAATATTCTATGACAGTAACACCATATGCATTGTAAGGTATATTAAGAAATCCTTTAAACTTCTTATAGAAATCATAGACAAGCTCTTTTTCACACATTTCTGTCAGTATTGACTGTGCCATATTATTAATGTCCGATTTTTTCAATCTATCAGCATTATCTGATATATCCTTAAGCCATGCAACATAACATAACAATGGAAGTCCTGTCTTATCCCTGTATGCATTTTCTATAACATTAAATGTCATAGGGTCAGCTTTTCTTTTTCTTATAACATAATTAAATGAATTATATGCCGCATATGCCTTTACTATCGTATTGCTTCCAGCCCTATTCTTATAATAATCGCCAAACACCTCTGCCAGTCTTCCAGAATACGCACCTGTAAACATCATCTGTGATATTATTCTTTCTGACAGTTCATCTGTTTTTACACTAAAGCTTTTGGCTGCTTTCCACACAGCATACATATCTGAGCTTGTTCCATTAAAGTTATGTACCATATACTCAAGCACTATCTCATTGTACAGATGATTTTTAAAAATATGCTCTGTTATGATATTCTTATATTCTTCGGTATTACCCGATGCCTCAAGCTCATGCACCATAAACATAAAAAGCTTTGGTGCCGAAACATACATATATCCATAATGGTCAATAAGATGTCTTGCCTCATAATACATACCATAGTCAAGCAATATCTCAATAAGACCTGCACTGTCTTTTATCGACAGATTATAAGTATCTATTACTTTATATTCCTCAGTGAAACTTTCAGCATTATAATAATCCGCATAGAATTCTATCATCCACGAATTAAGTTTTTTCTTATATTCTTCTGATATGTCCTGTATTTTAAGTGCTTTTTTATATATATCAAGTGTATATATTTTATAAATACGTTTTCTCCTGTAGTAAGAGGCTTTATATATAAGCATATATTTGTCATCTATATTAAAACGTTCATAATCTGACATATCATCCGGTTCGTCAAACACCTTTTCAAGCTCGTATCCTACTGTATTTCTTCTTCTGCAGCCGTCTTCACATATAAATGCTATCGAACAGTCCTTAGTATACACAGGTATATACGTATCTTTTCCTGTAAGCTCATATATAACAGGCTCCTTAAGTTCGCCGTACTTTACAATAATCGCCTTGACATCACCATCAAAACACGTTATATGATACATAAACTTAAGTCTTGCAATAAATGCCGCCGTATCTTCCTTTACAAGCTGTGGTTTTATAAATTCACGGTACAGATACACAAGATATTCATCTATACGCTCTTGCTTTAGCTGCTCATACACATATAGCTCTATTATATGCTCATAAGATTCATATACATCCTTATACTGCTCTTTATTATACACAATATTGGCAAAAAGATATGATTTCCATGTATAATTAACACCCGAATCATATGTAAAGTACATAAGCACTATCTTTGGAAGTCTTATGCTTATATCCTTTCTTATACTTGCCATATAGAACTCATAAAGTCTTGTTATCCTTATACCACGAAGAACTGCTTTCTCATAATAGACAAAGCTGTCCTTATCCGTGATACCAGCCCTTATCATATGAACTATAAGCACCTCAAGCATACTGTCCTCATCAAACTGTTCATAAAGTCTTTTTAACAACTCTATGTGGGAACCTGTGGCGCTTCTCTCATTGCCTATAACAACTGCGGTCTGTTCTGCTAATCTCTTTGATATAATTCCATACTTTATACCTTCTGAGATAACCTGCACCTCAAACCTGTTCATAACCCTTAAAAGGTCAGGCTGTTCATTGTATATATTCAATGCCTCTATATACATAACAGGGCTTGTGCATCCATCATTAAATGCATCTTTTATTCTTATAAGCTTGATACTCTTATTATTCTCTATCTGTCCGTCTATATAGAATAATATCCATAACAGCTTCCATGTATCATATCCATTATCATAGTATCTTGTTACTATCTCTGACACATCCGATGTATACAGTGAATCTTTTCTTTCCAGCGTACTCACATAAAGATAAAGGCAGTACAGCTCAACATGATTATCAACATCTGCAAGTATCTTATCCTTTATACTTTCTAATATCTGTTTTCCGTCATATGCATTGCCAGCTATAAAGTCAAGTCCAGCCTGAAATATATCAAATATAATGTCCGATTTTTTCAATCCTCGTGCTCTTGAAAGCATTTTATCAGTATCAGATATCCACTGCTCACGGCTTATCTTTTTAATACGGAATGCCATATAAGCCTGTGTAAGTGCTATTCTTGCAGTCCTCAACTCCATCCTCACATCAAAGCCGCCATCATTGCTGTTCACATCTTCTTCATCTGCCGGCTGCTTTTCTTTAAATATGGCAAGTTCTATTACTTCCTTAACTCCGTGTGACTGCACACATATTGCCGTGTAATTATTACCATTGTGAAGCTTGTCATAATCTATGAAATATTCAAGCTCATACACATCACCAACGAAGTCATCCGATGTAACAGTGCCTCTTTTCATACTTATATAATCGGCAACGCATTCAACATTAAGCTCTATATATCCCCAGCCGCTTTTTTCTATAACTATGCTGTCCTTCTCTCTTCCAGCCGCCAGACTGTAAGTTCTTAACGATGTATCAACACTGAATGTAAGTGCTGATTTTTTCTTAATTGCAATAAGGAATTCTTCCATGGACTCATATATATTATCACTGTCATAAAGACTGTCGTATAGATTAATAAGGCTCTCGTCACCATTAAGAAATATTCTCTTAAAGCTTTCTGACCTGTATATCATCGCAGCTTCATCCCTTGACTTCTGCACAAGGTTGGTGAAGTGGAAAAGGTCATCGCCCATGCCAAGACTTGTTTCCACCCTTTCCTTATAACCTCTTATTACATATGCTATGTCCTTTTCACCTGCATCGCATACTATTGTAAACTTTCCTTCTATACACTCCTTATCCTCAAGCCTTCTTGCATCTACAGTGTAAGTTATATTACACTCGCTGCCTGTAAATGTCCTGTCCTTTATAGTCACCCTGCAGTCAGAAGAGTACACTAATCCCTTTATGACATCACTAGCCTGAATATGCAGTTGTTCTTCACTGTATGTTCCACATAGTACCTCTGCCACAACAGTTTCGTCCGGCTTTATGATATCCGGTGTGTCCATCTTAAACTTTCCTACTGAAAGGCGGTTAATATACTCCTTCATCAGTCTATGCCTCCGACCTGATTCTATCTAAATGTGACTTTATCTGTTTCTCATATCCATTATCTGTAGGCTCATAGAACACCTCGCCTACAAGAGCATCCGGAAGATACTGCTGGTCTACATAGTGATTAGGATAATCGTGCGCATACTTATATCCTATTCCATGTCCTAACTTTGCCGAACTCTTATAGTGTGCATCCTGCAAATGTGCAGGAACCGGCTGTGTCTTTGTTGTCTTTACCAGCTCTAAAGCCTTATCTACTGCCATATACGCTGCATTACTCTTAGGCGCACACGCAACATAAAGTGCCGCCTGCGAAAGAATTATCCGTGCCTCTGGCATACCTATGCGCTCTACTGCCTGTGCTGCGCTCACTGCAACGACAAGTGCATCAGGGTCAGCATTACCCACATCCTCACTCGCACATATCATAATTCTTCTTGCTATAAACTTTACATCCTCACCTGCATATAACATCTTTGCAAGATAATAACTTACCGCATCGGGGTCTGAGCCTCTCATGCTCTTTATAAATGCTGATATGGTATCGTAGTGGTTATCACCTGTTTTATCATACCTTACTGCACGTTTCTGTATACACTGTTCCGCAGTCTTTAAGTCTATATGTATAATTCCATCCTCAGCCCTGTCAGTTGTTAGTATGCCAAGTTCTATTGCATTAAGCGCACTTCTGGCATCACCGTTTGATATATCTGAAAGAAACTCAAGTGCTTCATCACTTATGTCACCCTTGTAACTTCCCATTCCTCTTTCTTTATCGTATACTGCCCTCTTTAGTATCTCCTTTATATCATCCTTTGACAATGGCTTAAGCTCAAATATAACTGACCTTGATAATAAAGCCCCATTTACCTCAAAGTAAGGATTTTCCGTAGTTGCACCTATAAGTATAATAGTTCCGTCCTCAACAAAAGGCAGAAGATAATCCTGCTGTCCCTTATTAAACCTGTGTATCTCGTCTACAAAAAGTATTGTCTTTCTTGCATACATTCCAAGGTTATCTTTTGCCTTTGCAACGACATCCTCCATATCCTTCTTACCGGCTACAGTCGCATTAATCTGACAGAACTCTGCGCTTGTCGTGTTGGCTATAACCTTTGCAAGTGTTGTCTTTCCCGTTCCCGGAGGCCCATAAAATATGATTGAACTTAACTTATCAGCCTTGATTGCACGATACAGCAGCTTATCCTTACCAATAATATGCTGCTGTCCTACCACTTCATCAAGTGTCCTTGGTCTTAACCTCATAGCCAGAGGTGAGTCATTATCTTTATTACTTTCACGCATATAATCAAATAAGTCCATAAGCTGCCCTTTCTTTCAAAAATGTACTTTTTATCATATACTATAGCATATATCTACATTTTTTTAAAGACAGAACACAAAGCTTTTGCTGATTTTACGTATGCCGCCACCATTCAGCCAAACACCCCTGACTTAATGACTCTCCATACTGAGTCCTTATAATCCATAAGCTCAACACTCTCCGCTGCAACAAGTGGCACAGTTCCTATGAGATTATCTTTATAATAATAATTGATGACACCTATCTCATCGCCCTCACTCACAGGCGCATTTACAGTGTCTATAACACATTCTCTTCTTATATCCGCTGCATCATATTTACTAAGAAACATATATGAAAAATCTTTACTTTTGGCTACCTTCACTTCACTCTTCACGCCCGCATTTACATCTGCATACTCTGTGTCCGGTGCTTCCGTATCCTGATATATGCTGCATACACTGAAACCATAGTTGAGCAGTGTTATCGCATCCTTAAACCTTACCTTGCTTGTCGGAGCTGCCATAACAACCGCTATAAGTTCTATTCCATCCTTCATTGCTGTTCCCGAAAGACAGCAGCCTGCCTTGCTTGTTGAACCTGTCTTAAGTCCTGTCGCATATGAATACTGTTTTATGAGCTTATTCGTGTTGGATAATGTAAAGTCCTTCTCACCATTTCTTGTTACGTGGGTTATATCCTCCATCCATATGTTGCTGAACTCCTTAACCTCCGGATGATTATTAATAAGCTCCCTGCTCATAAGCGCAACATCCCTTGCACTTGAGGTATGTCCGTCAGTATCCAGTCCGCAGCAGTTTACAAAATGTGTCTGCTCCATACCAAGCTGCTTCGCCTTTTCGTTCATCTTTTCAACAAATACGTCCTCAGAACCGCATATGTATTCTGACATGGCTACACAGGCATCATTAGCACTTGCCACCGCTATACACTTTATCATAGTCCTTACGCTCTGTATCTCTCCTTCTTCTAAAAACACCTGGCTGCCGCCCATTGAAGCTGCATATTCTGACACCGTGACAGGGTCTTCCATTTTTATCTGCCCGCTCTCAAGTGCCTCAAATATTAGTATGAGTGTCATTATCTTTGTTATGCTGGCAGGCGCAAGCTGCTTTGATGAATCTTTTTCATATATTACCTGTCCTGTTGCTGCTTCCATAAGTATTGCTGATGGGGTTTCAATATCCGGACCACTTGTGGCTGTTTCTGCTTCATTAGCTGCTATGTCCGATTTTTTCAATCCTGTTAATTGGGCAGCATCTATGATATCTGTCACTGCTGAAGCATTTACGGCTTTTGTACTGCCTGTAGTTCCTACAGCTTCTGTGGAATTTACATCCTTTGTAACCACTATAGCTTCTACAGCATTTACATCCTTTGTGACCCCGGCAGCTTCTACAACTCCTGCGGCCTCTGCGGCTTTGATCGTCCTGCCAGTACAAAAAACAGGTCCTATGACAGTTGTTAAAACCATAATAACTACTGCCATAAGACCTGTTATCTTATATATGCCTCTATATTTCATACAAGCAACCTCTTGATATATTTACTACTTATATATGTTTTCCCTGCTGCTTATATTCTTATTATGAGTGCTTACTTACCTTTGTTGCCAACAAAAAATCTCTCAACGCTTCCTATCTGGTTCTGTGCTCTGCCCTTAAGATTGCAAGAATACAACTGTCCGTCTTTGGCATAGAAATATAATCTCTTTTTATAAAGACTTGTATTAGATGTATTTACCATATTCTCTGCTTCACATATTTCAACCGGCTTTGATGATGTATTCTTTATATAATGCTGTCTGCCATCTGCTATATATGTAAGCATTTCATCGGTGTTTTTAATAAGCGAAAGACTTCCATCCCTTAATGAGTCAGCTATAAATGTTTTCTTTCCTTTCTCTGCCTTTACAAGCTGTGCGGCATCATTGATATATACCAGCTCCTCTTTATCCGGTATATACACCACATTTACACTTGTACCTGTATTCTCAAGAACATCCACGTCTGTTATCTCATCATTTTTAAACTTTGCATAAGATATTTTTTTGCTGCTTATCCAGTATATATAATCATTTTTCTTATCATAAATATATGTGAGGCTTGTACCTGTAATACCTCTAAGAAGAGTTGTTTTCACATTTTTTAATTCAACATAATAATTCTCACCGGACGACAGACTGTACATATATGACTCCACATCATCCGATGTATTAAGATGTTCTGCGCCTGACGAATACATACCTGATGTATCACTCAATGCTGCTACGTCATCGACATACATATCAACTTCTGTTGTTGTCTTCTTAACATAATCATACTGATACAGACGGCCATCATCGTTAAGAACGATTATTGTATTCTTATCACTATATACATATGACTGCTTAAGACTTCTTTCTATCGTTCTGACATCACATACGTAACCAGATGCATCTGACTTATCTTTCTTTATCTCTGCCATAGAAAGCATCTTGTTTCCTGTCTTTCCATTGTCATTGATAGTTTCTGTTTCTTCGTATATAACAGTTCCTTTGTCAGATATATAATATACATTGTGCGAATACTCATTTTCAACAACCTTCTTACATACATCCTCAGACCATATATAAAATGTATAATTTCCACTTTCTGTATTATAAACATCTGCGGCATAATAATCACCCTTAGGACTTGCCACCTTAAGTATGACATTGTCTCTGTCTATATCTGCAGGCCATTCCGGTGTGTAGAAGGTCACATCATCAAGCGCAAATACAGCATTATTGTTATCGCACACATATTTACTGTCAAGTGATGATACATCATATATCTTATTGCCATCGCTCATATATATATTATAGTCTTTTTTTATTGCTATATTTACAATCAGGACAACTGCCGCCACAGCAACAAGAATTGCCGCTATTATAATGCCTGCCTTTGTGTATGGTATGTGGGCTTTATCTGCTTTTCTTACACTTACAGATATGCCACCATTATCCTGTCTGTTATCATCAGAGCTGTTATTCTTCTGTTTTGCTGTCGCAGACTTTTTATTCTGCTGATTGTGGCTATTATTTTTGTTAATATTGGAATTATTGCTTTTATTACGATTCTGGTTGTTATTTTTATTGCCGTTTTTATCGTTTTTGTTATTATTTTTCCTAGTGTTTTTGTTATTATTTTTGTTATTGTTAATATCTGTATTATCGTTACTGTTGCTATTTATACCACTGTTGTTATCATAAATTTTATTATTTCCATTGTTTTTATTGTTATTTCTTTTTTTATTCTTATCACGATTATTATTTATATTCCCACTTTTTTTGCCATTTATGTTATTACTATTATTATCGTTATTGCCGCTAATATTTACATTTTCGTTATTACTGCTGTTGATATTATCGCTATTCTTACCGCCTTTATCAATCTGCTTTCCATTCTTAGCCTTTTCACCAACCGCCTTTAAAAGCTTATTTCCACTGGCCACGATTTTATCTTTTTCTGACTTAAGCTTGTCCGCAACCTCACCAAAATCAACCTTTGTTATATCAAATACACCTTCATCATAGTTCTTTGACTTCTGTGTATGGTTTTTCTTATTGGATGTATTATCATTGTCCGATACTTTATCCGTATCATCATTATCTGTACTATCAGCTTTAAGCGCTTCTAATTCCTTAAGATGCGCCTGCTTCTCCTCATATGCTTTTCTTCTTGCCAGATAATCACTGTTATTAACCTTGATTACCGGTCCCTCACACTTAGGACACTGGCTGCCTTCATACTCTGTTCCACATTTAGCACATATCATATACTTTCTGCCCTATTCCTGTCTTTTCCTACTTTTATGATATTTTCTCCCACATATACTTTACGCAGGATTTATGTATATGTCACAAATCCTGCGTAAATGTATAATCTTACTGCTGTTATCCGGCAAATGCTTATACCGGAAATACACCTTTATCTCTCATTAAAATCTGAACTTATCCTCAAAATATGCCTTAAGATCTTCTATCTTAACTCTTTCCTGCTGCATAGTATCTCTATCTC
>OGLN01002099.1_pt1 | contig 12941 bp, 9 predicted proteins | sample 1572641 | NCBI WGS metagenome assembly OGLN01 (sample SAMEA2581903, study PRJEB24529) | metagenome | biome: Human gut stool | place: China | collected 2011
TTTGTAATCGCCATACTTCCAGCACCTCCCCGAATGTTTTCTTTACATCATCCAGGCTGTTCTGCAATTTATCAATATCGCTGTAATACAATCTTCCCTGTGAATTGCCAAGCTTTACCGCCTGATTAATATTATTTGCAATACCTGCTATGATACGGATTGCTCTTGCCCTGTCCTCAGGATAACTTGTATCTATGTTACCGCCTGTCCGGATCAATTCTCTTATATAAGCACTTGCTGTCATTCCAGTCCGATTAAGTGCCGCTTTCAGAATATCCATATCCTTTTCTGACAGTTTCACAGATACCTTATGATCTTTCCTGTCAGACTTGTATCTTCGCTTTCCATCTACCATACGTTTCTCCCCTTTCGTAATTCTTCAATGCTGTATTAAACCAATCTCTTTTTATCTGTACCATTGCTTTTTCATCCTTTCTAAAAGTAGTGTTCACTGGTTTTGCAAGATGCGGAAAAAGTCGGACCTTTTCCCGAAAAAATATAAACGCCATCAGCGTTTACATAATTTTTCGTCTTGGCAGGAGCACCTGCACCCTGTATATGATATGTGGTGGTTAATATTCCACCACAATTACTGATATGGTGGTTGAAGTTCCACCTGATTTAAAAGTGGTGGCACTTTTTGCCATCACTTTGCTTGTTTGGTGGCATTTTCCGCCACCGCTTTTCCATTTTGATGGCACTTTCTGCCACCATGAATTTTTTTTCGCTTATCTGAGTGGTGGCGCTTTTTGCCGTCACTTTGCTGTTTTGACGGCGCTTTTTGCCCCCACTTTTGCATTTTGACGGCACTTTTTGCCTCCACACTTTTTCGGCTCTGATTTGTGCGGGGGCGCTTTCTGCCCCCACTTTGTGGTTTTGGTGGCGCTTTCTGCCCCCATTTGCACGTTTTGGGGGCGCTTTTTGCCCCCACTCGCTGGATTCACCTATTCAGTTGTCTCTTTCACCATTACATCTGCATCCAACATCACATTTTCTGCTATCTCAGCACCATCTTCCGACAATTCATTTATTTCAGGCGGTATATCCACTTCATCCTGTTCACTTATCACAGAATCCCCAACTGCCGCTTCATAATCCATTTCTTCTGCAACCTTGCTTAGGTTACGCTGTGGCTCATAATCCGGATTGCAATAATCTTCGTAGCCATAGATTTTCTGTTCAAAGTACTTCCGTGGGCATTTGCCCCGCATAGTGAAATAGCCCTTTGCCTCAAGCTCTGCATTATATTCCTTTATAATTGCATATGCCTTTGTCATCCCGATACCAAGCATCTGGCTTATCTCTCCTGCATCTATAAATGCTTCCTTTATACCTTTCATGCAGCTCCTCCTTTCATAAATCGTTATTTTAAATACGTGTTTTCATAAAGCAACTATCCTGTTCTTTATTTAATCCGTATTACTAATTCGTGTTTATCTTAATATCCTTTTCAAAATTTGTCAATAGAACTTTTTATAATTACGCACTTGCAATTCGTTTTTATTTATGATAAAGTAATCATACAATCATAAATAAGTCACTTGCTGATACGTATTTCATTTAATATCAATCTGATACGCATCTTTACAACGGGCTATTTCATATAAAGGAGGGTGAACAGAATGGCTTTCTCTGATTCCATTAAACTCACTATGTCTTCTCCTGAGGAAATCGGAAAGGCAATACAGAAGCAGCGCAGGGCACAGAAGATCACGCAAAAGGAGTTTGCACAGCGTCTGGGGAAATCAGAACGTACTATCCAGAAATATGAATCTGGTGAAATACTATTAAAGATAGATGTTTTAAAACAGATTGCTAATGAATTAAATGTTCCATGGCAGGAGCTTTTATTTGCAAAAGATACTAATACTCCAAAAGATAATACGACCGCTGAATATCCGGCATATGAATTCCACACTATGTCAGATGTAATCAATGCTCTCTTTGCCATAACTGAACTTACTGATTTTTCATTTGAGCTGATCAACACAAAACCTCCTGAAAATCCTGAATGGACTGCCGGTATCAAGGTTAATGGCAAAGGCAATGGAAAATATGATGCAGATTTCTGTCTCTTTATGGAAAACTGGATAACAAAGAAGAATATGCTTCAGACAGGAAAGCTTTCAAAAGAAAAGTTTGATTCATGGAAATCAGATATGTTAGCATATTATAAGGATTCCAGACTGGATAATGAAGCCGATTCAAAAACTGAATAATTGCAGGTTCACACCTTTAGTAAAGAAAAAGCTCCGGCACACTCCTTCTCGCAAAAGGAATAACCGAAGCTATGTAAGTGATTGACCCGAAGGCTTTATAATCACCCTGAACAAGTAGATTATATCATAGCCTTTTGATGATTGCACAACAATTTTACAAAAAGGAGATGATATTCATGCCAGCTTACAAAGATGAAAAAACTGGTAAATGGTTTGCCAAGTTCTATTATACGAACTGGCAAGGAAGCAAGAAACAGAAGTGGAAAAGAGGCTTCACCACCAAAAAGGAAGCCTTAGGATTTGAAAGGGATTTTCTGGAAAAGCAGTCTGCCAATCCTGACATGACATTTCAAAACCTCTATGAAATTTATATGGAAGATATGGCTGCAAGACTTAAGCAGTCAACTCTTCTGACAAAAAAGAAGGTACTACAGACGCATATTCTTCCATTCTTCGGTAGCAAGCCGATTAATGAAATCAAAGCCTCTGATGTACGAAGATGGCAGGCGAAGCTTATGAGTTCGCCGAATAATTACTCCCAGACCTATCTGAAGAAGATTAACACGGAGCTTAACAGCATCATCAATTACGCCAAGCGATTCTATGATCTCAACACCAATCCCTGCGGCAAGGCAGGTACCATTGGAAAAGCAAAGGCTGAGGAAATGGATTACTGGACTTACGATGAATATATTGCTTTCCGTGAGGGCGTAAAAGACAAGCCGCTATCGTATATATGCTTTGAAGTCCTGTACTGGACTGGTATGCGAGAAGGTGAATTACTTGCTCTCTCACCTGCTGATATTGACCTTGATAACAAGATAATATCCATCAACAGAACATATCAGCGGATAGGTGGAAAAGATGTATTTACATCACCTAAGACAAGAAAAAGCAAGAGAAAGATTCCGATTCCGGATTTTCTCTGCCAGGAACTATCAGACTATATCCAGTCAAGATATATGCTTGATGCAGACGAAAGGCTGTTCCCGGTAACAAAATCATATCTCTCACATGAGATGATAAGAGGTTGTAAAAACACAGGTGTAAAGAAGATACGAATACACGATATCAGGCATTCGCACGCCAGCTTACTTATTAATCAAGGCTGTGATGCGCTAATGTTAGCAGACAGGCTCGGACACGAGAAAGTATCCACAACACTGAACACTTACTCCCATCTGTTTCCACATAAACAGCAGGAGCTTGTGCATAGTCTGGAATCATTGCAGGCGACAGATTCGTCAACACCTGAACCACCATCTGATAACCCTCTGCTTGAAGCAGCAGGTATCACATGTGAAGTGCCTCAGACTCAAGACAACGGCTCAGATGTAACAATCCGACCTCAGTTCGGACCTTCGTTAGTACCACCAAATACCGCATCAGGGAAAATCATCCAGATGCCACAAAGAAAGATCATATAGAAGAAATCCAGCAGTCATCAGGGTTTCTTGCTATTAAAGTTAATGACAACCATATGAAAACGATAGAAAAAAAGTAGTTGCTATTAGTAGCAAATTAGTAGCAGTGCAAAAGAAAAAGTCTCGGAATCCGCTTGTTTAGCGGGTTCCAAGACTTGTGACTTCTATTCAAACTCAATATGTCCCAGGTCGCACTCAACTTATTTTGTTTAAGTTTTAGTCTTATATGGGGCATATTTATATATCAATTACACTATTTATTTTGACCTACTGAATGGTTGTTGCCAAACTGTTGCCACGAGGATATTATAGTGTGGATGAGGATGAAATGCAACTAAATTATTTAGAAATTATCTGTTATCTTTACCCATTGGTATGACGTTAATGCAAAAGCATTATCACCAATTTTCGCCTTAAACCTATTGAATTAAATAGATTTAGAATTAGAATTATTCGTTTACTATCACATGCTAAACAAATCCGCTAGCATTCCTATATCAATCAAGGTCAGCATCAAGACATCTTCTTCATATGTAAAACTTGCTTCACACCGCTTACACGGCAAGAGCTTGACAAATGAAACCAATATAAGTTTATGTCACCTAAGCAGAATTAAGTTGGTTTCTAACATCCGGAATATCGGTTTCCAATTTTCCAGAATTGTGGTTTCTTGAATCAAGAATATTCATTTACCTTTGTAAACTTATCTTTTCAATAATTTTTCTCATCCTTATTCCTTGTTCGAAACTAAAACCCGTAATACATCTTCGAAGTATATACATCGAGCTCCTTGACAGTTCAATATGAATACCTTGATTTAAAATTTCCTCCCATAATTCAAGATAGCTATTAACAATTTGATTTGGCTTTTCTTTATTTACAACACACACATAATACTCCATAACACTTAGGAGTTCCTTTTCCTCATCTACTCCTTCTTTTTCTTTTTTACAATGTTCTATTATCCATTCTTTTATTAACAATAAATATGTTTGTAAATCCTCGCCTTCAAAAAAATACATTTTTTTACAAATACTTACTATCTCATTACCACTTGCATGTTGTAAATTGGTTAAGCTAAAATACTCAGTTATCTCTTGTTCTATTCCAGCTTTTTCTTCTTGTGAGATGACATTATTTTTAAAATTATCAAGGAATCCCATACTATTATTTAGCTGTAACAACCAATTTGACAATTCTTGTAAAGTATACTTTAGCCTCTTGCTTTCATTTAATTGAGTAATTTGTGTTAGTACAATATCTGCAAAATAATTTGCAACAACAAGAGAATCTTTTTCTGTAAAAGTCAAATAAGTCTCACTTCTCCTAAAATAATTATATATGTATATAATCAATTGCCCAAATATATTAAGGACATTTTTGTCACTATCTTGTAACCATTGATTCCCCCTTTTAAATACATCATCCTCTGAATTATTCGCTAGTACATTCTCAAATAATTCTATACTATCCGGAAATAAATCTTCTATAGAAAACAATCGAGTTTCATTTTCCAACATATAACGAATGATGTATACAATATAATCTTCTCTCGATTTTATTTCTGACACAATCTTATCAACTATCTCTCCCCAATTTTTGCGATTTAGATTTCTCTGGCATTCTTTCATATCTAAATCCGTAATAAAGCTACTCAGAGAGAGCAATCCTTTTGTTCTCAACAGAGCATCTTGACAGAGTAACATTGCTTGATCAATTCTAAAGTAATGTATTCTCTTATTTCTAGCATCGTCAATGTATTCAATCTTAAACCCTTGGTGAAACAACTCATTTACAATGAATGTTATTGTATATTCTCTCTTCGTTGTTTCGTTTGTTCTTATGATACTACAATCAATTCCCTGTTTCATTGCATCCTCAAGCCATTGATTAAAATGTTCTCGTAGAATAAAATCTTTTTCTCCTAAATAAACAAAATTATCCTCAAATTTTTCTATTATTGGTGCTATTGATGCATTTTTTCTGATCAGATCTCTATAGTATTCTGGCATATCAGCTGTTACAGATAAAACTAACATTCCAATCCCAATATCTTTATATGGAGTGCCACTTTCATGTCTATATACTTCACTTATAAGATTAGCTAATGATTGTATTAGTCTATCCTCTAAACCATTTTTCCATTGATTATTTTTGCTAAACCAGTTAAATAACCAACTATAATATTCTTTCCTATATGAATTACCCGGAATTTCACAAAAACCTGAAAACAAGAAATTTGAAAGTTCTAACTCATAATAATTTTGATTACCACTGTCGACACTCTCGTTCATCACTGTGCGATATGAAAAGACAGAATAATTAGCTAATAACCAATCTGATACTTGGCATTTCCATAACTCACCTCGTTCAGTACACCATACATATTTCATAAGCTTTATTAATTCTCTTTGCAGGTTATACATGTATCCGGCAGATTCTGGCATTACACCCTGATGTATCATATCATCATCTAATTTGCTTTCTGATGCCGTTATATAAACCAAATAATCACACATTATAGAGAGTTCTTCTGGAATCTCTTGACTAACATCCTTTCCATCTGGCACTTGTTCCAATAACAATTTCATATATTCAAATGGCGGAACAATATATGCATAACCTTCATTAAACATTTGTGTAATAACATTAATATACTTCTCATCCGAAATAATTCTTTGCTCATGTAGTAACTCTACAATATCAGTAACGGAATAGATAAAACAATCATTAAAATTATTGTAACTATTTGCCCATCTATCATCACAAACAAGTATATGGCTATTTAAAGATGCATAGTGAAATAAATCCAGAAAATCATTAGTAAATATTTCATTCTTTCTTTTATGTTCATCTTCGTAGAAGCCATAATAACCAATATATCCAGCTTCTTTATTCTCTTGAATATCGTTTTTTAAATCTTCCAAAAAAACATAAGCTTCCTTTGCCAATTCGACTCGCTTCATTTCACTCTCAATATTATCAAAAATATTGCTAATTACATGAATATTACATTTATGCGAAATAACTGACACCCCATCCATTTCGAACATTTCTCGCAAAAAATTTTCACCAACTAAAATAGGCAACTTTCCATTATAGCCAACAAGTGTATCAATTAATTCATTTCCTTCTCTTAGTTTTCTACCTCCCTTATATTTATTTTTAAATTCACCATTAATATCTCCTCTCTTTTCTAAAATGGCTAATAATTCATAGGGCGAAATAACATCATTTCTCATTTCGTCTGTTATTTTATATGACTCTTCTAATAAATCAGATATAAAATTATCAGAAACTAAAATCAAATTATTACACTTTGCAAGCTCATACGGAACAATATCACCCAGATTAATTCCAGTTTCAACCCAGTTTTTCAAATCGTTTTGTGAAGGTAATTCAATGTAATTAAGCGGTTTTCTTCTCCATGTAGCCACCATTTTTTCCTTTGCTGCTAACATATCAGGTTGACTTGGCAAACATTTATTTTGTTCTGAAGCAATAATATTGCTAATATTTCCCGATATAACTATTGGGTTCCAACACGATTTAATATCATCTAATATCTCAAAATGTTTCAAATGAATTAACGAAGAGAAATCAATAGTTATTGCTTGTCCCAATGTTTTCTTTATTTCTTCAATTGAAGCATGATGCCCTCCGAACGTTGTTAATAACAATTGTTTTCCTACTGAATTATTAATATTGTTACTCCATAACTGCTGACAATACAATGTATAACTAGCATTCCCTGAGTGGTCAAAGAATAAGTGATATGGGAATTGACACTTCATATACATTTCATATCGTTTTTTACTTTCTTCCTCAACTTTATCAATCCATTCCTTAGCTTCTTTAAAAGTCAATGTTCTAAAGCAATCAACTTTGTCTAAAGCTTGTAGTTTAACAAATAATTTGGATGCACTATCACTCTTTCCAATTGAATAGAGGAAATTCATTGCCCACATCATTACATTAGGATCGTTATCCGATTGTATCAACGCTTTTTTTACATATTTCTCAGACTCGCTAACACTAATTCTTTTATTGTATTCCGCATACATCTGATATACTTCAACATTTTTTATTCCCTTTTTAATGCCGTCTCTTAAAGTGTAAATTGCCTCTTGTTCCTGAACATTCAAATAATAACATTCCGCCAGCAAAAAAAGTATTTTAGGAGACACTTCTTTACTCCATAAGTTTTCACCTTTTTCTATCGCTTCACTATATTTTCCCAAAATTTTAAGTGCCTGAACTTCATAAAACAAGACCTCTTTTGTAAGACATTCTTCCTGTCCAGATTTTCTAAGCTCGCATACCTTATTCAAACATTCTTCTTGTCTATTTTGTAATGCAAGATATCTTACTATTTTTATGTTTGCCATAGGATTATGAAATTTTTTTAACCAATCGTTGCAATAATATTCAGCATTCTTCCAATCCTGGTTTTTTTCATAACAATTAATAAGATTTATCAAATCTATTTCTAGATTTGTTTGCTGATATAATGACAATGCATGATTTATGAGCTTTTCATTTTCCCCAAGCGCCTCTAAAATCATTCCGTCAATTCTCTCTTTTGTAGTTAAATCCATGTCGAATTTATCTAAACTATCTTGCATTTGGCTCAACTGTTTTGAATCATCACAGCATCGTACCGCCAGTTCAAACCAATGACTCATCATGTGCATCTCTTCAAATTTAAAACGATACTCTTTTAACTTTTTATATGCTGACACATAATCCTTTTTGTTCATGAACAAATACACACAAGAAATCATTGATTCAATATTGTTTCCTTTTTTTTGAACAATCTCTGTTGGGTTAAAATCTTTTCTAAGTGGTATTTCCTTTCCAGTAACGCAAAAGAAAATAACTGCTTGACACTGATATGGTTCTAATTCCATTAGTTTAGAGGCAATTTTATAACCTTCTTCTCTATATTCATCAGATATCGAAAGTGTATTCAACCATACAGCTAATATCTGTTTCTGTAATTCCGTGTTTTCTGCAATTTCAGCCAGTTCATATGCTTTTTGATATAAAGACACTATTTCATCGACTTTTTGCTTCAATTCGCTATTTAGCAAAAGCATTGAATTTACATACATAGAAGGCAACAGACTATCTCCATATATCATATTTGACGGAAGTAACTCCCAATACAAAATTACTCCTTCCATCATAATATGAAGTGGCATATCCTTATCTTCTTCATTTGCCTTCTTCATATACTGATGCGCTAATGCATAATCTCCGTCCAAGATACATATTAAGGACATCAAATAGTAAGTCCCATCATTAGCCAAGTGTTTACTACTTTCAAAAACTTCATACGCATCTTCAATTTCGATATTATATACACATAGTTGTATGTATGTATTTAATATAGATACATTATCAATTGGATAGAGCTCTTTCTTGACTTCAACAACATTTCCCTCTTTAAAGAGTTTTTTCGCATTATAATTTCTACAATCATAATCCGGGTTTATTTCCAAAGCTTTCTTGATATATTTTTGTGCATTGCCACTATCCTCATAATCATCAAGATACCAACATGCTTGTAAATAATATAAACGTGATAGCATTTTAGATGGTTTACTTTTACTTCCTCTCACCATCGCTGTCAACTCTCGCAATTCATCCCAGGCCTTTTTTATATTGCCCTTATTCTTAATTGAGAAAATACTTTTCAATTTAATTTCAATTGATTTTTCATAATCTTCAATAGCACCATCTAATTCACAGTAATCCGCAACGTATTTTTCTTTGTAATTCTTTTTTCTTTCATCATAATAACAACCATCTTCACGATACTCCTTTGGTTGTTGCATCTTTCTTAATTCATCTTGTAATTCCGCGTACTTTATTGATAAATACTGAATTCTAACATTGTCGAGCAACTTTTGTATTCTTTTAATACTAATCATTTTTACATCGACAGCTTTTCGGTTATTACCTATTGATTCTATTCCCTGCTCAATCAATATTCCTATCACATTGTTTCTATAAACAACTGGACTTCCAGACATTCCTGCAAAGTTTTCTATTCGAATTTTAGGATCAATTACTAACGTCACATCACCATCATTGACTACATTTTCACTCAAATAGTCATTGATAAATATATTAATAGGATATCCCTCATCCCCTTTTACATGAGGATATCCATACGCTATAAGTTTTTCTTCTTGACTAATGTGATCTTCATAACAAGATATACCCAATGGTTCAATTTGAATTTCATTATCCAATCTTAAAACTGATACAGGATAATCTTCTTCATATGATACAATAGATGCCTTTATATTTATTTCATCTTGACCAGGAATATTTTTAAAGGCAAGTTTTATATCCTCTCCATTTTCAATTGCATCCTCAACACAATGTGTCATCGTTAGTGCTAATGTGTTGCTAATTAGAAATGCTGTACCTTGTTCTTTTCCACAGATGAGTAAAGCTACAGCAGATTTTAAATTATCCATTTCAGTTCACCTTCTACAGATATATTTTCTGCCCTTCCCCTAAATAAACAAACTCTATATCATTCATTCCATAAATTTTCTTTTCAAAATCTGCAACTTTGTCAATTTTATAATTAAAATATATTCTCTTAACATACTCTGTTCTCTTACATGCAATCTTTGCCAATGTTTCTATATCAGGATGATTATACTTTTCTGAATTTGTTGAAACCAAATATTTATCGGATTCTATACATTCAACAAAATCATCACTAATATTATTTGCGGAACCATGATGTGGTAATTTTACTAATGAATACCCCCTGTCTTCTTGTGATAAATACTCTAGAACATCATCAGCTATATTGTCCGCCAAAAACAAGAGCTTCTTATTTCTATATCTAATTATTACTGAAATAGAAGACCTATTCGTAATAGAATTATCTTCACTCATTGGTTCCCTAGAAATTTCTTCAATAGTCATTTCTTCTGTATTATGGTTCGAGTAACATATCTTTTCATTATTTCCATTTCCATCTGTTGGCATACAACGACAATAGTATTCGAAAGCGTCATCAAATAACTTATCTTCCGAAAATACAAATGAGTATTTTGATTTCTTTAAATCTATCTTCCATTTCTTACCAAGTTTCTCTAAGTCAGAAATATTGGGTTTTAATACTGATATAAAACATTCTTTTCCAAACTGATAATTTATTCCATTATTAATGATAGCCTGCCCTTCAGATTGTTCATTCCAATGATAGTAGCCTTCAAATATTAACCCAGCAAGTGTTGTTCCCTGTATCGCACTAATCGGACTACTCTTACCAACATTGTAATTTAAGGAAACTTCCCCATTAGCAATAATCTTATTCAATATATTTTTTTCAGATTTACCTAACGTCTGATTTTTATCAAACTGTAAATGCCTGTAACTATTATGCCATATATTTTTAATTCTGATTATTTTGGAATCCATATCTGAGCCATTTTCCTTAAGCAGCTCAATTATTCCTCCTATATGATCGTTATCAATATGTGTAACAATTAATAAGTCAATTTCCTTTCCTTCATTTCTTAACTGTATCAAACGAGTTTTTAAATAATTTCTATATGTCTCTACAGTTCCACCATCTATAAGTATATGTATATCTTCTTTTTCAATTGTAATTAATATACAGTCCCCCTCATTCGCTGGTAATACTTCTATTTCTATTCCACTTTTCTTATACATATATAAATTTCCTCTAGATAATAATCACATGAAATGTAATATCTCATACTTGCAAACAAATACTACAATCCGTGTAATTACTATTGTTGCTATAATTTGTTTCACTTTATATTAATGTATTGACTCTAATCTTCTTTATAAAGTATACCTCCATATAAGTGGAGTCCAGCACCTGTGTCCTCTGTCCATAAATACTTCATATCACAACTCCTCTTCTAAAGTAATCCTATTACTCTTAAACTTCATTACCTTAAAACTCTTATCTGAGACGTTCAGTCCATCGCAATTTCTTAGGAATAACATATACTGATTCGAAAATTCAAAATTGATGAATCGCCTTACCTCGTCATCCATCAAAATATCAGCATTATCAATAACAACAAAATTGTTTCTGCACTGCTTCAATTTCTCTAATACATCCTCAGATTTATAATTAAATAGTTTAATTGCATTATATTCTTCAGTTTGCTTCAAGTCCTCCAACATGTCATAAAGTACCGTCTTTCCAGTACCACTATCTCCGCCAACAAGAGTAATACGATCATCGAACACCAAGTCATATGAAAAAGGATCTGCTTGAAATGCTATTTTATTATAAATCATTCGCCTCTCTCCTTTCATATTCCTTACTCCACCACGCATTGTATCCATCACTTCCTGTCACAACATCCTTATCATTAAATCTAATAATTGCATCATCCGGAATATCTGCAAGAGATGGGCGTGACATATAAATCTTTATTTTATCCATGGCAAATATCACCTTAAGCACATTCGGTCCACATTCCTCTACGCACACCACTTTTTCGGGATGCTTTACTATATTGAGCAATGTCTTACATCCAGAAGAAAGATTACGGATAGTTCCCAATCCATACTTGGTTTCTATATGCTTGTCTGGTGTCAATTTTGCATCATCGACTTGCTTAATTAATGCAACTTCATTATCAGACATTTCTTCATTACTTGTATTTAAGTTAAAGAATAAATCATTCTTGATAATCCAATCTTTTGAATCTATTTTTTCTGTGTATATATCAATCATTCGGTGTCACTCCTTCCCAAACACTAGCTCCATTAGTTCATTTACAATGTCTATCCAACAAACAATCATACTGCCATCTGTTTCAAATTTATCATATCCTTTTTTCGTCGTTTTTTGCGACGAATTATTTTAAAATGTACATTTCCCTTTTGTATTACCATTATCAACAAACTTTTCAAATCCCACCAATTTAATGAACTATTTTTCTGATAGCTTTTCGTTTATTACTTTTTCAATATCTTGTGCCATCAACATATAATCGGCCACATCATCTATTTTTTGTATTGTAAAACCTGTTATCATTTTTATCTCAGCAATAGTCATTCCTTTTTCTAATAATTTTTGTACACCTGTAAGTCCTGTAGCCATTGAGCTAAATCCTGCAATATTAAAGTTCTCTTTTGCTCGTTTTCTTAATTCATCCATTATGTAAGGTGAAGCTATCTTCTTTCCATTAGAATTTGTAAATAGCCATTTTCTATCCTTCTTGCAATTCATTTCACAATATCTTTTTAACATATTTCCTAATTCTTCGTCTAAGAACAG
>OGLN01002102.1_pt1 | contig 12928 bp, 8 predicted proteins | sample 1572641 | NCBI WGS metagenome assembly OGLN01 (sample SAMEA2581903, study PRJEB24529) | metagenome | biome: Human gut stool | place: China | collected 2011
AGTGGGCTAAGAAAGCATTTAACGAAGCTAAAATATATGGTGAGGCTGTTGCTGTCGCTTCCTCTGAGGATAAGACATATTCATATATTCCAGATTGTTCAGACCTTGATATTCCAGAAGATGCGGACTATGTATACATTTGCGAGAACAATACTATCTATGGTACTAAGTATAAGACACTCCCTAACACAAAGGGACATATCCTTGTATCAGATGTTTCATCATGCTTTTTATCAGAACCAATCGATGTTACAAAGTATGGCGTAGTATATGGCGGAGTTCAGAAGAATATCGGACCTGCTGGTGTTGTTATTGCAATTATAAGAGAAGACCTTATAACAGATGATGTACTTCCTGGAACACCAACAATGTTAAAGTGGAAGACACAGGCAGATGCAGACTCTCTTTACAATACACCTCCTTGCTACAACATTTATATCTGCGGCAAGGTATTTAAGTGGATTAAGAAGATGGGTGGACTTTCAGCGATGAAGGAACACAATGAAAAGAAGGCTAAAATTCTTTATGATTTCCTTGATGCGTCAAAGATGTTCAAGGGAACAGTTGTTAAGGAAGACCGTTCACTTATGAATGTTCCTTTCGTAACAGGTGATAAAGAACTTGATGCTAAGTTTGTTAAGGAAGCAGAAGCAGCTGGTTTCGTTAACCTTAAGGGTCACAGAACAGTTGGCGGTATGAGAGCTTCTATATATAACGCTATGCCAATCGAAGGCGTAGAGAAGTTAGTTGAATTTATGAAGAAGTTCGAGAAGGAGAATGCATAATGATTAACGTTAATTGTCTTAATAATATCGCTTCTGTAGGTCTTGACCTTTTTTCAAGCGATTATAATACAAATGCAGCATATGAAGATGCACAGGCAGTACTTGTAAGAAGTGCCAAGATGCATGATATGGAATTATCAGATGACCTTCTTGCCATCGCAAGAGCAGGTGCAGGTGTTAATAATATTCCTCTTGATAAATGTGCTGATAAGGGTATCGTAGTATTTAATACACCGGGAGCTAATGCCAATGCAGTTAAGGAACACGTTCTTGCAGCATTACTTTTAGCTTCAAGAGATATTCTTGGCGGTATCAAGTGGGTTGAAGATAATAAGGATGATGCAGATATTGCAAAGTCAGCAGAAAAGGCTAAGAAAGCATTTGCAGGTAAGGAAATCAAGGGTAAGAAGCTTGGTGTTATCGGACTTGGTGCTATCGGACAGTTAGTTGCTAATGCAGCTATAAGCCTTGGCATGGAAGTATACGGATATGACCCATACCTTTCAGTTAATGCAGCATGGAACCTTTCAAGCGAAGTTAAGCACATTGTAAATGTTGAGGATATATATAAGGAATGTGATTATATTACTATTCATGTACCAGCACTTGACAGCACTAAGGGTATGATTAATAAGGCAGCATTTGACATGATGAAGAAGGGTACAGTTATTGTTAACTGTGCAAGAGATGTACTTGTTGATGAGTCAGCTATTCTTGATGCTATCAAGTCTGGCAAGGTTGCTAAGTATGTTACTGATTTCCCTAACACAACAACAGCAGGTGAGGAAGGCGTTATCGTACTTCCACATCTTGGTGCTTCAACTGAAGAAGCTGAGGATAACTGTGCTGTTATGGCAGTTAAGGAATTAAGAAATTACATAGAGAACGGTAATATTGTTAATTCTGTTAATTATCCTAACTGTGATTGTGGCGTATGTACATCAGCAGGAAGAGTTACAGTATGTCATAAGAATGTACCAGCAATCATAAGCAAGCTTACAAGCGTTATGGGTGATGCAGGTATTAACATTGAGTCTATGGATAACAAGTCAAGAGGCGACTATGCATATTCTGTTCTTGATACAGGTTCAGCAATCACAGAAGATGTAGCAGCTAAGCTTTCAGCTATTGATGGTGTTATTAAGGTAAGAGTTGTTAAGTAATTATAGAATTTAATGGCAGTTTGTTCTTGTTTTGATAATTAAGAATGATAAATGTTATATAATGATACTATTGACAGGTGTGGAATGAGTTCCGCACCTGTCTTTTTGATACTTATTTTCGTATGTTTTTTGGTTCTAAATCTTTCACCACTCTTGACAAAGAACCGTTTTTCTTTATTTTCCTCATTTATAGTTAAAAGGTCGTAATCGTGGTGAAATGTTGAAAGGTACGAAAGATTAATATATAATATTATATTAATGGCAGTAAAAAATATTATTTGTTAGAAAGATGGATAACAAATATGAATGTGGAATTTGGATTTTCGTATATAGGTTTAATATTTTTATTGATTAGTGATATATAAAAATTATGGTAAAAACTATGAAGCGAGGTGGGGAATATGGAAAAAGACCCGTTTAAAGAATATTTGAGAGAGTCTGAACCGGATAAAGCACATAAGAGCTATGTCTGGAGTACGGCAATCGGACTACAGGCAGTGGATGGACTCAAACCATCTAAATATCTGGTTGATACTGCTATTCAGAATATTGAAGGCAAAATCACAATGAAAGAGGTACAGAGTCTTATCGACAGCTACTATAAAGAAAGACCAGTGCATTTGTCAGATGATGAGCGTACTGAAGAAGCAGATAAGGTTTCTTCACGTATTGCGGAAATTCTTTCTGAAACAGCTTTTACATTTTCTCCGAATGAATATATCGCTATCCATCGTAAACTCTTTCATGGAATTTACAAATATGCTGGAAAGATTAGAGATTACAACATTACAAAGAATGAATGGGTACTTGACGGGGCAACGGTTATGTACGGTAGTGCCTCTGAACTGAGAGCAACGCTTGAGTATGATTTCTCGCAGGAGAAAGATTTTAGTTATAGGGGGCTTTCAATGGATGAGATTATTCATCATCTTGCGGTATTTATTTCAAGGTTATGGCACATTCAAGACAAAAAAGTGGATATTGAAAGTATCCTTTCCCAAAAAGGTAATGAGTTCTCAATAAAAACAACAGTCCATATTTACAGACTTTTTGAGAAGTTTGGTTTTGATGAAGTGTTTGGCAGAAGTGTAGTTATGGAACTTCTGGAACTGAAAGGTTCAGGTGCGTCTAAGTTCCTTTCAAATCTGGTTCAGGCAGATATTATTGAACCAGTATCTGGTTATGGAAAAGGAAAATATAAGTTTAAAAAGTAATTAAAGCAAAACTGCAAGGGACAGCCGAGAAAGTCGACTGTCCTTTTTAAAGTTTCTAAGCATATGAATACTAAACTTATAACCGTTTCCACTTGCATAATCAGGCATGTCGGTATAATATTAGATTAAGTTAATTGTATGGTGTATTTATGGTGATATCGTGTATTATTTGGATAATAAGGGGTTGGGTTGCGAAAGTTTTCAGAGTAATACGGTATATTAATGATTTGCGTGTGAATTCTGATATTTGCGTTAGTTTGTTAAAGAAATAACCTTTGTTGTCAATTATTAACGGTAATGTTACACTATAATAGTTTGGTTGTATTAATATTTTGTTTAACTTTTAAGGGTATTGTACTGTGTGTTTTTAATGCAGCAGGAACAGATGATTTGATTATGAGAATATTATTTCATATTCAGAATATTAGGATGTTACAGACAATAACATATTAAATTCAGGAAAGAGAGGTCTGTTTTTAGTGAGTAGATTAACTATATTAACTAAGGATAAGGCTCAGGTAACAATGGAGTCGATGTATCAGGATCTTGAAAGACGAATAGTGGCATCTCCACCGGGATTATGTCCAGTTGACCTTACAAGATCATTTATAAAAATGTGTCTTGCACAGTCATGTGGTAAGTGTGTGCCATGCCGTGTCGGATTAAGACAGCTTGCAAGACTTTTTGATAACGTGCTTGATGGAGAAGCAACAGAAGAAACAGTTGAAAATATAAAGCTCACAGCAGAGGGAATATACTATTCAGCAGACTGCGCCATAGGATATGAGGCTGCTAAGCTTGCGCTTAAGTCAGTTGACGGATGTATAGATGATTTTGAGTCACATATACATAATGGTTTCTGTTCATGTAACAGTAACCAGCCTGTATCGTGTGTTAAGTCATGTCCTGCCGGCGTTGACATTCCAGGTTATATAGCACTTGTACAGCAGAAGCGCTATGCTGATGCTGTAAGGCTTATAAGAAGAGATAATCCGATGCCTACAACTTGTGCTTATATATGTGAGCATCCATGTGAGAACAGATGTAAGAGAACTATCATAGATGCACCTGTTAATATACGTGGACTTAAGAAGATGGCAGTAGATAATGCAGGCATAGTTCCAGTACCAGAGTGTGAGCCAGCTACGGGAAAGAAGGTTGCCATAATCGGTGGTGGACCGGGTGGACTTAGTGCGGCTTATTATCTTGCACTTATGGGTCATAAGGTTACTATATTTGAACAGAGGAAGCAGCTTGGTGGTATGTTAAGATATGGTATTCCTAACTACAGATTCCCAAGAAAGAAGCTTGATGAAGAGATAGATTCTATTCTTTCAACTGGAATAGAGGTTAAGAAGAATATAAGTGTAGGAAAGGATATATCATTTGATGATATAACTGAGGAATATGATGCTACATATATATCTATCGGTGCGCATGCAGATAAAAAGATGGGTATAGAAGGTGAGGATGCCAAGAGCGGAATAACATCTGCTGTTGAAATGCTTCGTGCCATCGGTGACGGCGATATGCCGGATTATACAGGAAAGAGAGTTATAGTTATCGGTGGTGGTAACGTAGCTATGGACGTGGCACGTTCATCTATAAGACTTGGAGCAAGCAAAGTAAGTATTGTATACAGAAGACGTAAGGCAGATATGACTGCGCTTGAGGAAGAGGTTGTAGGTGCCGAGGCAGAGGGCTGCGATGTTCTTGAACTTATGTCACCGGTGCGTATCAAGCAGGATGAAGAAGGCAATGCCATAGGGCTTGTTGTAAAGCCACAGATGATATCAAAGGTTTCACACGGAAGACCAGCACCTAGGGCAGCATCAAAGGATGAAGTGCTCTTAGAGAGCGACCTTATAGTAGTTGCTATCGGACAGGGTATAGAAACAAAGAGCTTTGAGGAACACGGAATAAAGGTTCAGAGAGGTGTTATCTCAGCACTTAATACAGGTAATATCACACCACAGGAGGGTGAGATGTCTGAGGGCGTATTTGCAGGCGGTGACTGCGTAACAGGTCCTGCAACAGTTATAAAGGCTATTGCAGCAGGTAAGGTTGCGGCAGCTAATATAGATGAGTATCTTGGCTTTAATCATGAGATTACATGCGATGTTGAGATACCATATGCAAGTAATGAAGATAAGGTTGCCTGCGGAAGAGTTGAAGTTGCACTCAGGGAGGCAGCTGAAAGAAAGAATGATTTTGAACCGATTGAATATGGTTTTTCTTGTGAAGAAGCGTGCCAGGAGGCTGGACGCTGTTTAAGATGTGATCATTTCGGATTCGGTGCTTTTAGAGGAGGCAGAGAAGAACAATGGTAAATGCAACAATTAACGGAATAGATATAACCGTTGAAGACGGAACAACTATCCTTGCGGCTGCACGTAAAGTTGGAGTTGATGTGCCTACTCTGTGTTATCTTAAAGAGGTTAATGAGATAGGTGCGTGCCGTGTATGCGTTGTTGAGGTTGAAGGACAGGACAGATGTGTTACAGCCTGCAACAACGTGGTACAGGAAGGAATGGTTATACGTACTAACACAAGAAAAGTGCGTACTACAAGAAAGACTAATGTCAAGCTTATACTTTCACAGCACGACTATGAATGTGCATCATGTGTAAGAAGCGGTAACTGTACATTACAGTCGCTCGCCAATGAGCTTAATATATCAGAAATGCCATATGACTCAATACTTGAAAAGAATAAGTGGGATAAGAATTTTCCACTTATAAGGGCTAATGACAAATGTATCAAATGTATGAGATGTGTACAGATATGCGATAACATACAGGGTATGCATATATGGGATGTTGTTAACACAGGTTCAAGGACTACTGTAAATGTGGCAAAGAATAAGACTATACAGGAAACTAAGTGTACACTGTGCGGTCAGTGCGTTGTCAACTGTCCAGTAGGTGCATTAAGGGAAAGAGATGATGTTGGTATCGTTCTTGATGCAGTTGAGAATGAAGATATCATAACAGTAGTACAGATAGCCCCTGCTGTCAGAACAGCATGGGGTGAAGGCTTTGGGTTAAGCAAGGAATTCGCAACAGCTAAAAGGCTTGTATCAGCCTTAAGAAAGGTTGGCTTTGATTATATATTTGACACAACATTTTCAGCAGACCTTACTATTATGGAAGAAGGAAGCGAGCTTTTAAAGCGACTTCCAGAGATAAAAGAGTCAGGACTTCCTATGTTTACATCATGCTGTCCTGGCTGGGTAAACTTTATAAAGAAAGAATATCCACAGTATGCAGACAGACTTTCAACAGCCAAGTCACCACAGCAGATGTTTGGTGCGGTCACAAAGTCTTATTATGCAGAAAAGCTTGGTGTTGACCCTGAAAGAATATTCTGTGTATCACTTATGCCTTGTCTTGCAAAGAAAGATGAGATTACATGGGATGGCAGAGGCGATGTTGATGCGGTACTCACTACAAGAGAGGTTGAGAGAATGTTAAAGTCATTCTTTATAAAGGCGGAAGAGCTTACAGAAGAAGAGTTTGACAATCCTCTTGGCGTAGGAAGCGGCGCAGGTGTTATATTTGGTGCGACAGGCGGAGTTATGGAGGCAGCATTAAGAAGTGCTTACTACCTTGTCAATAAGACTAATCCTGAACCGGATGCATTCCAGTGTGTAAGAGGTCTTGATGGCTGGAAGGAGGCAAAGTTTACTATCAATGGCAATATACTTAAGGTTGCAGTTGCAAGCAGTCTTTCCAATGCAAGAAAGCTTATGGATGCGATAGCAGCAGGAAAAGTAAAGTATGATTTTGTTGAAGTTATGGCGTGTCCGGGCGGCTGTATCAATGGCGGTGGACAGCCTATAAAGGATGATTACGATAAAGTGGCAGAAAGATGTAAGGTGCTTTATGGACTTGATAAAGTGAATAATGTAAGATTTTCACACGAAAATCCAGAGGTACTCCAGTGCTACAGGGATTATTTCAAAGAGCCATTATCAGAGAAATCACATGAACTGTTACATACAAGCCATACTGTAAGATAGACTATGAAAGCAGCAATCTTTCATAGATATGCATGGTGGGACATTTAATATTAAAATGTGTATTCGTGAGTGTAAGATATTATAATACAGTATGACATAAGATTAAAGAAAGGATGGACGAAGTTATGGCAACTATTAAAGCATTTGAATGTATAAGACCGGATAAAGCTGTGGCTGACAAAGTGGCGGCTCTTCCTTATGATGTATACAACAGGGAGGAGGCTTGCAGGGAAGTGGCGCGTGAGCCGCTTTCATTTCTTGCCATAGACAGAGCTGAAACACAGTTTGACTCATCGGTCGATACATATGCAGATGAAGTGTATGACAAGGCAAGACAGCTTCTTGATGAGAGGATAGCAGATGGAACTTTCATTACAGATACAGATAAGTCATACTATGTGTATGAACTTACTATGAATGGAAGAGTCCAGACAGGTATAGTTGCCTGTGCTTCTATCGATGACTATCAGAATAATGTTATTAAAAAGCACGAGAATACAAGAGCTGATAAGGAAGCGGACAGAATTAACCACGTTGACAGATGTTCAGCGCAGACAGGACCTATCTTTCTTGCTTACAGAGCCAACGCTGTCATAAGGGAAGAAGTGGCAAAAGCTAAGAAGGAAGAGCCACTGTACAGCTTTACATCACCAGATGGAATAAGACATCAGGTATACAAGATTGCTGATAAAGAAGTTGTTGATAACATTAAAAATGCATTTGCAGGAATAAATGATATATACATAGCAGACGGACATCACAGGGCAGCATCTGCTGTCAAGGTTGGCTTAAAGAGAAGGGCGGAACATCCTGATTATACAGGAGATGAGGAGTTTAATTACTTTTTATCAGTATTATTCCCAGACGAAGAGCTTATGATTATGCCTTACAACAGAGTTGTAAAAGACCTGAATGGATACAGCAGCGAAGAATTTATGAAGATAATATCAGAAAAGTTTGATATAGAAGAAAGCGCAGAAGCTGTATCACCAGCAAAGAAAGCTGACTTTGGAATGTATCTTGATGATAAATGGTATAAGCTTACTGCAAAGCAGGATATACTTTCAGATGACCCGGTTGACGGACTTGATGTTGCCATACTTCAGGATAACCTTTTAGAGCCAGTGCTTGGAATACATGACCCTAAGACAGACAAGAGGATTGACTTTGTTGGCGGAATAAGGGGACTTGAAGAACTTGAAAAAAGATGTCATACAGACTGTGTTCTTGCATTTTCAATGTATGCGACATCAATAGCAGAGCTTTTTGCAGTGGCAGATGCGAAAAGACTTATGCCACCTAAGTCAACATGGTTTGAGCCTAAGTTAAGAAGCGGCTTGTTTATCCATAAGATTGAAGAATAGGCGGCGGGACACAGCTTTTATAAAAATTAATTGGTAAATATAAGGAGTAACAATGTTACATAAAGTTTATGATATTGAACTTCCATATGAGAAGTTAGGGTTAAAGACACCTGATAAAAAAGCTACAATAACAACATATATAAAGGAAATGTATCCGGATTATCAGGATTCATTTAACAGACCTCTGGTCATAATATGTCCGGGTGGCGGCTATGACCATCATTCACCAAGAGAGGGCGAGGCAATAGCCATCAAAATGCTTGAACTTGGTTACAATGCAGTAGTGTTAAGATATAGTCTTGCACCTTTCGTATATCCTACACAGATATATGAGGCTGCTTATACAGTAAAATGGGTAAGAGATAACGCTAAGGAATGGGATGTTAATCCGGAAAGAATTATACTGGCAGGATTTTCTGCAGGAGGTCATCTTGCCGCATGTCTTGGAACTATGTGGAGTGGTGATATGGTTGCAACATTTGCAAAAGAATATCTTGGCTGCGAGAAGGAATATGTAAGACCTGATGGACTTTTACTTGGCTATCCTGTCATAACAGCAGGAAAAAATGCGCACAGAGGTTCATTTGTCAAGCTGCTCGGTGATAACTATGATAAGTATATAGAAGATATATCTGTCGAGAATAAGGTGTCAAAGGATACGCCGGAAAGCTTCGTATGGCATACATTTGATGATAATTCAGTGCCTCTTGAGAATTCACTTTTATTCGTGGAGGCATTAAGGAAAAATGGAGTTAAGTTTGAGTATCATGTATTTCCGGACGGATGTCATGGGTTAGGACTTGGTACTAAGGAAACTGCCACAAAGGGCGGTAAGCATTACCAGCCGGAGGTATATGCGTGGACAAGTCTTTTCAAGCAGTGGATGGACAGGTATGAATAAGATAAATTCCTGACATAATAATGCAGTGAATAGCGGAACTGCCGCAAGGAAGGGGAATGCAGATGGATAACAGGTTATATAAGTTGATGGACTGGCCGTCTATAGAGGAGATAGTGTACTCTGAAAGCAGCCATCCTAAAAGAATACTGGGAGGACATCGTGTAAAGGAGGGGTTCCTTATTCAGGTGTTCAGACCAGATGCGGTACAGATAAGCGTGTCTGTAAGTGAGAGAAAGAAAAACGTACAGATGGAAAAGGTTGACGATGCCGGATTTTTTGCTGCACTTATTCCGCTTAAAAAGAGTGTTAAGTATGTTCTCAATATAGAAGATAAGCAGGGACATATAATCAGATGTACTGACCCATATTCAATGGAGGATTATGAGGATACTGACACTTTGTTTAATAAGTTTATTGAGGGTACAGAAGATAAGGCTTACAGACTTTTTGGCGGTCATGAGTGTGAAAAGGATGGTGTAAGTGGTACACTTTTCAGGACATGGGCACCATATGCACTCCGTGTAAGTGTTGTTGGCGATTTTAATAACTGGGACGGACGTATATACCAGATGGAGCGTATAACTGAAAATGGTATATATGAGCTTTTTATACCGGGATTATGCGCAGGAACTGAGTATATGTATGAAATGAAGTTCCACGGCAGGGAAACTGCGATAAAGGCTGACCCTTATGCGATGGAAGCCACAAGATATGCAGATGCACACTCTGTAGTTACTAAGTCAGATGTAACTGATAAGAGTCAGGCAGCTAAGAGTACAAATACATGTGCAGCAAAGAAGAAAACATTTGCAAAGTCTGTAAATAAAGGTGCGGTATCAGTGCTTGAGGTTAAGCTTAAGGATATAGCAGATATTATAGGCACAGATGCAGCCTATGGCACAATAGCCGACAAGCTTATCGAATATGTAAAGGCTGCAGGATATACACACATCCAGATTATGTCTGATGATGGAGTGTTCAGCCATAAAGGTTACAGCTATGCGGCAGCCAGCTACTATGTTCCACTTACAAAGTACGGAAGTGCAGAGGACTTTAAGCAGCTGGTAAACAGTCTTCATAAGGCAGGAATAGGCGTTATTCTTGAGTGGAATGGTGCTTACTTTGGAAGTGATATGCGTGGAATTGTCAACTTTGATGGCGGCAGCTGTTATGGATATTTAAAGCCAAGACTTGATAAAAAGCCTTACAGGGAAGTTACAACATTTGCATATGACAAAGGCGAAGTAAGAAGCTTTCTTATATCTAATCTGTCAATGTGGCTGGATGAATATGATATAGATGGAATAAGACTTACAGATACAGCTACTATGCTTTATCTTGATTATGGAAAAAATCCGGGTGAGTGGACACCTAATATGTATGGTGGCAATGAAAATCTTGATGCAATAGATTTCATAAAGCAGATGAATGAATATATACATTCGCACAAGGCAGGTGCCATAAGCATAGCCGATGAAACAAGCAGATGGCCGGGAGTGACAGATGTTGATAAGGAGTCACTTGGCTTTGATTACAAGCTTAATGATGGGCTTTCGGAGGAGTTCTATGAATTCATAAAGCAGGACCCACTGTTTAGAAAGGGTGTATACAACAGGCTTACTTATGAAATGTTCTATCATTACAAGGAGCGTTTTATGTCTTCACTATCATATGATGCGCTTTCTGGTTCATCTATGTATGAGATAGCTTCTGGCAATAGCAGGAAGAGCCGACTTGAGGACATAAGGGCAGCACTTGGATATATGTACACATATCCCGGTGCAAAGTGTATATCACTTGGCAACGACACAGGAGCACTTATGACAGGTGAGGAGAGCGTTAAAGAAGCATGGGAGCGTCTTGCAGATAAAGATTACACACAGATGCTTAAGTATGTTGCAAAGCTTAATGAACTGTATAAGTCGGAGCCGGCATTATATGAGCTTGATGATAAGGAAGATGGATTTGTCTGGGTGGATAATTATAATGCTGCCGAGACAGTGCTTGCATATGAGCGTGTAAGTAACGATGGAAGCAGACTGCTTATAGCGGTCAACTTTACTCCTGTCTTAAGAGAAGCTTATGTGCTGCATGTTCCTGATATGGGAAGGTATAACCTTGTACTTGACAGTAACAGTGCAGAATACAGTGAAAATGCTGAAAAGGAAAGCGGGGATGTCATAAGCTCATCAATACAGGCGGATGATAATGGAAAGTACGAGCTTACTATAAGTATTCCTTCATCATCTATAGTTGTATACAGATATGAGCCATACAGCGATGTAGAGATAAAAGAGCTTATGATTAAAAATGAAGCGAAGGCTGCAAAGGCAGAGGCTGAAAAGAAAGCTGAGATGGCAAAAGAGCTTGCTATTAAGGCAGATGAGGAGGCTAAAAAGGCAGCAGAAGCGGAAAAAGCAGCAAAGGAGAGCTTAAAGCTTGCACAGCGCGCAAGGGATGAGGCTGAAAAGAGAGCGAAAGAGGCAGTTAAGGAAAGCATAAGAATAGATGAAGAAATGCAAAAGAAGCTTCTTGAGCTTAAAAAATAAAAACATATGCAAAAAGAGGAAAGGAATGTATAAATATGGCTGAGATTAACTCAATAGTTGAACAGATTACCCATTGGGGACTTTCAGGTATATGGAAGATTGTATTTGCATTATTAATATGGTTTATAGGAAAGAAGCTTATTTCATTAAGCCTTAAGCTTTTAAAGAAAGTATTTGACAGAGGAAGCATAGATGTAGGCGTTGTAAACTTTACTATGTCAATCATAAAGTTTGCATTGTATGCTGTACTTATCCTTATGGTTATTGATGAACTGGGAATACAGACAACATCACTTATAACAGTGTTTGGTTCTGCGGCACTTGCTGTAGGTATGTCACTTCAGGGCTCACTTTCAAACTTTGCAGGTGGCGTGCTTATACTTATATTCAAGCCGTTCAAAGTAGGTGATTATATCGTAGTCGGCAATTATGAAGGAACAGTCAGAACAATAGAAATACTGTATACAAAGCTTACAACAGTTGATAATAAGGTTGTTATGCTGCCTAATGGTACTTTATCCAACTCTAACATTGTAAATGTTGGTGCAGAGGATTTCAGACGACTTGATATTGAAATGTCAATAGGTTATTCATCAGACCTCAAGCTTGCAAAGACACTTCTTAACACAATAGTAAACAATAATCCGGCAGTAATAAAGGACAGGGATATTAAGGTTATCGTTAAGAGCCTTGATGAGTCATGCGTTACACTTGAAACAAGAGTGTGGGTAAAGACAGAAGATTACTGGGATACAAGGTTTACACTGCTTGAAGAATACAAGGCTGAGTTTGATAAGAATGGCATAGAAATACCATTTAACCAGATGGATGTACATATTATTAACCAGTAAATAGAATTGAATATAGATAAATTATGACTTGCAGCAGGCAGGAAAAACACATTGTACGGTATGTTTTTCCTGCCTGTTTT
>OGLN01002105.1_pt1 | contig 12924 bp, 9 predicted proteins | sample 1572641 | NCBI WGS metagenome assembly OGLN01 (sample SAMEA2581903, study PRJEB24529) | metagenome | biome: Human gut stool | place: China | collected 2011
TTATAACACCCTCTCTACTGATTAACGCTCTACTGTTTATTAGTCACTAGCTAAGTTTAATATATTTCATATCTTGCATTTTGTCAATACAAAAATCATGGGACTGCAATATATTGCAGTCCCATGATTCTAACTATATCTTATATTTATGTTTGTAACTATTTAAGTCACATTGAGAACAAGAAAATCTACAGCTCAATTGCAATCGTATATGACTTTTCAAATTTCTCACCCTGTGCAAGCGAATTACCATACTCCCTGTCCTTTAATTCTCCGGCAAAGCCTGCTCTGTCGCATCGGCCGTACCATGGCTCAATACAGATAAATGGTGCTCCCATTTTTGCCGGTGACCACAGACCAAATAAAGGCGCATCAAATGATACCGTAAGGTAAGGCTTCTTATCCGGTGTACACAGGCTCACCTTTGAAGCCTGTCTGTTTTCAATAATGAGTGCATCCTTATCAAACATATGCTCATCTATCTGACAGTATCCATCCACATCCACCTTAAGCAGATTGTCATCCTTGTCTAAAAGTCCTCCGTCACAGATAAGTCCGTAGGTGATTGCTTTGTCTGTGTCAAACTTTAGATAATAATCCGACTGTTTTCCCTGCTCTGCGACAGGACACATAAATGCCGGATGACCACCTATTGAGAAAAGTAAATCCTTTTTCGCAGGATTAGTCACCCTCCAGGTCACTTTTATCTCACTGCCTGAGAGCTTATAGCCGATTTCGAGCACAAACTCAAACGGATACTTTGCAAGAGTCTCATCATTTGATTTAAGTGAAAACCATGCCTCATCCTTTGTCTGCGACACAAGCTCAAACTCCATATCCCTTGCAAAGCCGTGCTGTCCCATCGGATAATCTGTCCCATCAACGGTAAACTTCTTGTCCTTTAAGCTGCCGACAAACGGGAAAAGCACCGGTGCGCTTCTCTTCCAGTATTTCTCATCGGCATCCCACAGATACTGTGTACCTGTTTCCTTGCCGGTGATGCTTTTAAGCTCTGCTCCGAAGCTGTTTATCGTGAGCTCAAGTGATTCATTTTCCAGTTTAATCTCCATCAAATATCTCCTTTTATATTTTTTGTAACTATTCAATCAGTTTTTTTACATCACGAGCAGTCCAATTACTCTTACAATAAATGCTGCCACCCATGCAATCGCACACTGCAAAAGCACCACGCTGACTGCCCACTTTGCACCCAGCTCTCTCTTTATGGATGCTATAGCAGCCACGCAAGGGCTGTAGAGCAGCGAGAACACCAGAAGAGATGCAGCTGAAAGTGTTGTGAGTGCTGTCGTAACCGTTCCGCCAAACAGTATCTCAAGTGTTGATACCACGCTCTCCTTTGCCATGAGTCCGCTGATAAGTGATGTGCATATACGCCAGTCGCCGAGTCCCAGAGGCTTAAAGACAGGCACGATAACACTTGAAATAGCGGCAAGCATGCTGTCCTTTGAGTCTGTTACCATGTTAAAGTGTATGTCAAAGCTCTGTAAGAACCATATAAGCATTGTGGCAATAAGTATTACTGTAAATGCCTTCTGCAAAAAGTCCTTTGCCTTCTCCCAGAGGAGCTGGCACACATTCTTTGCGCCCGGCATCCTGTAGTTTGGCAGCTCCATGACAAACGGCACAGCGTCACCCCTGAACAGGGTCTTTCTGTAGATAAATGCGAAAAGTATTCCGACAATTATACCAAGGAAGTACAGTCCTCCCATGACAAGTCCACCATGCTTCGGGAAAAATGCACTAACAAAGAATGCATAAATTGGCAATTTTGCCGAACAGCTCATAAATGGTGTGAGGAGTATAGTCATTCGACGGTCTCTCTCACTTGGCAGTGTACGTGTCGCCATGACGGCAGGCACTGTGCAGCCGAAGCCTATGAGCATTGGTACTATGCTTCGTCCTGAAAGTCCTATTTTACGAAGGAGCTTGTCCATGAAAAAAGCAACTCTGGCTATGTATCCGCTGTCCTCCATGAGGGACAGGAAAAAGAATAATGTCACGATAATCGGTAAAAAGCTTAATACACTTCCGACGCCCTGAAAGATGCCGTCTATTACCAGTCCGTGCAGCACCTCATTCACACCTGCCGCTGTGAGTGCCTTATCTGTCAACGCTGTCAGCTCTCCTATGCCTTGCTCCAAAAGCCACTGAAGACCTGCTCCGATTACGTTGAAGGTGAGATAAAATACCGCAAGCATTATCACTATAAAACAAGGTATTGCCGTGTATTTACCTGTAAGAACACGGTCGATACGCTCACTTCTGATACGCTCCCTGCTCTCCTTCGGCTTTACCACGGTGCTCTCGCAGATTTTCTCAATAAATGTAAAGCGCATATCCGCAATCGCAGCGCTCCTGTCGAGTCCTCGCTCCTTCTCCATCTGGACAATCAGATGCTCTATTGCCTCTTTCTCATTCTCATCAAGATGAAGCTGCTCTAATATAAGTGCATCTCCCTCGATAATTTTGGTAGCAGCAAAGCGAATCGGGACTCCGGCGAGCTTTGCATGATCCTCAATCAGGTGGCTGACCGCGTGTATACATCTGTGCACGGCACCGCCAAAATCATTCTCATCACAGAAATCCTGTCTGCCCGGACGTTCCTGATACTTTGCAATGTGTATCGCATGGCGCACCAGCTCATCAACACCCTGATTCTTTGCGGCAGAAATCGGTACAACAGGCACTCCTAACAGTCCCTCGATTTTATTTACATCGATTGAGCCTGAGTTTGCCGTCACCTCATCCATCATATTGAGTGCGATAACCATCGGTATATCCATCTCAAGAAGCTGCATGGTCAGATACAGGTTTCTCTCGATATTTGTCGCATCTACGATATTTATTATGGCCTTTGGCTTGTTATCGAGCACAAAGTTTCTCGACACAATCTCCTCATTCGTATATGGGCTCATTGAGTAAATGCCCGGTAAATCTGTGATTGATGTATCCGGATGTTCTTTAATAGAGCCATCCTTTCTGTCCACCGTCACTCCCGGGAAATTGCCGACATGCTGGTTTGAGCCTGTAAGCTGGTTGAAAAGTGTTGTCTTGCCGCAGTTTTGGTTTCCCACAAGTGCGTATGTGAGCTTCTCACCATCCGGAAGGGGATTGCCACTGCCCTTCACATGGTATTTGCCCTCCTCACCAAGTCCGGGATGGGCTGTGTTGCTTATCTTTTTAGGGCCCTCATGCTTTCTTGAACGACTGTCAATTAATTCTACCTCAATCTGTGCTGCATCATCAAGCCTCAATGTGAGCTCATAGCCGTGCACCTGAAGCTCCATCGGGTCTCCCATCGGTGCAAATTTGATAACTGTTACTTCGGCCTTTGGGATTACTCCCATATCCAGGAAATGCTGGCGCAGTGCGCCCTCACCGCCTACTGTAAGTATTCTGGCACTCTGTCCTATGCCAAGTTCTTTTAGTGTCATTTTATCGCTTCCTAATGTATTTATTGATAATTTTTCTCAATTCATCAAAGATATCTTACCACAAAGCGTGTGCCACTGCATTCATTTTTTTCATTTAATACATCTTTTTTACAATCCTCCACAAGGATATATCCATTGTCATGACGCACAATTGCTTCTGCCAGCGAAAGTCCTATGCCGATGCTGTCCGCCGGCTGTCCGCTGCCGCTGTAAAAACGCGTAAAAATATGCTTTTTGTCCTCATCACTTATTGTCTCCCCATCGTTTTGCACTGTTATCTCTGCATACATCTCATACCTGTAAAAGCCTATCTTCACCTCACTTTCTGCGTGCTCCACTGCATTTTTTACTATGTTTGTAATGGCCTCACACTGCCAGTATGTATCAGCATGTATACAGGCATCCTTATCAGAGCCTTCATCTATAGACAGCCTTATGTCTCTCAAATCGCAAAGTGCCATCACATTGTCAGCTGCCTCAGACACAATTTCAGACAGCAGCGTATCCTTCTCATCAAACTCCACAACATCCGCTTCAAGCCTTGAAAGCTTTAAGATAGCCTGCACCATATGCGATATATTGTCCACATCGCGCTTTGCCCTGCGCATTATCCTGTTTCTGTTTTCAGATGCCATATCAGGATTTCCTTCCAGATTTTCCAGATTTATCGAAAGTGATGTGAGCGGTGTCTTAAGCTGATGCGATATGTCAGAAAGCGCATCCTTTAGCAAAAGCTTGTCTGCCTTTGCATTTTCCGCAGACTCCCTCAAATAGATTGCTGTCTTGTAAAGCTCTCCCTTTAGTATAGAAATCTCTCCCTCTGTGCTATCTGCCATAACAAGTCTGTAGTCTCCCTGATTTATGCGGCGCAGATAATCCGCAGCCTGTCTGACCTGTCTTTTAAAGCTAAATCTTATAAGCACAATGTAAATGCAAAAGCCCCCAGCAAAAAGCACAACAAGAAATATGTCTAGCCAAAGCGCTCCTTTAAGCGCTTTTTCATTTGACAAAACCGCAGAATCCTTTTCCATATCAATGCCGTATTTTTTAAAGAGCGTCTCTGCGCTTTTTAAATTTGTATAATCGCTGCCTGAGCTGCTGTCATTTAGAATCGCGGCTATACTGCCATCTGATACATCGGGATATTTTTCATGAATGAGTGCACATAGCTTAGCCACTGTGGCGTTATAGTTTTTCGTATACGCCCTGTACTGAAAAAAGACGGTAAAAGCCATAACCGTCACACATATACATGTATATATTATTGCAAAATACACAAAATGTTTTCTGTTCTCTAAATTATATTTCTTCTTTCTCATGCTTTCCCCCGGGAACTGTCTCTGTCAGCCGATACTGTTTAAAGAGCTTCATCTGAATCAACACGATACCCGATTCCCTTCACAGTCTTTATCACATCCTCACCAAGCTTTGCCCTGATGCGCTTCATATAGACAGTCACTGTATGGTCATACACATCGTTGCCTGTCGCCTCCCAGATGCAGTCAAGCACGGCATTTCTGGACACAGCCTTGTCATGATTGGTAAAAAGCAGATCGAGTATGCGGTTTTCAAGACTTGAAAGAGCAATCACCTGTCCATCCTTTCTTGCTTCCTTTTTGTCCATGTCATAGCTTATGCTTCCTGCATGTATGACAGATGAGCTGTCATCACTTTTCCTTCGTAAAAATACGCGGTTTACCCTCGCCACAAGCTCTCTTACAGAAAAAGGCTTTGTGATGTAATCCTCCGCTCCAAGCTCTAGTCCCTTTACTATATCATTTTCCTCATCCCTTGCGGTAAGAAAAATCACCGGTGTTCTTTCTTTTTCCAGCCTTTTACTGTAAAAATCAAAGCCGTTTCCATCAGGAAGCGACACATCAAGCAGCACAAGGCCGGGATGCTCACTCAAAAGCGCCCCAGCCTCCTTTAAATTTTCTGCTGTCAAAAGCTCATATTCAGGTTCTGTAAAGGTATCACACAGTCCCTCTGTTATTCCTTTATTGTCCTCTATGAGAAGTATTTTTTTCATATCAGCTCCCGCAATTCCTACAGATTTTCATTCTTGATTGTCTCAATAATGTTATTGTGTCTAAGCTTCGTCATTGATAGTTTCATGATAGCATAAATCAGCATTATTACAACCACTATACACAATATAATTGCTTTATACGGTGGCTCATAAATGATTGCATCATCCATCCTGTTCATCATAACACATAAGAGATAGCTTATTAAAATACCAAGTGGTACCCCTATTACAAGAGCCTTTACAGATATAAACACACTCTCGAGTCTGACCATCCCCGCAAACTGCTTATCTGTCATTCCAATGCTTCTTAGTGTGGCAAATTCGCGGCTTCTAAGCTCCATTCCGGTGCTTAAGGTATTAATGATATTTGTGATTCCTATTAAGGCAATGACCACAATAAGTCCGTATGCAAATACTCCAAGCAGTGTAAAGAGTGACTTTTCATCGCGCATCTGCTTATCCAGATTGCTGACATAAAAACTAATCTGAGAATACTCAGGATTTCCTTCCGTCTCCTTTTCGAATGTATCCTGATATTCATCTGCATTTTCTGCAACCACATATGCCGAATATGACGCATGTCCCGGTTTGAGCTCATTACCGCTCTTGCCGTCAGCCCATAGGCTTTCAAAGCCTTTTTGGTTCATAAACAAAAGCGTGGTATTGCCGTAGCCCTTATAACCTGTTGGTACCTTGTCTGTGACACCTACAATAGTTACATCCACAGTCTTTCTGACTCCGTTATTTATTGTTTCCTCGTCAACGTATCCACTGTTATCCTCTGTGCCGCTTTCAGTATCACCTTCCACTGCATTATTATCATCTGTGCTGCTTTCAGTATCGCCTTCTGCTGCATTGTCATCAGAAGAAGCATCATCATACACATTATAGCCACACTCGATTGTATCTCCTGCTTTATATTTGTACAGCTCCATCTCTTTTTTGACGTATTTTGAGCTATTCTCATTATACACATCAAATGTGCCTTTATTCACAAGAATTGCTCCTGCAGCTGCATTTTTTATGCCTGCGTCAGACGCATACTTATCATACGATTTGTCATCCAAAACCGTGATTAAAAACATTTGTGAGACATCCTCACTGTCATCATAAAGCTGCCTGCAATACTCTCCATATTCCTTTGTGTACTCAGGCTTATCTACATCGAAATCATAGCCGGCTCCAACCAGATAATCATCAACTCCTTCAATACCGCTCACAAGCTTAGAGAGCTTTTCGATATCAATATGAATGTCTTTTTTATATGACATATTTATTCCGATATTGTAATCTGCTGATGCATATGACATTCCAACCATGCTAAAGGCCATAGACATAAAGTATGATATCACAATAAAGGTTACTGAGCAGATGACAATAGACGTCACTGTAGTTCTGTACTTTTTATTGTTTCTCTTTATATTCTTATATGAGATAACACCTCCGATACCCCAGATTCTACCTATAATCGCCGGTGTCTTAAGCTTTGATGACTTTATTTTAATCTCCTTTGTGTTTCTTATTGCTTCAAGCGGTGTGACCTTTGCAGCCCTTCTTGCACTGCCTGTTGCAGAAAAATAAATGGTCGCTATACTCAGTATCACAGCAAGAATAAGTGCAGGCAGGGATGTGTGAAAGCTCAAAGCAAAGTTTAGCCAGCCTGCTGACAGCGCATTTACCACCTTAACAAGTATAAGCGATGCCAAAATACCGCTCATGGTACCCACCGGAATACCAACCACTCCAAGCATTGCAGCCTCTGTCTTAACGCTGCTTTTTATCTGGCGCCTCGTAGCACCCACGCTTGCGAGCATGCCATACTGCCTGATTTTTTCAGTGATTGATATGTTGAAGCTGTTTTTGATACAGTACACTGATGTCAGTATGATTATCAAAGCCACAACAGTGGCCACTGTAAACAGCGCTTTAAATGTGCCGTCAATCGGGAAAACACACTCATAGCTTATAAGGAAGCGATTTATATATATATCATATTTTGCATTTTCCATCTCTTTAAGAAACCTGTCACTCTCCTCAGCAGACATTTCAACAGATGAATTATTTGCTTTCTCAAACAGCTTTTCATCCACACCAATTATATCTGCAGTCACAGCATCCTTGTTTCTTAAAGCCTTTTGAGTGTATCTGCTGTACACTGTGAGTGTATTGTCAGCTTCGCTTTCCTCACTCTTTGTGCCGTTATCAATTGCTGCCAGTTCATCAGAGTATGTGACAAATGTATATCCGGCGGCACTATAGTCCTCCATTCCATAGCCCGGTCTTTCCATGATGCCGACCACCTTATACTGCTTTGTCACAGTATCAGTAAGTGTCTCTGCCTCATGCTCATATGCGATGTTTTCCCATATGACACTTTCGGTGCTTGAATCATATCGCTTTCCGATATCAAGTGTTATCTCATCCCCCACCTTTATGTCGATTCGTCCGTTTGTCTTTAAGTGCCTTGGAATGACTATCTCATCCTCATTTTTTGCCATGCGGCCCTCTATCAGGTTAAAGCAGCCTTTCTCAAAGCCGGCCTCATCTGTTGCCATGACATATGCATACGGCTTATCCTCATTCTTGCAGCCGTCTAGCTTTGCAAAGCCCATTCCCATTGTCTCAAATGTGCTTTCAATATTTCTGTTGTTTTTAAACTCCGAAAGCTCAGACATTTTCACACCCGAAAATTTCACATGAAAGTCGCCGTCCTTTTGCTTCTGGTATTCAATCATACTGTACTGAAAGCTTGACACAAGTGTGACAAGCGCTGACAAAAGCGCTGTTGCCAGAATTATTCCAACTATCGTGACAATAGTTCTTTTCCTGTTGAGCTTTAAGTTTTTTAATGTGAGTGTCTTCAAATTCATCTGATTTTACCATCCTCTATCATTATTGTGCGGTCAGCCGCCTTTGCAAGCTCCATATTGTGTGTAATCATAATGATTGTCTGGTTGAGCTCACGGTTTGAGGTCTTTAAGAGATGCATAATCTCATTGCTGGCCTTGGTATCCAGGTTTCCGGTCGGCTCATCCGCGAGCACTATAGATGGTCTCGTAATCAGGGCTCTTCCTATAGATGTGCGCTGCTGCTGGCCTCCTGAAAGCTCATTTGGCAGATGAGTGCGTCTCTCTGTAAGTCCAAGGCGCAAAAGCATGTCATCCATCTGTGCTTTTTCTACCTTTCTTCCATCAAGTTCCATCGGAATTGCCATGTTTTCCTCCACATTTAATATAGGTATCAGATTATAAAACTGATAAATGATACCCACCTGTCTTCTTCTGAATATGGCAAGCTCATCATCATTCATTGCAAAAATATCAGTGCCGTTTATATACACCTTTCCGCTTGTTGGTCTGTCAACACCTCCGAGCAGATGAAGCAGTGTGGATTTTCCGGAGCCGCTCGCCCCGACAATTGCCACAAACTCTCCCTTTTCCACGCTCAATGATACATCTTCCAAAGCCTTGACCTGATTTTCTCCGGCTCCGTATATTTTTGATAAGTGTTCTACTCTAAGCAGTTCCATTTAATTCTCCTTTTCTTCTCTATGCATTTTTGAGTGCTGTGCGGTCTGTCCTTTAAAGTGCTGCCGCCCCGCGATACAAGTGTATAATACATTATGTAAAGTTACAGGTAGGTTACTTTTAAAAAATATTACAGCATAATATAAAAACTCCGGTCAGAACAAAAAGTTTTCTGTGCCGGAGCTTATATGTTATATGTTTTATGTTATATGTTTTATATCATATGTTTTATAATTATCTATGCCAATAATTATTTCTGCTTATATGAAGCCAGAAAATCTGCAAGCTTGCCTGTGGCATCCTTTAGTATCTCTGTTCTAGGCAGATATACCACTCTGAAGTGATCCGGCTTATCCCAGTTGAAGCCGCCGCCGTGGATGATGAGTATCTTCTTCTCACGAAGCAGATCCAGTGCAAACTGCTCATCGTTTGTGATATTGAACCTTGCAGTATCAATCTTTGGGAATATGTAAAATGCTGCCTTTGGCTTTACTGCCGAAATTCCCGGTATATCGTTTAATGCCTTGTAGACATACTCTCTCTGCTCATAGATTCGTCCGCCCGGCACAATATACTCGCCTACACTCTGATATCCGCCTAAAGCTGTCTGCACTATCGACTGCGCCGGAACATTCGAGCAAAGACGCATGTTTGAGAGCATGTTGAGGCCCTCGATATAGTCCTTTCCGAGTGCCTTGTTGCCGCTTAAAACCATCCATCCGATACGATAGCCTGCTATCATATGTGACTTAGAAAGACCGCTGAAGGTCACACAGAAGAGGTCCGGTGCAAGCGACGCAATAGACACATGCTCATAGTCATCCATCACCAGCCTGTCATATATCTCATCCGAAAAAATCATGAGCTCGTGCTCTCTTGCCACATCAACTATCTGCTGCAGCACCTCCCTTGGATAGAGCGCTCCTGTAGGATTATTAGGGTTTATTATTACGATTGCCTTTGTCTTGTCTGTAATCTTCTTTTTGATATCATCTATGTCCGGATACCACTCTGACTGCTCATCACAGATATAGTGCACTGCAGTGCCTCCCGCAAGTGTAACGCAGGCTGTCCAAAGCGGATAGTCCGGTGCCGGCACCAGCACCTCATCACCATTGTCAAGAAGCGCTGACATGCTTAAGTTTATAAGCTCGCTGACTCCGTTTCCGGTGTAGATATCCTCAACCGTCACATTAGGAAGCTTTTTGAGCTGTGCATATTGCATGATTGCTTTTCTTGCAGAAAAAAGTCCCTTGGAGTTGGAATACCCCTCACAGTCCGTGAGCTGGCGAGACATATCATATATCACCTCATCAGGTGTCCTGAAGCCAAACGGCGCAGGATTTCCTATATTGAGCTTCAACACATTTGTGCCGTTTTCCTCCATGCGGGCCGCCTCATCCACCACCGGTCCTCTTACATCATAAAGCACATTATCTAATTTTCTGGATTTTCCAAATTCTCTCATCCTGACAATCTCCTTTTATTTTAGTAACAATTCCTGTATCCGTAATCATATCCTGCTAGCCTAAAAGCTCAAAAACAGCCTCAGCGTCAAATACCACCTGCTTTACCTTATCAACCTCTATCTGATAAAGTGCATTTGCAGCCAGATGCTCTGCAGCCTGCTCGAGATCTCTTATGCCCGATGTGTTCTCGTGAAGCTTAATCACTGCATCAAGTCCGTCCTCTGTGAGAATGCACTCCTCCTCCTTCATTCCCATTCGCTCAAATACCTTGCGCAGGGCAAATCGCTGGAAGATGACCTTCTTCTCTTCATCGGTATAGTCCGGAATATCAATCACTGCAAAACGTGACATAAGCGGTGCAGAAATCTGGGATTTATCATTGGCTGTTGCAATCGGATATACTCCGACGGTCGGCACCATACACTCCATATAGTTGTCTGTAAAGCCCAGATTGTCAAGCAGTGTCAAAAGCACATCTGCAGGATTTCCGTTGCCGTTTTTGCTTGAGGCCTTGTCAAGCTCATTGATGATAAATACAAGATTTGACTCTCCCGCCTGTGAAAATGCCTCCATAATGATTCCCGGCTTTGCGTTTGAATAGATTCTTGAGCTTCCTGTGAGCTGCTCTGCATCATTTATGGAGCTCATGTCGAGTGTGGTCCATGGAAGCTTCAGAATACGCGCAACCGCATATGCAATCTGTGATTTTCCCGTTCCTGCCGGTCCACAGAGCAGCAGTCCGTAGGCAGGAAGTGTATGCGTCCTGTTTATCTGGATAATGGTCTCAATGATTCTCTGCTTCACGCTCTCCATGCCATAAAGCTCCTCATCGAGTATGCGCCTTGCCTCCACAGGGTCAATTGCTTCAAAATAATTTCCCTTCCACTGGATATTCATCATGATGGAAAGTGCTCTCTGCGCATGACGTCTTTCCTCAGGTGATACCTCGCTTGAACGCGCGACTGCCAGGTTTCTTCTGGCCCACAGCAGTATATTGTCAGGCAGTGTACGGCCTGCACAGGTCATGAAATCTGTGATACTCTGTATACTGGTAAGCTTCATGCTGTCGCCCTCTTCCTCGTAGTCATCAAGGTCCGGCTCATCCTCGGGCATAGTGCTCGCAAAGAGTCTCTCCATCATATACTGCAGGAATCCGTCCTCTGCAGACAGCTTTGTGCCTCTGCCGAGAGCCACCTCCCTCACCTTGTATACTGCGTATCCATCAGGTGTATTGGCTCCTGAAAGCTGCACCTTTATGTGATTTTCGCCAAGCCACTTAAAAAGGCTCACGAAGCGCGAATCAATGCGCAGGATATCAGCACTGGTCACGCCATCACCATCCTCAAATTCAAAGGATGTACGCTTTATCGGATTTGTAAACATACCAAGCGCATGATGCGCCCACTCCTTTTGCTTATTGTCTATAACAACAATCGGTTTATCGGCCGATGCCCTGGTCTCTGTCGAATGAAATGTCTCATATGTACACTCCGGATGCTCATTTGCTACCGGTGTATCGCTAAAATCAAATACTGGCATTTTTATTCCTCTCTTTTCGTAATTGTATTCTTCATCATACCCTGTCAAAGGCTATGTCCTGTACCACCTCGCCAGCGATGATAAGTCCTGCCACTGATGGTACAAATGCAAGGCTTCCGGGAATATCCCTGCGCTGCGTGCACTTGTGTTCGGCACCCGGCGGGCAGATGCAGTCGGTTCTGCAGCTTATAGACATATCCTCTATCGGTCTTGTAGGCTTCTCCTCAGAGTATACCACCTTGAGCTTTTTCACGCCACGTTTTTTAAGCTCACGGCGCATGACCTTGGCAAGAGGACACATGCTGGTCTTATATATATCAGCCACCTTAAATGCACTTGCATCCAGCTTATTTCCTGCCCCCATACTGCTCATGATAGGGATATTTTTCTCCTGTGCCTTCATAACAAGCGCTATCTTTGCTGTGACCGTATCGACCGCGTCAACTATATAATCATACTCATCAAATGGAAATTCATCAGCATTTTCCGGCAAAAAGAAGCACCTGTGTGTCACGACACTCACATCCGGATTAATCTCATGAATTCTCTCTTCCATCACATCTGTCTTGTATTTTCCGACTGTCTTTCGGGTTGCGATAATCTGTCTGTTCAGGTTTGTAAGACACACCTTATCATCATCGATAAGGTCAATCGCTCCTACACCGCTTCTGACTAACGCCTCGCAGACATATCCGCCCACTCCTCCTATTCCAAATACTGCGACTCTTGCGCCCTTTAGCCTATCCATCGCCTCTTTTCCCAGCAAAAGCTGTGTTCTTGAAAACTGATTTAACATTTATTTCTCCTTTTCGTCTCTGACCACACCGACACCGGCAGAAATCAGGAGTCTTACTGTATTCTTAAGCATGCTCCAGTCATCCTTGGACAGCTCATCGGCAGCCTTT
>OGLN01002109.1_pt1 | contig 12906 bp, 9 predicted proteins | sample 1572641 | NCBI WGS metagenome assembly OGLN01 (sample SAMEA2581903, study PRJEB24529) | metagenome | biome: Human gut stool | place: China | collected 2011
GATTGTGCAAGGAATACAGCAAGAACAAAATAAGGTGACAGGTATTGTGAAAGATGCGAATGGCGAACCGATAATCGGTGCCAATGTCATCGTAAAAGGCCAGTCAACTGGTACAATCACAGATATAGACGGGCGGTTCGTTCTGGATACTCCCAAAGATGCCGTTTTACAGATTACTTATATCGGGTATGTTTCTCAAGAAGTGAAAGTTTCTGGAAAGAAAGAACTTAATGTTGTATTAAAGGAAGATACTGAAACTTTGGAAGAGGTAGTAGTCGTAGGATATGGCGTACAAAAAAAGGCCAACCTGACAGGAGCAGTAAGCAGTGTAAAAATGGATGAAATATTGGGTGATCGTCCTGTCACTTCGGTTAGTAATGTACTGATGGGAGCAATGCCGGGACTGCAGGTAACAGGCACATCAGGCCAACCCGGTGCTGAAATGTCTTTCAATATCCGTGGAGTGAACAGCATCAATGAAGGTGCCCCGCTTGTATTAGTTGACAATGTAGAGATGGACATAAATATGCTGGATCCTAATGATATTGAATCTATCTCTGTATTAAAAGATGCCGCATCTTCGGCTATTTACGGTGCACGCGCTGCATTCGGAGTTATCCTAGTTACCACTAAAAAGGGAATGAAAGACACTCGCTTCTCTATCAACTACTCTAATAACTTCTCATTCAGTAAGCCCAGTAATTTACCCCATAAAGCAACTCCGTTACAAACAGTACAAGCTTATAAAGATATGGGAACAGTATCATATCAGACAGGACAAAATGTAGATACCTGGTTAGAGTTATTGAAAGAATATAATACTAATTCAAGCAATTATCCTGACGGTTATGCCGTTGTAGACGGACTTCGATACAGTTTACAAGAAACAGATCTCTTAAACGACATGATGGAAACAGGTTTTCAACAAACACATAACATTTCTGTTGGAGGAGGTAATAAATCAATATCTTACAGAATGTCAGCCGGTATGGTGAATCAAAATGGAATTCTTGTTACAGACAAAGACTCATACAAACGTTATAATATATCATCTTACATCCGCTCCGACATTCATTCCTGGATTACTCCGGAGTTAGACATCAAATATGCGAATTCACATTCAGAACTTCCCTATACTTCAGCTTCTTATGGTATTTGGGGAGCAGCAGTAGCCTTTCCATCTTATTTTCCATTAGGCAATATGGAACTGGATGGTGAAATCTTGCCTATCAATACTCCTCATAATTTCATCAATCTGTCAGCACCTAAAGAAAATGACAGAAACGATTTACGCATCTTTGGCAAGCTGACTATTACTCCGTTCAAAGATCTGAAAATAATCGGTGAATATACATTTAATAGAAAGACTAGAGAAATCACAACTTTCGATAAGAAATTTGCTTATGCTCACGGAGCTAACTTCCGCAAAGAACAGTCTGTTTCAAATTCGAAATATGAAATAGAAAATCGGGCAACCAATTATAATGCTTTTAATGTATATGCCAATTACAACAAAACATTAGGCAAACATGACATTGGAATTATGGCTGGTTTCAATCAGGAAAGCAATTCCTATAAGATGATGAAAGCGTCACGCACAGATATGATTAACGAAGATTTACCCTCATTATCACAAGCTACAGGAGATTATAAAAACAGTGATGAATTTGAAGAATACCATGTCAGAGGATTATTCTATAGGATAAATTACTCTTATGCCGGTAAATATTTACTCGAAACAAACGGGCGTTATGATGGTTCTTCGAAATTCCCTAAAGAAAATCGTTTCGGCTTCTTTCCTTCTGTTTCCGTAGGCTGGCGTGTCAGTGAAGAGCAATTTATGGAATGGAGTAAAGTTTTTCTTTCTAACTTAAAATTGAGAGGTTCTTATGGTAATATCGGTAATCAAAGTATAGAACCTTATGCTTTTATTCCTGGCATGGATTCTCCATTGGCTAATTGGGTTGTAAACGGACAAGCTACTACAACATTGGCTCCTCCAGCCCTAGTCAGCAATAGTTTCACTTGGGAAAAAGTTAGTACCTTGGATTTCGGATTTGACCTAGGACTGTTTAATAACCGCCTAAATGTTGTATTTGATTGGTACCAACGGGATACAAAAGGAATGTTGGCTCCAGGTATGGAACTTCCAGGAGTATTGGGTGCCAAAGCCCCATTACAAAACTCTGCCGACTTACGCGCCAAAGGTTGGGAAATATCCTTGGATTGGAATGACCGTATCGGCAATGTGCAATATTATTTAGGTTTTAACCTATATGACTCGCGTACGAAAATCACAAAATACGACAATGAGGTAGGCTTACTAGGAAAAGATTCGGATGACAATCTGATTTACCGGAAAGGAATGGAATTAGGTGAAATATGGGGGTATACTACAGACCGCTTATATACTACCGAAGATTTTGACAGTCAAGGAAAGTTAAAAAACAATATTCCCAAAGTGGAAGGTTATAATCCTAATCCGGGAGATATACTTTATGTGGATTTTGATGGGAATGGTATCATAAACAATGGTAAAAACACATCAAACGAACCAGGCGACACTCGTATTATCGGTAATGATACTCGCAGATATCAATACGGAATTCGTGGTGGTACAACATGGAAAGGTATTTCACTGTCATTTATTTTACAAGGAGTCGGCAAACGGGATCTTTGGCTCATGAACGAACTATTCTATCCACATTACGATGCTTACTCAACTTTGTTTGACTCTCAATTGAATTACTGGACTCCAGAACATACAAACAGTTATTTCCCACGTTTATATGAAAAGGCAGAAGGAAACACTAAAGCCAATCAAAAACCACAAACCCGTTTTTTGCAAAATGGAGCATATTTGAGCATACGCAATATCAGTTTATCATATACCTTCCCCATAAAACTGATCAAGCCGCTGGGTATTACTAACTTATCAGTATTTTTCAGTGGAGAGAACCTCTTTACATTTGATCATCTGCCCAAAGGGATAGATGCTGAACGTGTAGTAACAGACAATTTGGGACAACGTGGATTTACTTATCCTTATATGCGTCAATTCTCATTTGGTATTAATTTAAGTTTATAATAAAAGCTGACATTATGAAAAAATATATAGTAGCAGCAGGACTCTTCCTGTTGATGAACTCTTGTTTAAATAATGATTTTATGGAGGTATATCCTAAAGATCAACAAACGGAATTAACCTCTTTCCGATCATATGAAAACTTCAAGACTTACTCTTGGGGACTGTATAACGTCTTTTTCGGCTATGCATATAAAACAGGACAAACTGATGAAATCTTTAAAGGAGATTATGAAGCTGACAATATGATCAAGCATGTCTCAGGCAATGAAAGCCAATGGGCGTATCAAAAAGCTAAGGTACCTGCATCCTCTGATTCATGGGATTATGAATACATCCGCCGGGTAAATTTAATGTTGGACAATATAGACCAATCATCCATGAATGATGCAGAAAAAGCACACTGGAGAAGTGTTGGATATTTTTTTCGCGCTTATAAATATTTTAAAATGTTGTCTCTATATGGAGACTTACCATGGGTAGAACATACCTTATCAGAAGACAGCGAGGAACTATATCTCCCTAGAGACCCACGGGATGTTGTGGCCCAAAATATTCTGAATAACTTGAAATACGCAGAAGAACATATCAAAGTAGACGGAGATGGCAATAATACAATCAATCGAGCTGTAGTACAATCATTAATCTCCCGTTTTTGTTTGTTTGAAGGTACATGGAGAAAATATCATGCCCTACCAAATGCCACAACCTATTTAGAAGAATGTACACGGGCTTCCAAGGAAGTCATGAATAAATATACTACCCTACACCCCAACTATGAAGAACTTTTCAACTCAGAGTCTTTAGCTGGCATCAATGGAATTATTCTATACAAAGAGTATGCTACCAGCCAGCTATGCCATGGACTCACACGTATGGTAAGAACCGGCGAGTCACAAATAGAAGCAACCAAAGATGCCGTGGACAGTTATTTGTGCAGTGACGGACATCCTATCAAAAACAGTACCACATACGGAGGTGACAAAGATGTGTATGCACAGTTCCGCAACAGGGATTATCGTCTATATCACACAGTATGTCCTCCCTATATGGTAAGTCTAGCAAGTGCCTCTACTACTCAATGGAAGTTCACAGATAATCCCTCTGAACGCGAGTATATTGACTTGATGGCAACAATTTCTAAAGAAACTTATCACCGGTTGCCGACATCTAATTTCAAAGGTTTTATAACCAAAGGGCAACCCCATTTTAAAAATGTCAATTGGGGACAGGGATGGAATGCCAGCCAAATGGGTTTCTGGGTATGGAAATACTATAATACCCATACCGATGCCAGCACTGCCAATGGAGTTTGTACTACAGACGCTCCCCTATTCAGACTCGGCGAGATACTGTTGAATTATGCCGAAGCAATGTATGAACTAGGGCTATTCGATCAATCTATAGCAGATAAAACTATTAACAAACTGAGGAAACGTGCTCACGTGGCCGACATGGTCTTGACAGATATTACCACAGATTTTGATCCTGAAAGAGATCAAGATGTAAATCCTTTACTATGGGAAATCCGCCGTGAACGCCGCGTTGAATTAATGGGTGAAGGAACTCGTCTGGACGATTTACGCCGATGGAAAAAAGGACATTATGTAAACAAACAACCTACTGGAGTCTATTTAAAAGATGCAAGTGAATTTAATGTAAAAGTTATGAATGGTCCATCCAACAATGAAGGATATGTATATTATTTCGAGAAACCCATAGGGTGGTTGGAACATTACTATCTAAATCCAATTCCTCTAAATCAATTGGCACTCAATCCTGCTCTCGAACAAAATCCTGGATGGGAAAACAATAAATAAAATTATGCAGTTAAAATACACTTTGTTTTCAAGCATTTCAATGCTTGCCTTCTCTTCTCTGTCTGTATTTTCACAGACAGAGAAAATGAACGTTCTATTCTTGATGGCAGACGATATGCGCCCTGAGTTAGGATGCTATGGGGTAAAAGAAGTAAAGACCCCCAATATTGACCGTTTTGCCGCCAGCGGGTTATTATTTCAGAACGCTTACTGCAATATCCCAGTAAGTGGAGCTTCACGCGCCAGCTTATTAACAGGAGTGTATCCACACTATCCAGATCGTTTTGTCAACTATTCCGCTTATGCCAGCAAAGATTGCCCGACCGCAATTCCGATATCAAGATGGTTTACATCACATGGCTATTACACAATCTCAAACGGCAAGGTTTTACACCATCTTTCAGATCATGCTAATTCATGGAGTGAACCCCCTTACCGTAAACATCCCGACGGATATGATGTATATTGGGCAGAATACAATAAATGGGAATTATGGATGAATGAAGCCTCCGCACGAACTATCAATCCCAAAACAATGCGTGGACCTTTCTGTGAGTGGGCTGAAGTACCTGACACCGCTTATGATGACGGAAAACTGGCATTAAAAGCCATTGCAGACTTAAAACGTTTAAAAGAACAAGGAAAACCTTTCTTTATGGCATGTGGATTTTGGAAGCCACATTTACCTTTTAATGCCCCTAAAAAATATTGGGATTTATATGACCGAGAGAAAATTCCAGTTGCTAACAATCGTTTTCGTCCTAAAGATCTACCGAATGAGGTTAAAAACTCTACAGAAATCTACGCTTACGCACGTACCACCACAGCAGATGATATTTCTTTTCAGAAAGAAGCCAAACATGGATATTATGCTTGTCTGAGTTATGTTGATGCGCAAATAGGGAAAGTACTGGACGCTCTGGATGAGTTAGGTTTAGCAAATAATACCATCGTTGTATTACTGGGAGACCATGGCTGGCATCTAGGGGAACATAACTTTCTCGGTAAGCATAATTTAATGGATCGTTCTACTCACGTTCCTTTAATTGTACGTGTTCCCGGATTGAAAAAAGGAAAGACTAAGTCCATGGTAGAATTCGTAGATTTATATCCGACACTATGTGAACTTTGTCATTTGCCCATACCAAAGAATCAATTAGATGGCACTAGTTTTGTTCCTATTTTAACAAATTTAAAAGCAAAAATAAAAGACCAAGTATATATCCAATGGGAAGGAGGGGACAATGCTGTTAGCAATAGATACAACTATGCGGAATGGAAACAAAAAGAAAAGATTCATTCTCGAATGTTGTTCGACCATCACATAGATCCAGAAGAAAATAAGAACAGGGTCAACGAACGAAAGTATAGAAGCGAAATTAATAAGCTCTCTTCATTTTTAAAGGCTAAAAAAGAAACTTTAATGAAATCACAATGAAAAAACTTTCCGGTTTACCTGCTCTAACCATCGAGATTGGATTATAACTGAAAGCAATTTGACGATTGTTTTTTAGGGACATTCAGTAAATCCTATAAAAAATACCATGGCATATGAAGATGATAGAGTATAATCACTTCATATGCCATTTTTATTGTCATTTTTCTGTCTATTCTCATATACTCTTATTGGGCAAGACATGAAGTTCCGGAAGAAGTCTGCTGACCTCTTCTGATTCTTTCAATAAACTCATATCATGCAGCTTTCCCGTTCTATTCCTAATCTTGTCAATCATCAGTATGGCATTTGCCGTATGTATTCCGAAGAAAATCCACAGGATTTCCGTCTTCCTGTTCCGTGCCTTTATCCTTGCGAGCAAGTAATGTTGCTTTTGAGTACCGAAGCTCCCTTCAAGCCGGGTGGCCCTTTCTTTTGAGAGTTCACTTCTAAGCACCTTCCTCAAAGGCTCATTTTTTGCCGCTCTTCCCTTGCGCACAAAGGATGTGGATATTCCATATTTTGTACAGAACTTCCTGTTGGCATTATTGGCGTATATGGAATCGGTAGCCACACACCTTACCCTTACATTCATCAACTTCTGATGTATACGGATACAATCTTTTAGACGTATGCCCTCATTGAATGCCTTGAAAGAGATGTCTCAATAAACGAGATTCCGTCTATCTGTATATTATTGACCTTTGCACCGAACTCGACAGATTTTGTCTCCTTGCCCCTTACGATAGGGCGTACGTAATAACGGTCAATACAGACAATACGGTCACTGATTTTCCTACCTTCAAAGAGTTCCTTTTCCTGTACAAGAACCTTTCTGATTATGGAAAGCCGTTTCTGATAATCCTGTGTATATGTGAGTGAAGAGCCGTATTCTCTGTGAATGTCATCCCGTTGTATGATGAGTTTTTCCAGGAGTCTAATCATGCGACATTTCAGCATCCTTGTCCTTGAGACCTTCCTCTTTCTTTTCTTGCAATAGGACAGATAGGATACCGCAATATCCGTATATTTGTTACGGGGACGTCTTATACCAAGATCTCTACAATGCTGGCAGATATGCCGATAGAGCCATTCGATCCTTTCCCAAAGGAGCTTCATGTCCGTAGGAAAACGCATATGACTTTCATAACATGTGATATCGGTCATACACACGTGAAGATTCTCAAGATAAGGCTTCCAGTGTGAGGCAAGGATTCCCTGAAGGAAGTCAATGTCAAGACGGGATGCAATCTCATTACGGACAGCACTGATTATCTTGTAGTTCGTTATAGGGCAGGACGGGGCTATCATGATACCACAGAACAACTGATAGTGTATGTTTCCGTTAAGATGTTCTACCAGTAACCTATCAGAGAATCCGGTGTAAGCTAAGCCTTCAGTACCATAAGGGCTATCTTTGCGGAAGGACTGAAACTGTTCCTCCACCCCAAGTGAGATTGTGAAAGGCCTATCTCTTTAGCTATGCTCTCAAACGGAAACACCGAATGAAGGCTGCCAAGTTTACTCTCATGAAAACTCTTACGATATTTTTCCAGAATATCAAATTCTGTAAAACCCAAAGTAGGGTGAATTTCTGAAATATTGTGTATCTTTGCCATATCTTATTAGTTTGGGTATTTCCCCCGTTTTGGCCGTCAAACCTTGTTTTCGGGGGAATACCTAAAGATACAAAAAAGCCAACTAATTCGCAATAATTTGTGTATGAATTAGTTGGCTAATTTTATAATATTTAATGAATGTCCCTATATAGTGATAAACAAGAAAGAAGGTGCATCGTGCATTACGACACACCTTCTTTTAAGTTAATGAGTTAGTACACAAAACTTCTAGGCTCTTACTAAAAGAAAATCGTTTGATTCTCAGCAATTGATTTCTTTGACCAAGGAGATACCGAAGTCCAAAAAGCGAGATCATTCAGTGTAGCCGGATATACAAGATTCCCCAGTAAATCTTCTGCCAACACTTTCAACATGATATAATCCATGCCCTGATGATGAGCGTCGTGCAGCAGAGCGTCTTTACCCCATTGTTGCCAATAGAGGCTTTCATAATGTTCAATATAAGTACAATCAGATTCCCAAGTTTCATCCGGACTGACATTTTCCACATAAATCCTGCAATTATCCCCCTGCCATATAGCCTTCGTCCCTTGTATTTCAAAATCCAAACTACGAGGACGAGGTAAAGTCGTATCATGAATCAGTGAAATAAGAATACCCTTTTCTGTTTTTATCTGGGTAGAAATAATATCTCCCATCGTAATTCGCACACTCGTATCCCCATGTAAATCTTTGATCCGCTGCAATAAACCGGCCGACTTGGAAGCAAAAGAAATCAGTGATTGAAAATAATCCGTTCGATTAATGCCTGCAATCATACACAGAGGCGCCAACCCATGTGTAGGATAAAGATCTCCATTTTCACACTGATAAAACTTACTTCTCCAAACACTCTCCGTTTTCCCACGGTGCCCGATATTGCCAGCATCATCTAACAGCAAAGCACGTAAGTCATGCCGATAGCCGCCACGCATATATATAATTTCTCCGAACAGACCGACATTTACCATATTACAGATAGCCAATATATCTCTCCGAAAAAGTGTATTCTCCAAAGGATAAACACGACATTTTCCTTGCTCTGCCAACTCAACCAGAGGTTGGTATTCGCCTAAATACAGTCCGCCTTTTATTTCCAAGGCAACATGGCACTGTCTTTTCACACACTGTACCGCATGGCGGACATGAAACTGCCAAGGAGAGGTAACAAACACTAACTCCGGCTTATGCCGATCAAGCATATTCAGATAATCATCGTCTCCATCATTATAGCAGGTAACTCCTGATATATCAACACCTTCAATACCCGGATCAGCAACTGCCACAACTTCAAAAACGGGAAAAGTTTGTAGAAGTTGTAACAACTGTTTACCTCTATATCCAACACCAATAAAAGCTGTCTTAATCTTCTCCATAATTCAACTTCTTTACTTTTACAATCTTTCGATTTACATCAATACAGTAAGACATTTGTGGAGTGATGCTGTCTAACGCGGCAAGAAATTCATTCAAACTTTCATCACGTAATGTAGCCTTATAACTCATTTTTTGTAATTCAGGAGCTATCTCAAATTTATATCCGAAATGCCTTGAAAGCTCTTCTTTCTTTTCTTCCAATGTATGTCCTTCGAAAATAATCTCTTTATGCTCCCAGGCATAAACATGTTTCAATGAACGTTGTTCCACTTGATAGGTTCCGGTCTGATTATCGTACACAAAACTCTCTCCCGGCTGAAGAAACGTATTCTTATTACTTCCGGCGACACCTATTTCTACTTTACCATGTTTCAATGTAACAACTCCCTCCGGATCGTTTCCATACGCCATTACATTAAAATTCGTACCTAATACGCGAACATTATAATTACGGGTATGCACATAAAAGGGTTGATCTTTTTTATGCACTACATCAAAAATCGCTTCACCTTCCAACCGTACATCACGCGTATCATTCCAACCTTCTAAAGAATAAGTCAGTTTGGAACAAGCATTCAAAAGCACCGCGGTACCATCCGGTAAGATTGTTTTTGCTTGTTGTCCGATCTCTGTTTCCAAAGTAACTAATCCTCGTGGTACATCCAGTCCCGCATATATCATCCCTGCCGTCCAACCACCGACAATACACAAAAGAATAACAGCAGCAGAAGTCCATATATATTTCAATGAGAAATGTTTACCTGAGGATACAGTTTTTTTAGAGAGGCCTACTCTTTCCGAAAACAGCTTCCACTCATGTTTTGTATCAGCCTCTTTCTTATCTTTTTCGTAATTCAAGTATAGATAAGAGTCTTTCAATGAAAAAAGAAACTCCTGATTCTCTTTATTCTCACGCAACCAGGCAACCAACTGGCGTGTTTCATCATCAGTAAGTTCATTCTTCAAGTATTTCATAAAATAATCTTTATTGATACTGTTCATCATAGCATTATTTTAAAAAGTTCTTTACTAACAAGAGGAGTAATACTGGAAGATAATCCTGCATAGACTTCTTGATTTGTTTTAATCCTCTATATAACTGATTTTCAACAGTACGAACAGACAAGTTCAAAGCTATGGCAATTTCTTCACTTCTCATACCTTCATTACGGTTCATTCTGAAAATATTCTGACATTGTCTAGGCAATTTATCAAGTGCCTCTTGATACTTTTCACTTAGATCTTTGAAATACAGGTCATTCAATATGTTACATTCCGGCGTATAATGAGAGAGTTCCAGTTCTCTCAATGCCACCTCATTCATATTAGAAAAATTATTGAGTAGTGAATCCCGTCGAATTTGTTTTAAACAGAGGTGTTTCATAATACGGAATAGATAAACACTTATTGCTTCCGGAGCGTTAATTTGAGTACGATGCTCCCAAAAAGCGATAAAGCATTCCTGAACAAGATCCTTCGCCTTATCCTCATCATGCAAAATACCTTTGCAGAACATATACATTCTAGGGTGATACCTTTTGTACAACCATTCAAAAGAAGCCGTGTCTCCTTGTTGTATCTTAGAGAAAAACATGCGTTCTTCCATACTTTCCTCCTTCCTGAAATAGCTGCCTTATAATAGACATAGTGAGTTGTTTAAATTTAATAACAGGGATATAGAACCGGAGCATTAGAAAAAGAAGTTTTCAAATATAGATAATTCTACATTATCTACCAAGCAAAAAAGCCTTTTTATCTCCTAATCTATATCTTTTTGGATTCTCTTAAACAACGAATATAAACCAAATTGTTAATTATTACTTTATTTTCATATATATGTGAGTATTCCAACAGCCAACAGGCTCTTTTAAAAAAGAACCTTAGAGCATATTAAAGAAGAAAAAACAAAATTTATTAACCATTAATCTTCAAATTCTATTATCATGAAAAAAAACATTCCGCTAATTATATTAGCTATTGCTTGTATAGTGGCAGGTCTGTTCCTCGCAATGGATACGCATAATGAGGACACATATACACAATGTGTCACTGTATCTACTCCCGAACGTCCTGCAGGCCAACGAGATGTTATCGGGTTGAGTTGTCCACCTATTGAAACTGTACGTATTGGGTTTATCGGATTAGGTTCACGAGGTAGTGAAGCCATTCGACGCTTCACCTATCAAAAAGGGATTGAAGTAAAAGCATTATGTGATTTACACCAAGCGAACGTAGACACCTGCCAGCAAATGTTACTACGCGCTAATATGCCCAAAGCGACAGAATATTATGGAAGCGAAGACGCTTGGAAACAAGTATGTGAACAACCAGATATCGACCTTATTTATATAGCTACAGATTGGCTGCACCATACCCCCATGATGGTCTATGCCATGGAACACGGAAAACATGTAGCATGCGAAGTACCTGCAGCCATGAACATGGAAGAGATATGGAAAACGATAGACACAGCTGAACGTACTCGCAAACATTGTATGATGCTTGAGAACTGTGTATACGACTTTTTCGAGATCACAACTTTAAATATGGCGCAACAAGGCTTATTTGGAGAAATCACTCACGTAAAAGGAGCTTATAATCACTGTCTACAAGAATATTGGGATGATTACAATGCAGATTGGCGTATGCAATACAACATCAACAACAGAGGAGATGTATACCCTACCCACGGCATGGGACCAGCTTGTCAGTTATTAAATATTCACCGTGGTGACCGGATGAAATACTTAGTGGCAATGGACAGTAATCCTTTTTCGCTACCCGAATATCTAAAAGAACATGGAAAAGGAACAGAAGCTCAAAAACTACAAAATGGAGAAATCACCCTGACATTAATACGTACAGAGAAAGGAAAAACAATCCAAATAGAACATAATGTAGCCTCTCCACGTCCCTATAGCCGTCTATATCAACTTACAGGAACCAAAGGATTTGCCGACAAATATCCGGTAGAGGGTTATGCGCTGAACAGTAAAGATCTTCCTCAAGAAATTACAAAAGAACAAGTATTTACAGCCCATGAATATATGCCTGAAGAAATAAAAAGCCAGTTAATGAATCAATATAAAGATCCTATTATTAAAACAATGGAAGAACAGGCTAAAGAAGTAGGTGGACACGGCGGTATGGACTTCATTATGGACTCAAGATTAATTTATTGCCTACATCACGGATTACCGTTAGACATGGACGTTTATGACCTTGCCGAATGGTGTTCACTTATCCCTTTAACCAAACTTTCTATAGAAAATGGTTCAGTGCCTGTAGAAATCCCTGATTTTACACGAGGTAACTGGAATAAGGTGCAGGGTTATCGGCATGCATTTATCAAGGCTGAAAAAAATTAAAAACAGACTCTCTTTACAAATTCCTCTAACCTTTTATAAATCTGTTTAGTTGAGGTTGTGTCAAAACGTTGGCACAACCTCATTTATATTTTAAGTTCTGCTATATTTTCTTTTGGCTATGCTACTTTTTCCTCATGCATTTGGCAACAAGTTGCTATATTCCAATTATATCGGGTTATAAATAGTCCCATAAACATATATT
>OGLN01002111.1_pt1 | contig 12901 bp, 10 predicted proteins | sample 1572641 | NCBI WGS metagenome assembly OGLN01 (sample SAMEA2581903, study PRJEB24529) | metagenome | biome: Human gut stool | place: China | collected 2011
CGAACTGAGCTTTACCACCCAGTGGCTGCTGAGTTACTAATGAGTAAGGACCAGTTGAACGAGCATGAATCTTATCGTCAACAAGGTGGAACAGCTTGAGGTAATACATGACACCGACGGTGACGGGGTTATCGAACTGTCTGCCGGTACGTCCGTCGTAGAGTATCGTCTTGCCGTCCTCTCTGAGTCCCGCCTGCTTGAGCGCTTCGCGGATATCATCCTCGTGTGCACCGTCGAAGACGGGAGTCTCGACCTTGTAGCCCAGATGCTTCGCGGCAAAGCCGAGATGCACTTCGAGCACCTGACCGATATTCATTCGGGAGGGAACGCCCAGGGGGTTGAGCACGATATCGAGCGGCGTGCCGTCCGGAAGGAAGGGCATATCCTCCTGAGAAAGTATTCTTGAAACAACACCCTTGTTACCGTGACGGCCTGCCATCTTATCGCCTTCGGAAATCTTACGTTTCTGGGCAATATGTACACGAACCTGTTCGTTTACTCCCGGCGGCAGATCATCGCCGTTTTCACGGCTGAATACCTTAACGCTGACAATCTTACCTGCTTCGCCGTGCGGTACACGCAGGGAGCTGTCACGTACTTCACGCGCTTTTTCACCGAAGATTGCACGCAGCAGACGTTCTTCTGCAGTCAGCTCGGTTTCGCCTTTCGGAGTAACCTTACCTACCAGAATATCGCCGGGGCGTACTTCGGCACCGATACGGATAATACCGCGTTCATCCAGATCCTTCAGAGCTTCGTCGGATACGTTAGGAATCTCGCGGGTAATTTCTTCTTTACCAAGCTTGGTATCGCGGGCATCACAATCATATTCTTCAATATGGATAGAGGTAAAGATATCAGCCTTTACCAGATCCTCGTTCAGCAGAACAGCATCCTCGTAGTTATAGCCTTCCCAAGGCATATAAGCAACGATTACGTTGTGACCTAAAGCCAGCTCGCCATGATCGGTAGCAGGGCCGTCAGCCAGAATCTGCTTTTCGGTAACCTTGTCGCCTTTGAAAACGATAGGACGCTGGTTAACACAGGTACCTTGGTTGGAACGTTTGAATTTCAGCAGCGGATATACATCCACTTCACCGTTTTCTGCACGTACACGGATTTCGTTGCCTACTACGCGGATAACTTCGCCGGCACGTTTAGCCAGAACGCAGACACCGGAGTCGGCAGCAACCTTGTATTCCATACCGGTACCGATAATCGGAGCCTGAGTGCAGAGCAGAGGTACAGCCTGACGCTGCATGTTCGCACCCATCAGAGCACGGTTAGCGTCATCGTTCTCCAGGAAAGGAATCAGCGCGGTTGCGATAGATACTACCTGTTTAGGAGAAACGTCCATCAGGTCAACCTTATCCGGAGTAATGGAGAGGACATCATCCTTAGCACGGGCGGTAACACGTTCGCCCAGGAAGTAGCCGTCATCATCCAACGGTTCGTTGGCCTGTGCTACGATATATTTATCTTCTTCGTCCGCAGTCATGTATCTGATTTCTTCAGTTACACGTTTATTTTCTTTATCAACAACACGGTACGGAGTTTCCATAAAGCCGTATTCATTGATAACAGCATAGGTGGACAAAGAACCGATCAAACCGATGTTAGGACCTTCAGGCGTCTCGATAGGACACATACGGCCATAGTGGGAGTTGTGTACGTCGCGGACTTCATAGCCTGCGCGCTCACGGGACAGACCGCCGGGGCCGAGGGCAGACAGACGACGTTTATGAGTCAGCTCTGCCAGAGGGTTATTCTGGTCCATGAACTGGGACAACTGGCTGCTGCCGAAGAATTCCTTAATAGCGGCAACAACAGGACGGATGTTGATCAGAGCCTGCGGGGTAATAACCTCGTTGTCCTGAATGGTCATACGCTCTTTTACTACACGCTCCATACGGGAAAGACCGATACGGAACTGGTTTTGCAGCAATTCGCCAACGCAGCGTACACGACGGTTGCCCAAATGGTCAATATCATCGCCGGTGCCATGACCATCCATCAGGTTCAGCAAATAGTTGAAGGAAGCAAATACATCCTCATTGGTAACGGTATGCATTTTTTCATCGATACCGGTGGTGAACATCAGAAGCATTTCTTCTTCATGGTTCTGAATCTTGACAGCACGCAGACCGCGTTCGTTATAAATGCCGCTTTCTGCAATCTTATCAAGATTTTCATCGGTCATCTTAGTGCCTGCCGGCAGGATGATTTCGCCGGTTTCTTCATCAGCAATAGCCTCAGCCAGTACGGTACCGCTCAGGCGGTTGCGCCAGCCAAGCTTTTTGTTGAGCTTATAACGGCCAACATTAGCCAGGTCATAACGCTTGCTGTCGAAGAAGGTGTTTTCAATCAGCTGTACGGCGTTTTCCAGAATAACAGGCTCGCCCGGACGCAGCTTCTTGTAAAGCTCCAGCATAGCTTCATCTCTGTTAGTGGTAGTATCCTTTTCCAGAGTTGCCAGCAGCGCAGGATGATTGCCGAAGCAAGCCAGGATCTCATCATTGGAAGACAAGCCCAGAGCACGCAGCAGCACGGTTGCCGGAACCTTACGGGTACGGTCTACACGAGCAGAAATAATATCATTAATGTCAGTTTCATATTCAATCCAAGCGCCACGGTTAGGAATTACAGTAGCACCGTAAATCTTCTTACCGCTGGGATCCATAGTTACACTATAGTAAACGCCGGGAGAACGCACCAGCTGGCTGACGATAACACGTTCAGCACCGTTGATAACAAAGGTACCGGTATCGGTCATCAGCGGGAAGTCGCCCATAAATACAGAGGATTCCTTAATTTCGCCTTTTTCCTTGTCTTTGAAAATCAGGCGTGCTTTAACGTTCATCGGTGCAGAATAGGATTCATCTCTCTCCTTGCACTCTTCAACGCTGTATTTCGGAGTTCCTAATTCAAAGCTTTCAAAGGAAAGCTCCAGATTACCTGCAAAGTCTTTAATAGGAGAAATGTCATGCAGAATCTCCATGAGGCCCTTTTGAACGAACCATTCGTAGGATTTTCTCTGGATATCAATCAAATGAGGCATTGCCAAAATTTCATTGATTCTTGCATAACTATACCGAGTCCTATCACCTACTGGAACCGGTTTAAACATGTAATTCCTCACCCCTTCTTGTATTATCAGCACACTAAACTCGGCGAATCATGCGTGACAAAAAAAACAACAAGGTTCTTACCACAAGGACCTTGTCAGTTGTCTTCGATGATCTGCCTCATCTTTCATTATAAGCAAGATACGCCGTTCAACCACTGACCCGGCAGTATTTGTTGTCAAAATTTACACCTGCAAAAATAATAATGATGTAGTATGGTATGTTATCATAAATTACGCAAGTTGTCAAGATTTTTGTCAAAAAAAATACAGACACAGCATCTTCGGTGTGTCTGTATTCGCATAGGCGCAGCTTATTCAAAGCGGCCTTTAAGAACAATCTCTTTATCCAGCAGGGCAACCTGGCCTTTAGCAAACAATGCGTCGATATCCAGGTTTTCGTCCAGAACCAGCAGGTCAGCATCTGCGCCGACTGCAACGCAGCCTTTGACACCGGTTTTGCCGAGCAGCTCGGCAGGTGTAGAGGTCAGCAGCTTGATAGCCTCTTCCAACGGCAGACCGCGGCGTACCAGACTCTTGATAGTCAGATGCAGATATTTAGGAGAGCAGTAGGTCAGACCGATGCAGTCACCGTTTTCGTTGAACTTAGGTTGAGAACCGAAAGCGTCACTGCTCATCGTCAGGTGGTCGGTGCTCATACCCTCCCAGCTCAGAATTTCCATAATCTGCTCTGCGCCGATTTCCATATCCTCGTCAGTGCTGCCGGCAGTCATATCGAAATAACCGCCGCGACGTATCAGCTTTGCGCCCTCTTCCATCAGCTCGCGAGTACGCAGCATATGAGTAGGCAGGAAGTTCTTTGCAGGAACATCGGCATGGTCCAATGCGTAGAACAGCGGGTCCAGCTTGCCGATACCGGAGCCCATGTGCATGGTTACCAGGCCGGCAACGTTAGCCAGCAGGCCACCGCGACGGGTTGCGGTAGCAACCTCAATCAGCTCAGGTCCCTGAGGATTAGAGCTGCGATGATCGCTGACAGCAATCTTGGTACCGATAATAGGCGGAACCATCATAATATCTTTTTCGATAGAACCTGTAATGGTCGGCGAAGGAATTCCGTAAGCACCGGTCAGGCAGTAGGCAGTAATGCCTTCTTCCGTCAGTGCGCGTGCCTTAGCCACCAGGTTTTCTACGCTTCTTGTTACGCCGTCCGTACCCAGCAGGCCCAGAACGGTTGTAATACCGCAGCTGGTAATCTGGCTCAGCATTGCTTCAGGTACGCGGGAAGCAGGACCCTGCTCACCGCCGCCGCCGGTGATGTGCATATGCATATCAATGTAACCGGGCAGCAGCTTTTTGCCGCTGAAATCAAATACCTCTACTTCAGGCATGCCTTCGTAGCCTTCAATTTTATCAGCAATACGCACTACCTTATCTGCAATAACCAGCACATCCTTTTTGCCAAGATGAGCAGGTGCGTAAACATCAGCGTTTCTAATAAGTTTAATCAAAATTGTCACTTTTCCTTTCATTGCGTACCAAGCAACGGCTCAGTACTGCCGACATGCTTGCGCAGCCGGCTTATTTCTTTTCGTCTTCCAGCTTAGCGATACCGATACCGGTGTAGCCGTAGAACAGAGCGATAATGAAACCGGTGTAGCAGAGAATTGCCCACGGAGCATAATCCAGAGTTTCAATACCGGTGCAGGCGGCCATATAAGCACCTGCTGCAGACCAGGGTACCAACGGGACAAATACGGTACCTGCATCTTCCAATGTACGGGACAGGTTCTTCGCAGCAAGACCTCTTGCTTTATAAGCATCACGGAACATTTCACCGGGAATCAGAATGGACAGGTAGGAGTTACCGGTGCACAGGCCCATGGTAATGCAGGAAGCAACGGTGGAAGCAATCAGATCGCCGGTGCTCTTAGCAAAGGTCAGGATTTTTTGCAGAACTACTTCCAGGCAGCCGGCCTTGCTCATGATACCGGCAAAGCAGAATGCGCAGAATACCAGCAGAGTGGTACCCATGATTTCAGCCATACCACCGCGGTTCAGAAGTTTGATAATCTGAGGAGCAGCAGTAGCGGGGTCAAAGCCGGGAGTGGTCAGCATAGAAATTTTAAAGCCTTTTACAGTAGCCAGCAGCAGGTTTTTCAGGTTGATGTTTTGGAAAATCAATGCTTCTGCGCCAGCCAGAACAGTGGAAGCCATCATAACCGGCAGAGTCGGTTTCTTAAAGATAGAGCCTGCCAGAATCAGCAGTACAGGCAGAATCAGCAGAATGTTAAAGTTATACATGCCATCTAGCTGAGTCAGCATAGTGCTTACTGCTTCGGAAGAAACATCGCCGCCGATATTGCCCTTTAAGCCTACGAAAGCGTAAACAACCAGGGAAATAATAGTTGCCGGAACAGTAGTCCAGAACATGTGAGCAATGTGCTCATAAAGAGTAGAACCAGCTGCAACCGGTGCCAGGTTAGTGGTATCGGACAGCGGGGAGATTTTATCACCGAAATAGGAACCGGCGATTACAGCACCTGCAGTAGCTGCCAGGTTTACACCCAGAGTGCTTGCAATACCCATCAGTGCAACACCCATAGTAGCAACGGAGCCCCAGGAGGTGCCGGTTACGATAGATACTACTGCGGTAATCAGAAACGCGGTTACCAGCATGAAGGTCGGGTTTACAATCTGTACACCATAATAAATCATCATCGGGATAGTACCAGAAGCCATCCAGGTACCAACCAGCGCACCAACGCAGGTCAGAATCAGGATTGCCGGCATGCCCTTAGCAATCTTCTGGCAGATTTCGTCCATCATTTCATCCCAGGTAACACCAACGCGGTAAGCAATCAGGCCGGCAATAGCAGCTACCAAAAGCAGCAGCGGCTCGGTTGCGTAACCCAGATAACCTTTGCCGACAGTCAGAATAACCATCATGGCAATAATAGGAATAACGGATTCCGTAAAGGTTGGCATACGCCTATTTGTTTTTTCTTCAGTTTTTTGCATATCCTTTGACATAATACCCTCGTTTCTGCCAGTCATCCGGCCGGCTTAATTTTGCGCAAGCAACGCTATCTATAAAAATTTTATCATTATAGCTTAATTATCTCAACAGTTTTCTTTATCTATACTTATTGGAATTTTTCTTGTATACATAAGCAATTTATTCGCCGTTCTGTATTTTGTATACAAAATTTGTACTATAATTCGTGGACATTTGCTTAACCATGCGCTTTTTTATACTAAAAATTTAGGACTTCTTCAAACATGCTGAAGAAGCCCTAAATTAAAAAATCAATAAGATTATTTTCCCTGTTATAGTATTTTGATAAATTATTCTTATATAAAGAACAGAAAGTAAATTAACCCTTTATCTTTTCCTGCGACTCTTTTAAAAGCTCCAAAAAGCGTTTTGTAGGCAAGGTAAAGTTAAATTCATAATCATAAAGAACCGATATAGGCATATTTCCCGAATACTTGACAGGGAATTCGACTAATGTCCCCTGCTCCAGTTCCTTCCTTACCTTTACCCGCGGTGTCAAGGCTATACCAAGATTCTGCTCAACTGCCATCAGCACGGATTCCGAATCACTGAAGGTCAATATACTTTGCAGACGCGTGAAATCAACCTTAGATTTCAGATGCTTATAGTATACCTCGCTTGCAGGATAAGCAATAAAGGGATAATCATAAATATTATTGTTTTCTCCCATCTGTTCATACAGTTCTTTGGAGGCTACAAAAACCATCGGCTGATTCCAAAGCTGTACACGCTTGGTATAAAGCGGCTGCACATCAATATGCACAAAGGCAAAATCATACAGCTTTTGTACAAAAGCATCATTTATTGTCGATTCTACCGTCATACAGCGGTTGACCTCTATATCCAGCTCGGGAAATTCCTTTTTGAGCTCCAGCAGCACAGGCAAAAGATAAAAGTTTATGCCCTGAGTAGAAACGCCTATTTTCAGACTGTAATTCTTCTTTTGAAACTGGCGCATTACCTCCTGGCTTTTCTGATAATCAGCCATCAGCTGCTGTGCTATCGGCACAAAGTTTTTACCTGCCTGCGTCAGATAAACATTCTTGCCATCTCGGGTAAAAAGAATAACGCCGTATTCTTCTTCCAAAGCGTTGATATGATTGCTGATTGTAGGCTGGGTAAAATTAAGATATTTCGCAGCCTGCGTAAAGCTGCGACACTGTACAACAGTCAAAAAAGATTGATATACTTGGATATTCATTTCGGATATTCCTCAAATTCTTATATTTCATCGAGAACAGGTACAAAATATGCTTCCACGCCGGTAATTTCTCCCGGCTGCAAACGCACAAAGGTTTCCGACGCTTTACCGTTGATTACAAAGCAGGAATAAGTGTACTTGCCGGTTGCCTCACCGTTATCTGTTTCCTGCTGTACATCTGCTGAAGGAACAAACTGCTGGTAAATCAAATCGCAGTCATCGCATTCCTCTGCCTCGTAGCTCGTTGCACCATCAGGCTCTACAATAGCAATGCCTGCACCCTCACGCCCAAAAATAGGCTTCTTAATATAACGCTGACCTGCCAGCGGCTTGCTGTCCAAATAGGTCGGCGTTAAATGCGCAGCCAACAGTTCTTCCTCCTGCGGTGTCCAGAAAAGACGATGCTGATATAGATACCATGCCAGTGCCAACAGCGCTTTATTCTGCAGTACAATGGATTTTACAGGGTTAACCAGATCCACAGCCCCGAAATTTGCCAGCTCCATAAGTTTTAAGCCTACAGGATAGCCGTCTTCGCTTTCATCATCCATCAAAAGCTCCAGCGGATGCAGACGATACAGTATATCAATTCTATCTTCCTTATGGAATATTTCATTAGGAATGTACACTCCGTCATCATGTACTATAAGCTCATCTAAACCGACAAGGCGACAAACGAATGGCTGCTTGCTCAAAATGCGTTCACGCAACACCTCTTGCACACGCTCAAATAAAAATTTGGCGTTAGCCCAATCCTCACTGTAGCCTTTATCAGCAGCAAAAGCAATGCGCACTACATCCTTATCTGCATATTTAGGCTGTTCCAACAGCTTTAAAAAGGGCTCTGCCAGCTCCTCACCATCTGAACGCGGCTGCAAATGCAGGCCGTACTCCTTAGCAAAATATGCTTCCGCTACCTTGTTGGCATAAAAGGTTTCCGGCAAGGCGCAGGGTGTATCCGAATTAATTTCTACCAGCTTATAGCAGCCGTCGGTATTCTTTACAAAGTCAAGACGGCTGATATAGCTCACATGGTCCGAGTTATCCGCAAGGATATACGGTGTGAGCTTATCCGTCATATTAAACAGATTAAAGGGCATTGCGCCATTATTATTGGTACGCAAAGCCTCTGCCAGGCGTGACAGTGCTGCTGTAAGGCCGGCACTGATGCGCTGCAGCTCCCGCTTATTGGCATTGCTCATCAGCAGCGCGCTGATAGTAGGATAACGGTTTTCCCACTCCGGCGCATCCACATACGGCATCATATTCAAATCAATTTTATCAAGCCATGTATCAGGCTTACGGTATTTATACATCTTCATCACCTCAGGAAATTGCGCTGCCGCTGGAGCGGCTCATGCCACTGCCGATGCCGCTTTTGCCTGTGCTTCCCGTACTGCCGAGCTTGGAATTTTGCGTGCTTCCTGCAGTTCCCTGCTGCACAGTAGAGCCGTTGGCGGTGTTAGCGTTTGGTTTAGGATTAGTAGACGAGCCTGCGGGTGCAGTATTCTGCTTCTGGTTAGCTGCAGGCGCAGTTCGCACACCTGCCATCGGGCCTACACCAAAGGTACGGCCGATGAAGTACCAGGGAAAGAAGCCATGAAAAAAGTCTCCGCCGTTATCTTCATCCTTCTTTTCATCTTGATTATTCTGAGCAGAGTTATCATTCTTCCACTCACTGTCTTTATCGTTACCACAGCCTGCAACACCTGTCAGCATAACTACCGCCAGCGCACCGGCCAAAAGCTTTTTACGTTTTTCATCTGTAAGCATATGAAACTCCTTTATAAAAAATCTCTATCATTTTTACACAGCAATATAGTAGGTCATCTTTCATATTATAGCATAAGAAGCAGCTGAATTGCACTATGACTATGCTTCATTCACAAAATCAAAAAACTCCCGACACACCTAAGTGCATCGGGAAGCGGATTGCAGACGAATCAACAATCTATGGGTGTTCTTATGAGTGAATCTTTTCATTGTTCATCAACCATGCAAATCCTTTTGCCATACGCAAAGCAGGTTCCTTAAAATGACTTCCCTCATTCCAAACAAGAATACTGCTCAACCTATGATCTCTTAATGAGCAATACACATCATAAATATCATTTGCCACCTGTGACAGAATTTGGTTGCGTGTCTTTGCTTCCTTATCGCCAAGACTTAAATAGACTCTATTGGTTAATATTTTGTTGTTATGTACAAAATCAACAAATTTAGGAAACCACACAGACGGAGATACTGCTGCTATACCTTCTAATAAATTTGTTTGATAAGCCGCCCACAATACAAATAATCCGGCTAAGGAATAGCCACCAGCAAAAATCTTTATATCTTGATGCTCACTTAATAACGGAACAATTACTTCATTTTTTATACGTGTTAGAAGTTTTTCCGCATTGCCAGCAAAGGCAGCATCTCCAAAAATCGGCTCTGCCATCCATGGCGAAAGGTCGTCATTCCAGCTATCAACCTGCACTGTAATAAACAAAAAATCTGTACTCTGCGTTATAGCTTTTATATGTGAAAGCTCCTCTTCAATAAACGGCAACTCGTGTTCTCCTATTATTTGCAGCAAGACTATTTTTGCATCGCGATTGCCTTGATAATTGACTTTCATCCTCTACTCGCCTCTTGGTTCCGTTGCAAATATTATATATTCTTTGAGGCAGAAAATCAAAAAACTCCCGATACACCTAAGTGCATCGGGAGTCGGATTGCAGACGAATCAACAATCTATTGTGCTACTATCGTAGCAAACAAGATTATTTAACTTCTACAGTTGCGCCAGCAGCTTCCAGTTTCTCTTTCAGAGCGTCAGCGTCAGCTTTGGAGATTTTTTCTTTGATAGCTTTCGGAGCGCCGTCAACCAGCTCTTTAGCTTCTTTCAGGCCCAGGCCAGTAGCTTCGCGAACAGCTTTGATTACGCCGATTTTGGAAGCGCCAGCGGAAGCCAGGATTACGTCGAATTCAGTTTTTTCAGCTGCAGCAGCTTCGCCGCCAGCAGCCGGAGCAGCAGCAACAGCTACCGGAGCAGCTGCGGATACGCCGAATTTTTCTTCCAGAGCTTTTACCAATTCGGAAAGTTCGAGTACGGTCATAGATTCAATAGCTTCGATGATTTGTTCTTTGTTCATTATATATACCTCCATAAATTCAAATGTTTTATTTTTTGTTTTAACTTGCTTGGTTAGACACACTGCTTATGCGGACTCTTTTTGCTGACGAACAGCCTCGAGTGCATAAACAACGTTGCGGATAGTACCTTGCAGTACATTGACAAAACCGCTGATTGGAGCATTCATGCTGCCCAGCATTTTTGCAATGAGGACTTCTTTCGGCGGAAGTTCTGCCAAAGCTTTAATTGCAGCTTCGTCGATAACTTGACCGTCGAGTACACCAGCTTTGATAGTCAGAGCTTTGTTTTCTTTTGCGAAATCGCAAATAATTTTTGCTACAGCAACGGGATCTTCAGGAGCAACTGCAATTGCAGTGTTTTTCTCCAATACAGGCTCTAAACCTTCGATGCCGGCTTCATTTGCAGCAATACGCAGCATTGTATTTTTTACAACGCCATATTTGACGCCAGCTTCGCGCATTTTGCGGCGAAATGCTGTATCCTGAGCTACGGTCAAACCGCAAAAATCAACCAGAATAGTGCACTTGGAAGCTGTCAGCAATTCTTTGATCTCAGCAACTTTAGCTGCTTTTTCAGGTCTAATAACTGCCATGCATCACACCTCCTTCTTAAAAAATGATTTTATAAAATCAAAAAGACCTCTCGGCCTAAGCCGGAGGTCGCGAAGGTCTATCTTCATCGTCTCCAGCCTCGGCAGGTGTATTTCTACTTATGCGTTACCGCACCTGCTGTCTATGGCCCGATTATCTTCTGATTTATAAAGTTGTTACTACATCAAAAATCTTATTTGTCGCTGTTAGCTTTCAAAACGTCAATTTTTACGCCAGGGCCCATAGTGGTAGATACAGTTATAGATTTAATATACTGACCTTTTGCACCAGACGGTTTTACTTTGATCAGAGTATCGACCAAAGTGATGTAGTTTTCCAACAGTTGTTGTTCGGTAAAAGAAGCCTTACCAATAGGAGCTTGAACATTACCAGCTTTATCAGTACGATATTCGATTTTACCGGCTTTAATTTCGTTGATAGCACGTGTTACATCCATAGTAACTGTACCAACCTTCGGGTTAGGCATCAAGCCTTTAGGACCGAGGATTTTACCCAAACGGCCTACAACACCCATCATATCAGGAGTTGCAACGCAGACTTCGAAATCAGTCCAGCCGCCTTGGATTTTAGCAACCAATTCTTCGCCGCCTACATAGTCAGCACCAGCTGCTTCTGCTTCCTGAACTTTAGCGCCTTTAGCAAATACTAAAACAGATTTAGATTTGCCAGTGCCATGAGGAAGAACTAGAGCACCACGAACTTGTTGGTCAGCGTATTTAGGATTTACGCCTAATTTGAAAGCAACTTCTACAGTGCTGTCAAATTTAGTAACAGAAGTTTTTTTAACTAATTCTACTGCTTCTTTAGGAGCATAGAATTTGTCGGCTTCGATAAGTTTCAAAGCGTCTTGATATTTTTTACCAAATTTTGCCATTAAACTTTCCTCCTTGTGGTACAAACGGATAATTCCTCCCACATAAATAGTCGACTATAAATCAGTCAACGATGGTTATACCCATGCTGCGCGCAGTACCTTCTACCATTCTCATAGCAGCTTCGATATCAGCAGCATTCAGGTCAGCCATTTTAGCTTCAGCGATTTCGCGAACTTTATCGCGGCTCAATTGAGCAACTTTCTTTTTGTTTGGTTCGCCGGAACCTTTTTCCAGACCAGCTTTTTTCAGCAAAACCGGTGCCGGAGGAGTTTTTGTAATGAAAGTAAAGGAACGATCTTCAAATACGGTAATTTCTACCGGAATGATCAAACCTGCTTGTTGAGCAGTACGTTCATTGAACTCCTTAACAAAAGCCATGATGTTTACACCAGCTTGGCCAAGTGCAGGGCCTACAGGAGGAGCCGGAGTAGCTTTACCAGCCGGTACCTGTAATTTTACCATTTTTACGACTTTTTTCGGCATTTATTACACCTCCTTATTATTCAGCTTCTTCAACCTGAGTAAAATCAATCTCAACAGGTGTTTCGCGTCCGAACATGCTAACCAGAACTTTCAGTTTACCACGTTCTTCATTGATTTCAGAAACGCTGCCGACACAGCCGGCAAACGGACCAGTTTTCAAACGAACCATCTGTTGTAATTGTAAATCAATTTTGGGGCGGCTTTCTTCTACGCCCATGGAGCGCATGATCTGTTTGACTTCTTCATCAGTCAAAGGAATCGGTTTAGTACCGGAACCGACAAAGCCGGTCACACCCGGTGTATTACGCACAGCATACCAAGAGCGATCATTTACAATCATCTCTACAAGCACATAACCAGGAAAAACCTTTCTCTGGACGCTGCGTTTTTTACCGTCTTTTACTTCAACCTCATTTTCCATAGGTATCACAATACGGAAAATTTCA
>OGLN01002118.1_pt1 | contig 12875 bp, 8 predicted proteins | sample 1572641 | NCBI WGS metagenome assembly OGLN01 (sample SAMEA2581903, study PRJEB24529) | metagenome | biome: Human gut stool | place: China | collected 2011
CTTCCGAACCGGTCACTGTTATCAGTTCGCGCAACTCGCGTACCTTATCAACAGTGATACGACCACAAAGCTTCGTCACATTATAGAGCAGACACTCGATTTTCTCCCTGAAAAGGATAAGAAGGATATCGTCAAAAAGACCTGTCAGCGCACATTCCAGGCGCTTCGCATAGACGTAAACCATGAGTTTGAGGTGCTATATGAGTTTATGGAAAAGCTTCCGGGAGCATTAAAGCCCGGCGGAAGAGCTGCCATCCTTACCTTCCATTCAGGAGAGGACAAGCTGGTCAAAAAGGCACTCAAGGCAGGATATAAAGCAGGAATATACAGCGACTATTCAAAGGATGTGATTCGCCCATCAGCACAGGAATGTGCTCAGAACGGACGCGCCAGGTCTACGAAGATGCGCTGGGCGGTCCGTGCGGAATAGAAAAGAATAAAAATAGTTCTAAAACACTATTGCTTTATTGAGAAAAATAGTCTACTATGAACGTGTTATATGACTGACGGATAAGTGGAATAACCACATGAAATATAACAAATAAGAGCCGACCGTCTGGGCGATAAACCCGGACAGTTGGCTCTTTTTGATTATAAAATCGGCCATAGTCGTATAAACAACCATGGAATGTATCTCAAAAGAAACAACATGGATATTGACAAAAATACTGTAGTAAGTATATACTAACCACAGTTAAACAAAACTAATCAAACGAAGTAACATTCACACATTTTAAGGAGGATATTACAATGATAGAAATGAAAGAGTGGGATGGATTTGAAGGACGTCTTTGGAAAGAGGAAATTAACGTTCGCCAGTTCATTCAGGACAACTACACTCCATATGACGGAGACGAGAGCTTTTTAGCTGATCCGACAGATGCTACAAACAAGCTGTGGGATGCACTCCAGAAATTACAGAAAGAAGAGCGTGCCAAGGGCGGTGTGCTTGACATGGAGACAGAGGTTGTAACAGGAATCACAGCTTATGGCCCTGGATATATAGATGAGTCATTAAAGGACCTCGAGCAGATTGTAGGTCTTCAGACAGATAAGCCGTTAAAGAGAGCATTCATGCCTTACGGTGGAATCAAGATGGCGGTACAGGCTGCTGAGACATATGGTTACAATGTAAGTGACAAGCTCAAGGAGATTTTTACAAAATATCATAAGACACACAACACAGCGGTATTCGATGCATACACACCTGAGATGATGAAGGTTCGTCATGCAAAGATCCTTACAGGTCTTCCTGACACATACGGCCGTGGACGTATCGTAGGCGATTACCGTCGTGTAGCATTATACGGACTTGATTATCTCATCGAGGAGAAAAAGAAGGATAAGGCAAACTGTGGCTGTGGACAGATGACAGATGATGTTATCCGTTTAAGAGAGGAAATCGCAGAGCAGATCAAATGTCTTGAGGATATGAAGAAGCTTGCAGAGATTTACGGATATGATATCTCAAGACCTGCAACAAACGCAAAAGAGGCAGTTCAGTGGTTATACTTCGGATACCTTGCAGCAATCAAGACACAGAATGGTGCAGCAATGTCAGTAGGACGTGTATCTACATTCCTTGACATTTACATCAAGAGAGATATGGACAAGGGCATCCTCACAGAGCAGGAAGCACAGGAGCTCATTGACCATTTTACAATGAAGCTTCGTATGGTTAAATTTGCACGTATCCCTTCATACAACCAGTTATTCTCAGGTGATCCTGTATGGGCAACACTTGACGTGGCAGGAACAGGTGTGGACGGACGCTCAATGGTTACAAAGACAGACTTCCGTTTCCTCCATACATTAGAGAACATGGGACCTGCACCGGAGCCAAACCTCACAGTATTCTACTCATCAAAGCTTCCTCAGACATTCAAGGATTATGCAGCCCGCATCTCAATTGAGACAAGCTCAATCCAGTATGAGAACGATGACGCAATGAAGCCGGTATGGGGCGATGATTATGCAATCTGCTGTTGTGTATCTGCAACACAGACAGGTAAAGAGATGCAGTTCTTCGGAGCACGTGCAAACCTTGCAAAATGTCTCCTTTACGCTATCAACGGTGGTGTTGATGAGAAATCAGGTGAGCAGGTAGGACCAAACTATGCACCTATCACAGCAGAGTACCTTGACTATGATGAGGTAATGGCGAAATACGACAAGATGATGGACTGGTTAGTAGACATCTATGTAAATACATTGAACCTTATCCAGTACATGCATGACAAATACTACTATGAGGCAGCAGAGCTTGCACTCATGGATACAGACTTAAAGAGAACATTCGCAACAGGAATCGCAGGATTCTCACATGTAATCGATTCTCTTTCAGCAATCAAATATGCAAAGGTTAAGGTAGTGCGTGACGAGAGCGGACTGGCAAAGGATTTTGAAATTGAGGGAGAGTTCCCTAAATACGGAAACGATGATGACCGCGCAGACGAGATCGGTGTATGGCTTCTTAAGACATTCATGGACAAGTTAAAGAAGCATCACACATACCGTGATTCAGAGCCGACAACATCAATCCTTACAATTACATCAAACGTAGTATACGGAAAAGCTACAGGAGCAATGCCTGACGGACGTAAAGCAGGAGAGCCGCTTTCACCGGGAGCAAACCCATCATACGGCGCAGAGCAGAACGGACTTCTCGCATCCTTAAACTCACTCACAAAGCTTCCATATGAGTGGGCACTTGATGGAATCTCAAATACACAGACCATCAACCCGGGCGCACTCGGAAACAACGAGGGAGAGAGAATTGACAACCTTGTAAACGTAATGGACGGATACTTCGACCAGGGTGCACATCACCTCAATGTAAATGTATTCGGTAAAGAGAAGCTCATCGATGCAATGGAGCATCCGGAGAAGGAGGAGTACGCAAACTTCACAATCCGAGTATCAGGATACGCAGTTAAGTTCATCGATCTCACAAGAGAGCAGCAGCTCGATGTAATCTCACGTACATGCCACGAGAGAATGTAATATGATCTAAGGTGTCACAGAGTGTACTACGATTCTGTTTGCAGAAAGAGTAGTATGCTCTTGTGACCCTCATATCATATTATGTATGTGGTATAAATTTACAGAGTTAATATACAATCACAGATATACCGGAATGTGCAGGCCAAGTGCCTGCATATTCTGATTTTCTAAATAACACCACAGCGTAAGGAATTTTCGGCAACCCGCCGACCGGGACTTTGCAATGCGAATTTCGCAGGGCTTAGAGGCTGTTAGAATTATGAACACAGCCAGCGATGCCCATGCATGGACGCATGGGCAAGGCGTTATGCGCCACGGAAGGCGCGTAAAAGCCGGTTGCGTCAAGCATAGAAAACCTAAATCATAATTCTTATAGCCTCTTAGCCCGAAGAACCTGAGCATTGCTAAGTCCCGGTCGGCGGGTTGCCGAAAATTCCGTACTATAAAAATAAAAATAAAAGTAGCAGCAACAACCTGAAGGAGGTAAAACATGGGAGAAACACTAGGAAGAGTACACTCGGTAGAAAGCTTTGGCTCAGCAGACGGCCCGGGAGTGAGATATATAGTATTTTTGAAGGGCTGCAATATGCGCTGTAAATACTGCCACAACCCGGACACATGGGCCAAATGCGGCGAAAATGATGGTGCAAAGCTTATGACACCGCAAGAGGTGCTAAAGACAGCCATGCGCTATAAGGCGTACTGGAAGCAGACAGGTGGTATCACAGTAAGCGGAGGCGAAGCCCTTTTACAGATAGATTTTGTTACAGAACTTTTCAGGCTTGCAAAGGAAAATGGCGTAAATACATGTCTTGATACATCTGGAAATCCGTTTACGAGAAAAGAACCTTTCTTTGGTAAGTTTAATGAACTTATAAAATACACTGACCTTTTTATGCTGGACATAAAGCACATTGATGATGAAGAACATAAAAAGCTTACAGGTCAGACAAACAAAAATATATTGGATATGGCGCAGTATTTATCTGACAATGGTAAAAAAATGTGGATACGCCATGTGCTTGTGCCGGGAATCACTACGGATGAGAAGTATTTAAAGCAGCTTAGAGAATTTATCGACACACTTAAAACAGTGGACAGGGTTGAGGTGCTGCCGTACCACACACTTGGCGTATTTAAGTGGAAGGAGCTTGGTATACCGTATCAGCTTGATGGGGTGGAGCCTCCGACAAAGGAACAGATAGAATGTGCAAAAAGAATATTAAATTGTCAGAATTAGTTTTTAAATATCATTGCTAATAACTCACTAAGTTGATAAAATATAATAAGTAACTATTCTGAACCACTGAGAACAAAAAGCTGATGTGACATGCTTGCATGTAAGCAGCAGATTTTCTTGTTGTGAATAGCTGTACCGGGAGAAAGATAAGGCAGAACGAGGAGTGTATAATGAGCAGTATAGTAATAGGAACCCTGTATGGGCAGATGAGCTTTATGTGTCTGCTGATACTGGGAGTCATATGTTTCAGATTTATGAAATCTGATGATAAAACATACAGCAACAATCAATTTCTGGCAGTAGGAATGCTTACAGCGGCAGCGGTTGTGGTGGATTATATTATAGCTATCATAGTCTATGGTCTGTGGGAGCCACAAAAGCTGGTGCTTGATATATTTACGGTTATTTACTTTATATTGATAGCGTTGCTGTCCCATCACTGGTTTTTGTGTTGTGAGGCAGAGCAGCAATCTGTATTTATCCGGCTTAAATCAGGAAGAATAGTGCGCACAGCAGCGCAGGCAGCCATATGTATCATGATGATTACGGTCATGTATCTGAAGTGGACAAGCTTCAGGAATGAGATGATTACAGAAGCTGTTATAGCATTTATACCGGCTATATATAGCTGCATCAGGGCATTTTACAAGTCATTTCTGCCGGAAAATTATGTGAACCGCGACAAATACAGGCGCATGGCTTCGTTTGCAGTGCTGCCTGTTATTATGTTATTTGTCCAGTATTTTACACCGATGCTGCCTTCGTTTGTATGTGGGGTGACACTTAGCTATATGCTTGTGTACAGTAACAGCCAGAAATCACTGATTTCTATGGATTCGCTGACCGGCATCAACAACAGGAGCGCTTTTGATAAATATATCAGTGCAAAGGTAAGGGGAACGACCGGTTACAGTAAGATATATCTTTATGTGATAGATGTTGATGATTTAAAATCGATAAATAAGGAATACAGTCCGCTCGAAGGAGATAGAGCGCTTGTGGCGACAGCCTTTGCATTGAAGGAGCTTGCGGCAGAGTATGATTTCTATATAGCCAGATTTGATGCAGATGAGTTTGTAATCGTCTTTGATACGACAAGCGGGAATATGATGCAGCTCATTCGAAAAAAGATAGAAGAGCATGTTACTGAGTCTGCGAAAAATATGCAGCTTAAGGTACCGGTGACTGTCACAATCGGAGTGGCAAAATACACAGGTCAGAGTATGCCGGCATGGATAGCTGAGGCACATATGGCACTTGAGAACGCACGAACCTTAAAAGAGGGAAAAGGCAGGTCGGAAAATGAGCTTCAGAAAGAATTGTTTGACGCGACAGATATGCTGTTATCGAAAGCCGAGGTGCGTCATGAAAGTTCTGATGAGCTTGACCTGGAGGGCCTTGATGAGAAGCTTTTTCCGGTGTTATCAGAGGCATCGCAAAGAATATATATGTTTGTCACAAATATGCAGACCAATGTGACCAGATGGTCCAAAAATGCATTTGGTTTTATGGGAATTGACAGTGAATATGACTTAAACACAGAGGACAGATGGAAAAGTAAAATACATCCGGATGATTTGATGATGTACCAGAAGGAAGTGGATGCGGTACATTCGGGGAAAAAGGATGCATTTAATCTCACCTACCGTGTAAGGGATGAGGACGGAGTGTTTGTGAGCTGTACAGGTCATGGCCGCATAATAAAGGGTGTGGATGGAAGTCCTGATATTTTTGCAGGCTCAATACTGAATCATGGCATATCGGATTCGGTTGATTCTGTTACCAACCTCTGGAATATGAAGATGCTTGGAAGCTGCCTGAATGACTATATTTTCAGATATGAGTCGGCAGCAGTGCTTATCATCGGAATAACAAAGTATGGACACATCAATGATACCTACGGATATGAGCTGGGCAATGAGGTATTGAAGAATTATGGCGATGAGCTTTTAAAGGTAGTGAGCGGAGACCTTTACGTATTCAGAATGGATGGAACAAAGTTTGCATTCATTAAGCCATACGCAGAGCATGATGAGATCAGTGAGCTGTATCTTAAGGTGAAAAAAGTAGCTGAGGCCGGGGTGAAGCTTGGCGATGGAATGGTTCAGCTTAGGCTTGCTGGTGGAGCAGTGACAGCAAAAAACTACTCCGGCACACCGTACAATCTGCTAAACAGCGCCACATATGCACTCAGCATATCGAAGCATGAAAAGCACGGAGATCTGGTGTTTTTTGACAGTACCATAATTCATGACAATATGAAAAATATGGAGCAGATTGCGGAAATCCATAAGAGCGTCATGGACGGCTGTAAGGGATTTTTCCTATGCTATCAGCCAATAGTCAGCGCCACGGACGGAAGGATAGTCGGAGCTGAGGCTCTTATCAGGTGGAAAAATGATAAGTACGGATTTGTGCCACCGGATTCATTTATTCCATGGCTCGAGGAGGATCCTTGTATTTACATATTAGGAAACTGGATTATTGAGACCGCACTTGTAGCGGCAAAGAGATTCAAAAAGTTCATACCTGGCTTCTTCATAAATGTAAATATAGCGGCCACACAGCTTGAAAATACTGCATTCCGCACAGATGTACTCAATATGGTTGAAAGACTTGATTTCCCAAAAGAGGATCTTTGGATAGAGCTTACCGAAAGATGTAAGGATTTAGACCACGATTTCTTAAAGAGAGAGATATCCTTTTTCAAGGAGCATGGCATACAGATAGCGTTAGATGATTACGGAACAGGCTCGGCATCACTGAGTCTGGCACTGGAGCTTCCGGTGGGAGAGATAAAGATAGACCGCTCATTTACGAAGGATGTCATGGAAGATGAATTAAAGCAGGCAATTGTCGAGTCCATTCTGGTTTTCACCGGACGTATCAGGATGCGTTCATGTATAGAGGGCATTGAGACTCATGAGATGGCAGAGTTTCTAAAGCAGTTTGGACCTATGTACTATCAGGGCTATGCATACTCCAAACCTGTTGAGGAGGAGGCGTTTATGGCGCTCATAAAGGAGCAGACAGGGGCACAATAGAATATGCCTTTTAACCTTTAATCATAATAATTTGCAGGAGTTACGACATGGGAAAACCAAATATCATTTACGAAGACAACGACATTATCGTCTGCTACAAGCCGGCGGGAATTGCTACACAGACCAGGCGTATAGGGCAGCAGGATATGGAGAGCTTCATAAGAAATTATAGGGCGGCTAAAAATGAGCCGCCTTATGTCGGCATAGTGCACAGACTCGACCAGCCGGTAGAGGGAGTGATGGTATTTGCCAAGAATCAGAAAGCTGCGGCCTCTTTAAGCAGACAGATAAAGGAGCATACAACCGAGAAATATTATCGTGCGGCCAGCAGAGGGCAGGGAGTGTCAGGAACAGATAAGAAAGAAGATAATCATGCCTCAGCATGGCATACTCTCACAGATTATATCTCATTCGACAAGCGTACCAATACATCAAAAATCACAAGCGAAAAAGACAGGCTGGCAAAAAAAGCAGTGCTTCAGTACAGGGTGATATCAGTGACGCCGGATAGGGATAGCTCCCAAAATGAATGCATTAGAACAGAATTTGACATAAAGCTTCTCACTGGAAGGCATCATCAGATACGTTTGCAGCTTGCACATATCGGCTATCCACTGATTGGAGATACCAAGTATGGGAAGACTGCCTCAAATAACTCAGGAACGGGAAGCAAATCAGGACGCACCGGTTTCGGTGTGAGGGAGCAGCTTGCACTTTGCTCATACAAGATTGTTTTTGACCATCCTGCGACAGGGGAGAGGCTGACATTTGAACTACCATAGTGCTGTTGGGAATAAGATGAATTAAAGGATCATACATTCAGAAAACAACTGAGTGTATGGTCTTTTTTATATGAAGAAAAATACAGTTGACAATATTATTTATATTATCTATTATAAGTTCATAGGTTAGTTACTTGAGTGGTTAACCATGCAACCATACCGCAAATATGAGCGAAATTAGCTGTGTAGCAGCGATGCTAAACAGAGTGCAGATAAAGTACAAATATCGTGCGGTTTTGTGAATGTGTGTGGTGGTTCTGGATAGTTACGATAATAAAAAGTACAACAAGTAGGTAATTGCGGAACAAGTGCGCACTCCTGATTAAAAAGCGGTAAGAATTCTGCAACGTAGGATTCTTAAAGATGAAAAGTAGGTGCTTCTAAATTTAGACATGACTAAAAGATTTCCCAGATAAACTGCGAAGAAAAGATTATATGCATATTAATAATCAGGCAATCAAGGGCTTCAAACTCCGAATGTATTTGTACTGATGAATCTTATCAGCGACAATTACAGTAACAAGCTGGGTGATTCCGGCAAGAAGTAAATCAGCATGAAGCGTTTTCTCATTCTGGGTCTTACGATTCGCAATGTTGCAACTATCTTTGAAATGGTTGATTGAATTTTCAACATTTACACGGATCTTGTAAGTATTTTCCCATTCTTTCGAGCTACGTTCTATGCCAGGATAGGCACGGAGAGGAATAAAAGCATTACGAAATCCAATGTCTTCGAAGATCGTAAATCCAACAAGAAGTCCTGTTTAAAACGTGTAAATTTGGAACCATCTGGAACAGCATCAAAGTCGCAGAAATCACGAAGTTCCTGAGAGTACTCTAGGAACGCAAGCAGGAGCGTATCTGTCGGGATTGAAAAAAATACGCTGGAGTAGAAGTGCCTTGAGCATCGGATAAAGCTGGTGCTTTCGAGGTATTCCGGTTGAAGCGTGGAAATGAGTAACAAAAGAAACAGGAACAATTTCATCAAGGTTAATGGCTTCATCAAGAAGTGAAAGAAACTGGTATTTGTCGTTGTCGAATTTATTTTGCCAAAGGAGCCTATACCGAATTATCTTTATCTGCTGCTAATCCAATAAAGCTTTATGAATCAACAGGGAAAGCTATTGGTTATATTGTTAATTATTATTACAACAGCACCCCTTATGGATATGTCATATTTGATACTACCGGCTTCTCACTTATCTCAGAATTTTGGCCCAAATGCTAAAAGTCCATATGATATTATTGCATCTTCGACCCAAAGCACATATTCATTAAACAATGCACCACTTATTAAAACTGCACCGTTTACCTATGGACTTGTGGATGAATCCAATGGAACTTTAACAAACAATTACGGAGAAACTGAATCTATAAATCCAAGCACATATTCTATAAATTCAGATGGAAAAGATCCATCAAGTTGGTCTGATGTATTTTTGGAAATTCAAACAATTTATGAAAATTACAATCTTGTTACTACCAATCATTTAGACGAATTCTTGGCTTTTAGTGAAGATTATATTGAAGATCAGACAGCACATTACGCTTGTGCTATCAGCGCATTATATGCTTGTGCTGCATATTACGGTGCACTAAACTTTGCTGATGTATCTGGAGATTATTTAGGATTATGGGAAGCTACTGGAACTTCTGTAAGCAGTACATCAAATGGAATTACATATGGAATTACAGATGTCTATAATGTTGGTCCTGGCTTTGTATCCTTCTGTGCAGATAAAGGAGTAACAGTTTCTCAAAACACGGTAGACAATCCTAATTACCGTTTTTTTACTAATTGTATAGATGGTGGTAATATGGCAGTTGTTCATTGCGGAATAATTAATGAAGATGATAACATACGTTCCGGTCATTCCATGGCTGTTCAGGGATATGCCACTATACAAAGCAAAAGCTCTGGAAATCAACTCCATACTTTAATGGTATTTGATGGTTGGAATGAATATGTACGATATTTAAATTTAGATTTTGGAAACTGGACTGATTTGCGAGGTACAACTTTTAATGGATAAAAAAAAGCGACTACTTATTCTAATATTTGTATTAATATTAAGCGGAATTGTTGTGATATTCATACATAAAAATGGTTCCATGAAAGGAGATTCTATTATGGAAGAAAATGCTATTTCCGGAGATGATAATACTCATTGGTTCCATTCAAACGGTATCATCACATCCATAGATAACTCTCAAAAAAAAATCTGTGTTGATATCAGTCAAAAAAATAATTTTTTTGATGGTACCAATATTACATTAAATTGCAACAAATCATCTCTCGACATTACATATTTAGAGGCTGGTCAAGAAATTACTTTCTATTTCTTTGAGAATAATGTACTTGACACTGAAGTTGCAATAGAGAAACTAAATATCGTTACACCATAACCTTTAGGGATTAGATAGTGTTCATCTAATCCCTTTTATTATGCTATGACATAATATTGGCACATCTCTGTGATTGAAGTGTAAATTTACACATGCTACAATAAGTATTGCTTATAGTTTTCTTTATTTTCAGCACCTATAAATGGTGCTTTTTTGTACCCGTAATTCATTCAATCACTGACAACTGGTTCTAAGTATTTTATACGTACAGCATACTTAACCATATACCAAACGTAAACTGTACATACAGCCATACGTATAACGTTTTCTATTTGTATAGAAAAGAGGCGGAGCATGTGAATGAAATTCTGAATCAGGAGAAATCAATCTATATTCAGATAAGCGAAATGATAGAAAACGACATACTGCGGGATGTGCTTTTGGAGGATGAGCGCGTGCCGAGCACAAACGAGCTTGCAAAGCTGTATGCGATAAATCCGTCTACAGCGGCAAAGGGCATAAATATACTTGTGGATGTAGGAATTTTGTATAAGAAAAGAGGGATTGGAATGTTTGTGAGTGACGGAGCAAAGGAAGTAATAAGGACAAAGCGGAAAGCCCGTTTTTGTTGAAGCTGAACAATATGACGTAGCGAAAAAACAAAAACTAGAAAATTTTCGTCCACATGACGAAAAACAGTAAAATTTTTAATGTTTATCGAAAAATATTCTATAGTGATTCCCGAAATATTTTTGTATACTAGCCTTACCAACAAAACAAAGGGGGACAAAAATATATGAAGAAAAAATTTGTTGCAATCATGATGGTAGCTGCTATGGCAGCGTCAATGGCCGCTTGTGGATCAGATGGGGGTTCTTCTGATACACAGAAAGGGGGAGGCAGCACATCGACATCAGATGTTGCAAACAAGGACAAGCCACTCGTGTGGTTCAACCGTCAGCCATCAAACAGCTCAACAGGAGAGCTTGACACAACAGCACTCAACTACAACAAGGATACCTATTATGTAGGTTTCGATGCTAATCAGGGAGCTGAACTTCAGGGAGAAATGGTAAAAGAGTATATCGAGAAGAACATCGATAAGATTGACAGAAATGGGGATGGCGTTATCGGATATGTACTTGCAATCGGTGATATCGGACACAACGATTCAATTGCAAGAACAAGAGGTGTTCGTAAAGCTCTTGGAACAGGCGTAGACAAGGGCGGCGAGATTGACAGTGCACCGGCAGGAACAAACTCAGACGGAAAAGCAGCTGAGGTTCAGGACGGCAAGATTACTGTAAACGGCAAAGACTATGTAGTAAGAGAGCTTGCTTCACAGGAGATGAAGAACTCAGCAGGAGCTACATGGGATGCAGCTACAGCAGGAAATGCAATCGGAACATGGTCATCATCATTTGGCGAGTCAATCGACGTAGTTGTTTCTAACAACGATGGAATGGGAATGTCAATGTTCAATGCATGGTCAAAGGACAACAAGGTTCCTACATTCGGATACGATGCCAACAGCGATGCAGTAGCAGCTATCGCAGAGGGCTATGGCGGAACAATCAGCCAGCATGCTGACGTTCAGGCTTACCTCACACTTCGTGTACTTAGAAACGCACTCGATGGTGTAGATATTGATACAGGTATCGGTACAGAAGATGATGCTGGAAACGTATTAAGTTCAGATGTATTTACATACAATAAGGATCAACGTTCTTACTATGCATTAAACGTTGCTGTTACTGCTGACAACTATAAAGATTTCTTAGATTCAACAGTTACTTATGCTCCAGTTTCTAACCAATTAGATGAAAAAGATCACGCTAAGAAGAGTGTTTGGTTAAATATCTACAACGCATCTGATAACTTCTTAAGTTCAACTTACCAACCATTATTAGAAAAATATGATGACTTATTGAATTTAGATGTTGAATACATTGGTGGAGATGGACAAACTGAATCTAACATCACAAACCGTTTAGGAAATCCAGACAAATATGATGCATTCGCAATTAACATGGTTAAGACTGACAATGCAGCTTCTTACACAGGAATCCTTAAATAAATAATTCAAAAATAACATAGGGATTAAAATTATTAGGGAGAAATTATTTCTCCCTAATATTATTTAGATAGTAGTAAACAAAATAGGAGAGATTTTATGGCAGATAAGAATGAAAAACTAGTCTTATCTATACGCGGAATGAGTAAGTCCTTTGGACGTAACCGTGTTTTGGATCATATTGATTTAGATTTAAAACCAGGTACAGTTATGGGACTTATGGGAGAAAATGGTGCTGGTAAATCAACAATGATGAAATGTCTATTCGGGACATATCAAAAAGATGAAGGTACAATTTTCTTGGAAGGAAAAGAGATTAACTTTTCTGGACCAAAAGAAGCACTTGAAAATGGTATTGCCATGGTACACCAGGAATTGAATCAATG
>OGLN01002119.1_pt1 | contig 12867 bp, 8 predicted proteins | sample 1572641 | NCBI WGS metagenome assembly OGLN01 (sample SAMEA2581903, study PRJEB24529) | metagenome | biome: Human gut stool | place: China | collected 2011
ACGAGATCGACGCCATCGGCCAGAAGCGCAGCGGCGGCCAGTACGGCGGCAACGATGAGCGGGAGCAGACTCTGAACCAGCTGCTGACGGAAATGGACGGCTTCGACGACAACTCCGGCGTCATCATCCTGGCGGCCACCAACCGCCCGGAGTCCCTGGACCCCGCCCTGACCCGTCCCGGCCGGTTTGACCGCCGGGTGCCGGTGGAACTGCCGGACCTGAAGGGCCGGGAGGAGATTCTGAAGGTCCACGCCCGGAAGATCAAGCTGGCAGAGAATGTGGACTTCGGTGCCGTGGCCCGGATGGCCTCCGGCGCGTCCGGCGCGGAGCTGGCCAACATCGTCAACGAGGCCGCCCTGCGGGCGGTGCGGGACGGCCGGAAGCTGGTGACCCAGGCGGACCTGGAGGAGAGCATCGAGACCGTTATCGCCGGATATCAGAAGAAGAACGCCATTCTCACCGACCGGGAGAAGTGGATCGTATCCTATCACGAGATCGGCCACGCCCTGGTGGCGGCCCGCCAGACCCATTCCGCCCCGGTGCAGAAGATCACCATCATTCCCCGGACCTCCGGTGCGCTGGGCTATACCATGCAGGTGGAGGAGGGCAACCACTATCTGATGAGCCGGGAGGAGATCGAAAACAAGATCGCCACGTTTACCGGCGGCCGGGCCGCCGAGGAGGTGGTGTTCGGCTCCGTCACCACCGGCGCTTCCAACGACATTGAGCAGGCCACCAAGCTGGCCCGGGCCATGCTGACCCGGTACGGCATGAGCGACGAGTTCGGCATGGTGGCCCTGGAGACCGTCACCAACCAGTATCTGGGCGGCGACGCCTCCCTGGCCTGCTCGCCGGAGACCCAGACCAAAATCGACCGGCTGGTGGTGGAGCTGGTGGAGCGGCAGCACCAGAAGGCATTGCAGATCCTGCGGGACGACCGGCAGAAGCTGGATGAGCTGGCCAGGTTCCTGCACGAAAAGGAGACCATCACCGGCGAGGAGTTCATGAGCATCCTCAACGCATAACAAGGCATACGAAAAGAACGCCTCCTGCCGGGGGCGTTCTTTTTTTGTCCCCGGGCGCATACGGTGAAGAAAAAACGGGGAGGGGTTTGCCATGAAAAAGCTGCTGGGGGCACTGCCGGTGCTGGTGCTGCTGCTGACGCTGTGTCCGGCCTGGGGGGTGGAGCTGCCGGTGCAGGCGGAGGCGGCGCTGCTGATGGAGAAGGAGACGGGACAGGTGCTCTACGCCAAAAACGAGCACCAGGCCCTGGAACCGGCCAGCGTCACCAAGGTCATGACCCTGCTGCTGGTGATGGAGGCCATCGACCGGGGGACCCTGGCCTATGACGACGTGGTCACCGTCAGCGACTATGCCGCCTCCATGGGCGGCAGCCAGATCTTTCTGTCCCCCGGGGAGCAGATCACCGTGGAGGACCTGCTGAAGGGGGTGTGCGTGTCCAGCGGCAACGACGCCGCCGTGGCCCTGGCGGAAAAAACGGCGGGGGTCACGGAGCTGTTTGTGGAGCAGATGAACAACCGGGCCCGGGAGCTGGGAATGCAGGACACCCATTTTGTCAACTGCACGGGCCTTCCGGCGGAGGGCCACGTGACCAGCGCCTGGGACATCGCGGTGATGTCCCGGGAGCTGATCCGCCGTCACCCGGACATCCGGCGCTTTACCACCATCTGGATGGACACCCTTCGGGACGGACAGTTCCAGCTGTCCAACACCAACAAGCTCATCCGCTTTTATGAGGGGGCCACGGGGCTGAAAACCGGGTCCACGGACTCCGCCAGATACTGCATTTCCGCCACGGCGGAGCGGGAGGGCATGGAGCTGATCGCCGTGGTGCTGAAATCCCCCACCGGGCAGCAGCGGTTCGAGGACGCCAAGACCCTGCTCAACTATGGGTTCTCCACCTATGGCCTGGTCCATGCCGCCCCGGAGGAGCCGCTGCCGCCGGTGCCGGTGACATTGGGGACCCGGAATGCGGTGCAGCCCATGGTGGACCCGGCGGAGGGCCTGCTGCTGGCGGAAAAGGCCCGGCTCCAGGGGCTGGAGCAGACGGTGACCCTGCCGGAGTCGGCAGCGGCCCCGGTGCGTCAGGGGGACGTTCTGGGGACCCTGACCGTCACCCAGAACGGCGAAACGCTGCTGGAGGTACCCATCCGGGCGGCGGAAACCGTGGAAAAGCTGACCTTCGGGGAGATGTTCCTGCGCCTGGCCCGGACCATGTGCTTCTGCGGGTGATCCTTGGCGGAAACTGAACAGGAATGCTATTGCGGCACAGAGGAAACAACGATACAATACAATGTAAACTTAGGAGGGTAATCATAATGCAAAATATTCTTCGATATCTGACCCCGGAGATCCTGGCCTGGCAGAGCGGCAATATCCGGGAGGTCCGGCCCCTGGGCAGCGTTCTGTGTCTGCCGGACGGGCGGGAGTGGTATGCCTTCGGCTTTACCCGGGATGCGTATTACGGCAGTATCAGCCTGCTGATGGCGTCCTCCCGGAGAGAGTGTGGAGAATGGGCGCGGGCCAACAGTCCGGCGGCTATCCGCTTCGGCGCGCAGCGGTATCTTATTGATACGACCGGCTATGGGATGTTCAGGGGCAACGACGATCAGCTGTTCCGGCTGCCGCTGCTGCTGCGGGACCGCCCGCCTATGCCGGACTGACTGAGAAGCACGCCGCTGTCCCGGCTCCTGATGGTGGACGCCCGGGTGGATCGGGCCCCGGAGCACATCCCCGGCGGTCCGGCGGAGCTGCTGCTGCGGGATGGGCGCGGCTGGGACCTGACCGCGCCCCGGGCAGAGCTGCGGACCATGTGATTGGATAGGATTTTCACCGTTTCGACGGGAATCCCCTTGTATTTTCCGGGAAAACGCGGTAAGATACGGTGTGATGAAAAATCCGATTTACACAGGAGGTAATCCCTATGATCCAGGTGGACCTGACCCATATGCGGCGATTTATCGCCCTGCCCTATGAGGCGGCGCTGGCGCCCCGCCTGCGCATCGCCCACAACCACTTGCAGAAGGGCGACGGCGCCGGAGGCAACTTCACCGGCTGGGTGCGCCTGCCCCAGGAGTATGACCGGCAGGAGTTCGACCGCATCCAGGCGGCGGCCCGGCGCATTCAGAGCGATTCCCGGGCCCTGGTGGTCATCGGCATCGGCGGCTCCTATCTGGGGGCAAGGGGCGTCATCGAGTGCCTGTGCTCCCCCAACTATAACCTCAGGCGCAAGGACACCCCCAACATCTATTTTGTGGGCAACGGCCTGTCCGACCGGCAGCTGCGGGAGACCATGGAGCTGCTGGAGGGGGTGGACTTCTCCGTGAACGTCATCTCCAAGTCCGGCACCACCACGGAGCCTGCCGTGGCCTTCCGGTTCTTCCGGGAGCTGCTGGAGAAGAAATACGGCCCCGACGGCGCGGCCCGGCGCATTTACGCCACCACCGACCGGCAGAAGGGAGCCCTGAAGTCCCTGGCTGATCAGGCCGGGTACGAGACCTTCGTGGTGCCTGACGACATCGGCGGGCGCTACAGCGTCCTTACCGCCGTGGGCCTGCTGCCCATCGCCGTGGCGGGCATCGACATCCGGGCCCTGATGCAGGGGGCCGCCCGGATGCAGGAGGTCTGCACCGCCGGAGATATGGAGCAGAACCCCGCCTGGCAGTACGCCGGGGCCCGGTACCAGCTCTACCGCGCCGGGAAGAAGATCGAGATCCTGGCCTCCTATGAGCCGTCCTTCCGGTTCATGTCCGAGTGGTGGAAGCAGCTGTACGGCGAGTCCGAGGGCAAGGAGAACAAGGGCCTGTTCCCGGCCAGCGTGGAGTTTACGGCGGACCTGCACTCCATGGGCCAGTATATCCAGCAGGGGGAGCGCCATCTGCTGGAGACAGTGGTGCGCTTCGATCCGGAGGAGCAGGAGAGCACGGTGCCCTTTGACGCCGCCGACGGCGACGGGCTGAACTTCCTGGCGGGCAGGACCATGGACTTTATCCGCACCCAGGCCATGGACGGCACCCTGCTGGCCCACGAGGAGGGCGGCGTGCCCAACATCATCCTGCGCTGCGGGGCTCTGAACGCGGACACCCTGGGGCAGCTGATCTACTTCTTTGAATACGCCTGCGGCCTGTCGGGCTATCTGCTGGACGTGAACCCCTTCGACCAGCCGGGGGTGGAGGCGTATAAGAAGAATATGTTCGCCCTGCTGGGCAAGCCCGGCTATGAGGACATGGGCCAGGCCCTGCGGGAAAAGCTGGGCCGGTAAAAAACCGTATATTTTCCCATTGCCATTTCCGCCGAGTTATGGTATGGTATACATATATGCAAAAGGAGTGATCTCTTATGGTTAGATTGATTATGGGCGACAACGGCGCGGGCAAGACCAAGCAGCTCATCGAGCTGGTTCATGCCTCCGTGGCCGAAGAAGGCGGCTGTGTCGTCTGCATCGAGCCCGGCGCGGACATGACCTATGACATCAAGTCCTCTGTGCGCCTGGTCAACGCCGGTGAATACCACTTGGATTCTTTTGAGTGCCTGCGGGGCTTCATCAGCGGTCTGTATGCGGGCAATTACGATATTTCCCACGTCTATGTGGACAACCTCTGCAAGATCGTACATAGCGAGGACTTCGCCGCCGTGGAAAAGTTCCTGCACTGGCTGGACAAGTTCAGCGACGCCAACACCGTGAAGTTCACCGTGACCCTTACCGCCGACGCTTCCGTGGCTACTGATGGCATGCGCAAGTATCTGTAACCGAATCAAGTAAAAAAATCCGCAGGGCACAGCCTTGCGGATTTTTTATGGAGCGCAGAGAATCGAAGGTTCTATGCAATAGCCCCGGAACGCGATAGCGTCCCGGGGCTATTGCTATTACCTGACTTTTTAGGGTCAGTTCAGGTGCTTTTTCTTGCCCAGCAGCAGGGCGGCGGCAGCCAGCAGGGATACGGAGGCCGCAGCCAGCCACAGAGCGGTGTGAGCCTTGTCGCCGGTCTTGACGCCGGGATTCTCGGGCTCAGCGGGCTTGTAGTTGGGGTCGGTCTCGCCGCAGTTGGTGCACTTGCCGTCCTTGTAATCGTGACCGGTGGCGGGGATAACCTCACCCTTCTTCACGGTCTCGCCGCAGACGGTGCAGACCTCATCGCCGGTGTAGCCGTCCTCGGTGCAGGCAGCGGCCTTAGCGCCCACCAGTTCGGTCTTGTGACCCAGCGCGGGCAGGACCTCGGTGCGGGTGTCGGTGTAGTTCTTGCCCTGGAAGGTCACCGTGGCGGTATAGGTCCGGACGCCGGTGCTCTCACAGGAAGCAGGGGTGGTAATCTCGCTGGTAACGGCGGCGGTGCGGCCGTTGACCTTCACGGAGGCCAGCTGATAGCCGGGGTCCGGGGTGAAGGTGATCTCGGCGCTTGCGCCGGGGGCGTATCTGGTCTGACCGGCGGGGGCCACGGTGCCGCCCTCATTGGCGGTGGTGGTCAGGGTGACGGTGTCGCCGGACGGCTGGGCCTTCTGGAAGGTGGCAGAGATGGTGTGGTCCACGCCCACCCGCTGGAAGGTGTAGTAGCTGATGGGGCCGAGATCGGCGCCGTCCACGTTGACGTTGACGATCTCATAGCCCTGGGCGGGAGCGATGTCGAAGGTCTTGCTGGTACCCTTCTTCACCAGGGTCTGACCGGCGGGGGTGATGGTGCCGCCCTCACCGGCGGTGGCGGTGACGGACACATAGTTGTCCCGCTCCTCGGCGTACAGCTGGACGTTGTCCATAGACAGGGTGGAGCCGCCCTTACCGGTGTAGACAAAGGCGAAGCGCAGGTCCTTGCTGCTTTGCAGGCTCTCGGGGATGGTCACCTTGGCCTGGGTCTTGGTCCAGGCGGTGAACAGGCCGGAATCCCGCTGCAGGTTCCAGATCTCCTGCCAGTTCTCGCCGCCGTCGCCGGAGGCCATGACCTGCAGGTTGCAGTGCTTATACTCCACGGTGTACCAATAGGTGGTGTAGAAATCGAAGACCATGTGGACCTCGGTATCCACGCCGCTGATATCGGTGGTGCGGGAGATCAGCCACTCGTCCTGCTGGTTGTCGTCGTCATGATCCACGGCGGCCATGTAGTCCTCGTCGCGGTACCAGGTGTTCAGAGAGCCGCCCTTGCTCTGGACGCTCCAGTCGTCGGGGAGCCACTTCTCGTTGAAGTTCTCGGTCCAGAGGATGTTGGTGGGGGTGATGGTGCCGTGATCGTCGGGGTTGCCGGGAGCACGGACGGTATACACCTTGGAGTTGCCGGCGTAGTCGTGGACGATCATGCCGAAGGTCTCGCCGAAGCCGGTGATGTCATACTCCTTGATGTGGCTGGTGACGCCGGGCTTGTCCTCGCCGAAGCCCTGCATACCATAGAGCATCTCGCTGTTCTTGATGTTGTAGAACACCACGGCCGCCACATACTGGTTATCGGACACGTCCAGGCTCAGATAGTACCGGCCCTCGGACTCGGTGACCTTCAGGTTGTCGGCATGAGGCTCCTCGGTGTCGATGGTGATGGGGAAGGACCAGGAGTGCTTCTGGTTGGTCCCCACGCCGTCGCCATAGGGCAGGGTGGCCTCGATGGTCACGGTGGCCTTGGTGTTGTTGGGCAGCTTGGCGTTGTGGGAATCGGTGCCGTACCAGGGCTCGATGCCGTCATATTCGGCGTCCACACCGGCGGGCACAATGCGGTAATAGTCGTAGCTGTAGATGGACTTGCCCACATACTCGCAGTCCTTGCTGTAGTACACCTGGCCGTTGGCGCCGGTGATGGTATACTTCAGGCTCTTGGTGTTGCGCAGCAGGCCGGTGTAGATACCGGTGAGGCTGTCCATGAAGTCATCGTTGTTGGGGGAAATGGCGTTGCGGTCCGCCAGATACGGCATGGTGGTGTAGTTGTTGTCGCCCAGGTAGGTGTCCACCGTGTTCTCGCTGGAGGAGGAGAAGGCGGTGTTCATGTACGCCTGGGCCTGGCTGGCGGAGCCGTCCAGCGTCTCCCAGTAATCGGTGGAATCCATGATGGGAGCCTTGGTCCAGTCTCCGTAGAAGGCCAGGAACGGCAGGCCCAGGTCAATGGGATCGGTCAGGGCGCTGCCGTCGGCGGCCACCTGGGTCAGGGTCACGAAGCCCTCCACATAGCTGCCGTTGGGGAACTGGGCCAGCATCTTCCGGCCCTCGTCGGTAACGGTGACGGTGACGGTGACATCGGCGGTCTTGCCGGGAGCCACGGCCACCCGGTTATTCTCGCAGTTGGTGGTGAAGGTGTGGGGCAGCAGCCGGGAGCTTCCGCTGATGGTGGAGAACTCCTGCCCGCTGCCGTTGACATAGGCCTCGGTGGTGTCGGTCATGTGCTTGCGGTCCGCGCCGGACATAGAGGCATCGCGGGCCTTCAGGGCCTGCTGCACGATGGCCATGCCGCCGGCCGCGTGGGGGGAGAGCATGGACGTGCCGTCCATGCTCTCATAGCCGCCGGGCACGGCGGCATAGATGCCCGCGCCGGGGGCGGTGATCTCCGGCTTCGGGGTCAGCTCGGGGGTAGCGCCCCAGCTGGAGAAGTCGGCCATGCCATAGGTGGGGGATTCCACCAGGGCGTCGGCGGAGGCCACGGACAGGGTCTTGGTCTCCTGCTGCTTCATGTATTCGCCGGCGGCCTGGGAGATGAACGCGCAGGGGATCTTCCAGTCGGTGATGGACATGTACAGCATGCCGGGGACGTTGTTGTACACCAGCATGCCAATGGCGCCGGCGTTGGCGGCGTTGCGCTCCTTCTGCTCATAGTACATGCCGCCGCCCCGCTGGACCAGGGCGATCTTGCCGGTCAGGTCCAGGCCCGCATAGTCCTCCTCCGCGCCGTAGTTGGGCACCACCACATACTCGATGGAGCCCCGGGCGGACAGGCTGCGGAAAGGCTTGGCGTTCTCGTCGTCGCTGATGGTGACGCTGTCCTGATAGGCCAGGTCCTTGCCGCCCACGGTGACATAGGGGCCCTTGACCACGCCGTTGGACACGGCGGCCACGGACAGGGACTCACCATAGGTGGAGGGCTCACTGACCAGGCCGTAATCGGGGTTGGAGGCCAGGGCCTTGCCGCCGAAGGCGTCGCCATAGGCGGCGTTATAGGCGTTGCCCGCGGCCACAGCCAGGGACACGCCGCTCTCGCCGGTGCGCTCGAACACGTCCAGCAGGCTCTTGGTGAAGGCGTCCTCGCTGTCATAGTCGATGTAGCCGCAGTCGGAGCCCAGGCTCAGGTTGGCCACGTCCACGCCCAGCAGGATGCAGTCCTCCAGAGCGGCCAGAATGTCGGAATAGGACGCGCCGCCGGTGGACTTGAACACGTTCATGTTGATGATCTGGGCCTGGGGAGCCACGCCCATGGCGGCCTCGTTGACGCCGGTGTTGCCGGCGGCGGTGGAGGCAACGTGGGTGCCGTGACTGCCCTTATCGCCGGGCATGCCGTCCTTGTCCCTGTCGCCGTAGTCAAACTGGAAGGGGATCTTGGCGCTGTAATACAGGTCGGACACGCTGATGCCGGAGATGATCTGCTCCACCTGGAAGTCGTACTGCTCCAGCATGGACTGGAGATTCTCCTTGGTCAGGGAAGGGCTCTTGGGGGCGGCCTTGAAGACCTCGTGGCCCATGTCCACGCCGGTATCCAGAATGGCGTATCGGCATAAAATGCCAAAATATTTTCCAAATTTTCCGGCATTCTCCGGTCAAAAAAACGGCCCCGGGCCAGACACCTGGGGATGGAGCTTTCCGGCGCGCTGCAAGGCTATGCACTTGCGGACCGTCCGCGGCTCCGTCCGAGGGATCGCGCGGGAAATGCCCGCAATTTCGAAAAATCCCTTGCGCAGCATAAAAATACGGCTCCTGCGAAAAATCCCGCCGGGAATCCGAAAAAATCGGGCTCCCGGCGGGGTTTTATGTTGACAAAGGGGCCGCGCCTGTGGTACAATAAGACGCTATATTGAGAAAATGGGGCCTGATGCCCCATTTCAAATCTGCTGTTATGATACCAGCTTTCCCCCGAAATTACAAGTGGGCCCGGGCGAAAACAAACAACCGTGCCGAGCGTGTCAAAATCCAGGGAGAGCGGTTCCCAAGGAAAAGCACGGAGAAAATGCGAAAAGAAAGGCGTGAGTATTGAAGATGGCCAAGGACAAGTATTATGGCAAGACCCTGCGCAAGAACTTTGCCAGACACGAAGAGGTCATGGCGATGCCCAACCTGCTGGAGATCCAGAAGAAATCCTATCAGTGGTTCCTGGACACCGGCCTGCGGGAGGTTTTTGCCGACGTGGCCTCCATCGGCGACTATGCCGGCAACCTGGAGCTGAGCTTCATCGACTACAGCATGGACGAAAAGCCCAAGTACGACGTGGAGGAGTGCAAGGCCCGGGACGCCACCTATGCCGCCCCCATGAAGGTCAGCGTCCGCCTGCACAATAAGGAGACCGGCGAAATCAAGGAGCAGGAGATCTTCATGGGCGATTTCCCCCTGATGACCCATGGCGGCACCTTCGTCATCAACGGTGCCGAGCGCGTGGTGGTCAGCCAGATCGTCCGCTCCCCCGGCATCTACTACGGCAAGGAGATCGACCTGAAAACCGACCTGCCCCTGCTGACGTCCACCGTGATCCCCTACCGGGGCGCCTGGCTGGAGTATGAGACCGACAGCAGCGAGGTGTTCTGGGTCCGCATCGACAAGAACCGCAAGCTCCCCATCACCTGCCTGATCCGGGCCCTGGGCCTGAAAACCGACGCCGAGATCCTGGACCGCTTCGGCGACGATCCCCGCATCGTGACCACCATGGAAAAGGACACCTGCAAGTCCTATGAGGAGGCCATGCTGGAGATCTATCGCAAGCAGCGCCCCGGCGAGCCCCCCACGCTGGACTCCGCCGAGAACCTGATGCAGGGCCTGTTCTTCGACCCCCGGCGGTATGACCTGAGCACCGTGGGCCGGTATAAGTTCAACAAGAAGCTGACCCTGTGGGCCCAGGCCAAGGGTCAGAAGCTGGCCGAGCCCGTGGCCGACCCCGCCACCGGCGAGCTGCTGCTGGAGGAGGGCCACGTCCTCTCCGGCGACGACTGCCGCACCCTGGACGCCATCGGCGTGGGTATGGTGAAGGTCCAGCTGGAAAACGGCGAGGTCATCCGCATTTTCACCAACCGCATGTGCGACATGAGCCGCTATGTGGACTTTGACCCCAAGACGGCCTGCGGCATCAAGGAGCGGGTGCGCTTCGACGTGCTGCAGGAGCTGATGGGCCAGTATCAGGGTGAGGAGCTGGTGGAGCAGTGCCGCCTGCAGGCGGACCGCCTGGTGCCCAAGCACATCATCGTGGACGACATCCTCACCTCCATCAACTATATGAACGTCCTGGCCCACGGCCTGGTGTCCAAGGACGATATCGACCATCTGGGCAACCGCCGCCTGCGCTGCGTGGGCGAGCTGCTGCAAAACCAGTTCCGCATCGGCTTTAGCCGCATGGAGCGGGTCATCCGGGAGCGGATGACCATCCAGGACCTGGACATCGTCACCCCCCAGAGCCTCATCAACATCCGGCCCGTCACCGCAGCCATCAAGGAGTTCTTCGGCTCCAGCCCCCTGAGCCAGTTCATGGACCAGACCAACCCCCTGGCCGAGCTGACCCACAAGCGGCGCCTGTCCGCCCTGGGCCCCGGCGGTCTGAGCCGGGAGCGCGCCAACATGGAGGTCCGCGACGTGCACTACAGCCACTATGGCCGTATGTGCCCCATCGAGACCCCTGAAGGCCCCAACATCGGCCTGATCTCCTATCTGGCCACCTATGCCCGGGTCAATGAATACGGCTTCATCGAGGCCCCCTTCCGCCGGGTGGAGCGCCCCTCCGGCCGCGTCACCGACGAGATCACCTATATGACCGCCGACGTGGAGGATCAGTATGTGGTGTGCCAGGCCGCCGAGCCTGTGGACGAAAACGGCTGCCTCATCGGCCCCCGTATCACCTGCCGCCATCAGGACGAGACCATCCAGGTGGAGCCGGAATACGTGGACTATATGGACATCTCCCCCCGTATGATGGTGTCCATCGCCACGGCCATGATCCCCTTCCTGCCCAACGACGACGCCAACCGCGCCCTGATGGGCGCCAACATGCAGCGGCAGGCCGTGCCTCTGCTGCGGCCGGAGGCCCCCATCGTGGGCACCGGTATGGAGCACAAGATCTGCCTGGATTCCGAGGTGGTGGTGCTGGCCGAGGGCGACGGCGTGGTCACCAAGGTGGACGCCACCAACGTGTCCGTCCGCTATGACAGCGGCGAGACCAAGGACTATAAGCTCATCAAGTTCCTGCGCTCCAACCACGGCACCTGCATCAACCAGAAGCCCATCGTTTCCGTGGGCGAGCGGGTCCACGGCGGCGACGACCCCACGGTGCTGGCCGACGGCCCCGCCACCGATCAGGGCGAGATCGCCCTGGGCCGCAACATCCTGGTGGGCTTCATGACCTGGGAAGGCTATAACTACGAGGACGCCGTTCTGCTTAACGAGCGGCTGGTGAAGGAGGATGTTTACACCTCCATCCATATCGAGGAATACGAAATCGACGCCCGCGACACCAAGCTGGGGCCCGAGGAGATCACCCGGGATATCCCCAACGTGGGCGAGGACGCCCTGAAGGACCTGGACGAGCGGGGCATCATCCGCGTGGGCGCCGAGGTCCACGCCGGGGACATCCTGGTGGGTAAGGTCACCCCCAAGGGCGAGACCGATCTGACCGCCGAGGAGCGCCTGCTGCGGGCCATCTTCGGCGAGAAGGCCCGGGAGGTCCGGGATACCTCCCTGAAGGTGCCCCACGGCGAAAGCGGCATCATCGTGGACGCCAAGGTGTTCACCCGGGAGGCCGGCGATGAGCTGGGGCCGGGCGTGAACCAGGTGGTCCGGGTCTATATCGCCCAGCGCCGCAAGATCCAGCCCGGCGACAAGATGGCCGGCCGCCACGGCAACAAGGGCGTCGTTTCCCGGGTGCTGCCCCAGGAGGATATGCCCTTCCTGCCCGACGGCACTCCCCTGGACATCGTGCTGAACCCCCTGGGCGTGCCCTCCCGTATGAACATCGGCCAGGTGCTGGAGGTCCATCTGGGCTATGCCGCCAAGAACCTGGGCTGGAAGGTGGCCACCCCCATTTTCGACGGCGCCACCGATAAGGACATCACCGAGGCCCTGACCCAGGCGGGTCTGGACCCCCAGGGCAAGAGCTGGCTGTATGACGGACGCACCGGCGAGCGGTTCGACAACAAGGTCACCGTGGGCTATGTGTACTTCCTGAAGCTGCACCACCTGGTGGACGATAAGATCCACGCCCGGTCCACCGGCCCCTACTCTCTGGTGACCCAGCAGCCCCTGGGCGGCAAGGCCCAGTTCGGCGGTCAGCGCTTCGGCGAAATGGAGGTCTGGGCCCTGGAGGCCTACGGCGCGGCCTATACCCTGCAGGAGATCCTGACGGTGAAGTCCGATGACGTCACCGGACGCGTGCAGACCTATGAGGCCATTGTCAAGGGCCACAACGTGCCCACTCCCGGCGTGCCCGAGTCCTTCAAGGTGCTGGTGAAGGAGCTGCAGTCCCTGTGCCTGGATATCCAGGTGCTGGACGAGGACGGCAACCAGATCGAGCTGAAGGAGGACGAGAACGCCCCGGATTCCTTCAACCTGGCCCGGATGGACGCCGAGGACGACCGCCGCAATCGCTACGCCGACGAGAGCGAGCTGGCGGACGCAGGCTTCGACTATGTGCCCGAGGAAGAGGTGGAGGCCTCCTACGACGGCGCGGACGATGAATTTTAAGGAACAGGAGGAGCATA
>OGLN01002122.1_pt1 | contig 12865 bp, 8 predicted proteins | sample 1572641 | NCBI WGS metagenome assembly OGLN01 (sample SAMEA2581903, study PRJEB24529) | metagenome | biome: Human gut stool | place: China | collected 2011
AGTGCGGTAGACTCTGACTCTACTTGTGGGAGTTCGATTCTCTCATCCCCAACCAAAAGACATCCGAACACTTCGGATGTCTTTTTTTGTTCTCTTTTTTTGTTCACAGAGAAAGCCAAAAAGAGCGATACAGCAAACGCTGCATCGCTCTTTTTACGTTAACGGTAATTAGTAATTCAGACCGAAGCCGCTGCGGTAGTAGTTGCCGTCGGCATCGCAGTAGGCGTAGCTGCCGCCCTTGACGTTGGCGAGGATGGCGGGATCAATGTACTGATCCTTATCGTAGCCGGGAACGTCGTTGGGAGAGGCGCAGATCTCGCGCACCACACCGTCGATCTCCTGCTCGGTGATGGCAATGACGGCGGGGTCAGAGACCATGGTCAGGCTCAGCTTGCCGGTGGGGGCAAAGTCACCGCTGATGACATCGACCTGAGCGTTCAGGGCGTTGTTCAGGGCAACGGCGCTGACGGTGTACTGGATGGTCAGTGCGTCGCAGTAGGGCTCCAGCTTGTCCAGCAGCCAGGGGTTGCAGACCACGCAGGTGCCAACCACCTTGCCGCCGCGGGCATGGATGGCATCGGCCAGTTCCTTGATCTTCTCCACGTCCTTCAGGGTGACAACGGTGACCTTGTTGCCGGTCTTTTTCTGGCTCTTGTTGCGCTCGCGCTCGTCGGTGACGATCTCGCCCATCTCGATGACGGGCATTGCGTACTGGTTGAACACCAGACCGTTGCTGATGGGCCAGACGTGCAGGTAGAGCACATCGGCTTCCTCCGGGGTGGCCACCACGGTGTAGCCCTTCTTCTCAAAGGCTTCCGTCAGGGTCTTGCGCAGAGCGGCATCCTCGTCCGTGTTGCCCAGACCGGCACCCATGGCCTGTGCCATCTGTGCAAAGCCGGAGTCCACACCCTTGAAGGTGACGATGCAGACCTTCTGGCTCTTGGCCAGAGGCAGGAGCTTCTCGTGGTTCTTGACCAGAACAACAGCCTTCTGGTTGGCCTCGTAAGCCTTCTTCTTGGCACCGTCGAAGTTGTCCACGCGGGCCTGATCGGCCTTGTCGGGGTCAAGGTAGGGGTTATCCACCCGCTTGGTGCGGAACAGGCTCAGCAGACGGTTGTAGCTGGCACGGTCCAGATCTGCCTTGGGCAGCAGACCATCCTCCACAGCCTTGACGATGTTCTCGGGGTCGGTGTTGCCGCCGATGACATCGGTACCGGCAGAGATGGCCTTGGCGTAGCGCTCAGGCTCGGTGAGGTTCTCCACGCCGTAGATCTGAACGGTGGTGATGCCGGAGTCGGAGTTGACATAGCCGTCAAAGCCCATCTTGTTCCGGGCCAGATCGGTGATCAGCTCCTTGCTGTAAGCGCTGGGCACTTCCTCGGTGCTGGTGATCTCGCCCCGGTAGGTCTGGGGCACAGCACGGCCATCGGTGGCAATGCGGGAGTAGTCCGGCATGATGGAAGAGACCTTGTGGTCAAAGGCGCGCTGGAACGGGGGCAGATGATACTTTTCCATCGAGCCGGGGGTGCGGTAGATGCGCCACTGGCCGATGGGCACATGGGGCTCAAAGCCATTCTCAGAGGGGGCATCGCCGGGGAAGTGCTTGATGGTCAGAACAACAGAACCCTCGTTCAGGCCGTTGTCGCCATCCTGATAGCCCTTGACCAGAGCCTCGGCAATATCGCTGGTGACATCGGGACGCTCGCCATAAGTACCGGAGGTACGGGGCCAGCGGGGGTCAGAGGTCACATCGACCTGAGGGCCGTACATGATGTTCAGGCCCTCGGCCTTCATCATCTTGCGGTCGGTCTGGGCCATCTCATAGACCATGTCGGTGTTGCCGTCGCCAATGACAGCCGCGCCGATGCCCAGAGAGTCCGGGTAACCGATGTTGATGGGGTTGGTGTGGAGAGAGTACGGAATGGCCACGCCGCCCTTGCAGGCCTCGTATTCCAGCATCTGGGTGCCGGCGTTGTGGTACAGGGCCACCATGCCGGCCTCGCAGCGCATGTCACCGCGGTAAACACCGGCGGCGATGTGCTTTTCCAGAACGTGGCTGTCATCAATGCTGACGGTCATGCCGGGCAGAGGGCCGGGCATGGGCTTTTCACCGGGGTTGTGGTGCTTGTAGATCTTGCCCAGCTCCAGCTTGCCTTCGGCGTTGGTGGCCTCGGCACGGGTGGGTACCACAGGGGTGTTGAACAGGGTGTTCAGCACAAGGCCTGCCTGCTGATCCAGCCGCAGATGCCTGACCATATCCTCAGCGCGCTGCTCAGGGCTCAGCCGCCAATCCTTGTAGGGGGCCAGCTCGCCGCTGTTGTCCAGATCCTTAAAGTACAGGCCGTCCTTGACGATCACGCCGCAGGTGGTCACACCGATGTCGGGGCCGTTGACGTTGTGGAAGATGACCGGCTCAAGGTACTGGTCAATGATCTGCTCGCCCTCTTCCAGAGCGTAGGGTGCAGGGATCACGCCGTCCTTGGCCTCTGCCCACTGGTCGGCGCTGGTATACCGTGTCTGCATAATGTTTCTCCTTTGTTTCTGTGCCTGCCACAGCACAGCTGATATATTACTTGCCTGTTTATTATACTTCCAGCGCAGATCGTTCGCAAGCAAACAAATAAAAAAAGTTACAAACTTTGGCGTAGTATACAAGGATGTTCTGCCGGATTTGTGCAACTTTCCCCTATCCTGATCCACAAACCGGGTTCGTTTCCTGCTGACAATGCTGCTTAAAAATAACCCTCTCCGTCAACGCCTACGACGTTGACGGAGAGGGTCGTATCCTTAATTTACCAGATCATCTGGATGCGGCCTGCGCCGTACGGATCCTCGTAGTTGATCAGGTAGCCGGGGTAATCGGCCAGCGGGCTGTTGGCGCTTGCCAGATGCGGCAGACCGTTGGCATCCACGCCGCCGAACATGGCTGCATAGCTGGACATGACAAGGTAGTCCTCAGAGACATAGTCCTTGATGAGGGTCGCGCCATCGAACATGGCAAAGCCATCGCCCAGATTGCGCAGGGTGTAGTTCATGCCGGCCAGAGCGTAGGTGGCGTTCGGATCAAGGGGCTGATAAGTACCGGTGGTCTTGTCGTAGATCTCCACATTGCTGACACGGGGCGTAGTGGCGCTGCCGGTCCAGACGTTCTTGTCGTTGGTCTGAACGGTGTTGGGGATCATGGGGTGGATCGTGTACCTGGCACCTGCCACCTGCAGGAAGCCGCCGTTCTCCTTGCCCTCAGCACCGGCAAAGCGGGCACCAAACTCCAGAGCGTCCTGGATCTGCTGGCCGGTCACGGACATCAGGCAGGCCACGTTGCCAAAGGGGCTGACGGTCTTGCAGGTCTTGAAGCTCCAGGGGCCAGCCTCCACATCGGTGCGGATGCCGCCGCCGTTCATAATGGCGATATCACAGTGGAGCTCCTCGATCTCGTTGAAATAGGTGTAGATGCCGTCGGCCACGAAGTCGCCGAGGTTGGTCTCGCCGGAGCGGATGCGGCGCTTGCCGGTGGCGGGATCGTTGATGTAGAATTTGGTATCGCCCACTGCGATCTCCTCGCCCAGCATATCGTCCACTGCGCTGATCCAGTTGGAGGCAGTGGCGGCCACGGCAGCATCCAGACCCTCGTAGGTGTCGATGAGCTCAGTGGTGATGGTACCGTCTGCGCCCACGGTCATCTTGCCGATGTTCTTGAAGTAAGAACCGGTTTGGGTCAGGGTGACTGCCTTGCCGGAAGCATCGGTGACCTGCTTGTTGGCCATCACGGTGTGGGAGTGGCCGTCGATGAAAGCGGTAAAGCCGTGGGTGTGTGCAATGACTTCCTCACTGGTCCAGGGAGAGGAGGAGGGGTCAACGCCCAGATGGCCCAGACCGATGATGGTGTCAGCGCCCCAGAACTCAGCCTTGTCGATGGCCTTCTGAACGGCATCGTAGAGCTTCTGGCCGTCCTCGCCGCCCAGAATGTCATAGATGTACTTGGTCTGGGCATCGTTCATAAAGTAGGCCGGGGTAGACTTGGTGAAGGTCTCGGGGGTGGTCACGCCCACAAAGGCGATCTTGCGGCCGCCCACAAAGAAGAACTTGACGCTGGGCAGAACGTTGAAGCCGGTGCGCAGATCGACCCAGTTGCAGGAGACATAGGGGAAGTCGGCTTCCTGGATCACAGCCTTGGCACGGGCCATGCCGTAGTCGAACTCATGGTTGCCGGGGGTAGCCAGATCGTAACCGGCCTCGTTCATCAGCTCGATGATGGTAGCGCCGTCATCCATGGAGCCGTAAGCGGTGCCCTGGATATGGTCACCTGCATCCACCAGCAGCACATCCCGGCCGGTGTCCTCGATGCTCTTTTTCAGGGCAGCAATGGCGGCATAGGTGGGCTTGGGGGACTTGTTGTCGATATAGGTGTGGACATCGTTGGTGTAGAGGATGGTCACATCCGCTTTGTCACCAAAGAAGCAATTGGTCTCCTCCGCAAAGGCGGCGGGTGCACCGACAGAAACTGCGGTCAGTGCCGTGGCAGCACCGGCAGCCTTGATAAAGCTGCGGCGGGTAATGAACTGTTTCACAGGGAAAGACCTCCTTTGATTCAATACGCTCTTTCAGCCCTCTCCGTCAATGCTGTGCTGCGTTGTTTTCCCTTTTGGGGAACTGGCAGGCTTCAGCAAGACCGAGAGGGCTGTTTGTTACCTAAATCTTAACATAGAACCCCAGTTTCCGCAAGGGATTTTTGTAAAATTCGTGTCAAGAAATCCCACAACAGTCATACTGTTTTGGTAAAACGTTTGAAAATTCCGAGAAAAAGGGCAAAGCCCCGCATCCCATGGAAAGGGTGCAGGGCTTTGCCGCATTGAGAAAAGAGGGTCAGAGGATCGGGGGACGATTCTCAGACAGCATCAGATGGCATGGTATTCCTTGAGGAACTTCTCAAGGTCGGTGCCCTCGATCTTCTTGAGCACTTCCTTGAGGGCCACCCGCTGGATGAAGGGCAGATCCATATCAGTGATCTTCTTGCCGTCACGCAGTTTGACCGTTGCATCGATCAGGCTGCGGACATCATAGGTGCTGCCCCAGACCTCGGGTACGCCGCGGTCGATGTTGAGCAGGGTGTAAACCGCTTCCATACCGGTGCGCATGGAGTACTCGGTGGTGAAGATTGTGTCACGGCCGGTCTCGGCAAACTGGCCCAGGAAGGCGAAGTTGACAGCGCCCTGGGGCACGATATCGGGGCGGTCGCCGAAGGCACGGGGCATGAAGAAGGCATCGATATAGGGCATCATCACAGGCACGGTGTTGGCGCTGTGCTCAGCCAGCCCGGCAATGTCCTCCTCGGGCACGCCGATGTGATACAGCCACTCCATGCAGATCTCGCGGCCGGTGCAGTCGCGCATGGGCTTCTTGACGTAATCGCCGGGCTTGTCGCTGAACAGGCCGTAGACCCAGACGCAGAGCTGGTTCTTGGGCTGGTCACGGAACTGCTGCTGGCGGTTCAGGGTCCAGCTGAGCAGCCAGCTGGAATCCTTGACCGTGACGATGCCGCCGGTGACGGTGTGGCCGCTGAAGGGGTCACGCTTGCAGATCTTCTTGATATACTGGGGGATCTTGTCGTCCAGGGTGGTGATGGTGGCGCTTTCCCAGTTGGACAGCTCCGGCTGAGAGCAGAACTTTTCGGGATGGCCAAAGGAGGGGTCCTGTGCGGCGATCTTCTTCCACAGATCCCAGCCATTGCCCGGCTTGATGGTGGGATCAAACCCTGCGGCCTTGTCCTGAGAGCCGATGGTGCAGCTCTCCACGCAGCCGCCGTTGGTGATGAAGAGCAGGTCGTTCTCGGTGAGGTCGATGACCTTGCTCTCACCCTTGTGATCCACGGTCACGCTGCTGGCCTGCTTTTTGCCGCCCTCGATCCTGAACTGGACATCGGTGACCTTGGTCTCGTACTGGAAGTCAACGCCGTGATCCTTCAGGTAGGTGACCATGGGCAGGATGATGGATTCATACTGGTTGTAGCGGGTAAAGCGCAGGGCGGTGAAATCGGGCAGACCGCCGATGTGGTGGATATAGCGCTTGAGGTAGAGCTTCATCTCCAGCGCGCTGTGCCAGTTCTCAAAGGCGAACATGGTGCGCCAGTAGAGCCAGAAGTTGGAAGAGAACACCTCCGCGTCAAAGACATCGGTGATGCGCTTATCATAGAGCTGCTCATCCGGGGTAAAAAAGAGCTTGATGAGTTCCATGCAGCCCTGATCCGAAAGGCCGAACTTCCCATCGGTGTGGGCGTTCTGCCCCCGGTTTTCCGTGGCGCGGCAGAGCGAGTAGTTGGGGTCTGCCTTGTTCAGCCAGTAGTACTCATCCAGCACACTTGCGCCCTCGGTCTCAAGCGACGGGATGGAACGGAACAGATCCCACATGACTTCAAAATGGTCATCCATCTCCCGGCCGCCCCGCATCACATAGCCGATGCCGGGGTACTGGCAGCCATCACAGGCACCGCCGGGGATGGATCCCTTTTCAAAGAGATGGATATGTTCCCCTTTCATCTGACCGTCACGGACCAGGTAGCAGGCAGCTGTCAGCGCCGCCAGACCGGTGCCCACGAGATAGGCCGATTTCCGTTCCACTCCCGCAGGCTTTTTCGGGCGCGCAAAGGCCTCATAGTTCCCGCTGGAATAATACATTTTATTCCCTCCGTTTGCTGTGGTTTCCAGGTTTTCACCTTTCATTTTGCGCTGACCATACTGTAACATTTTGTCAAACGGAAAGCCATAAACAGAAAAAGCACCGTGATGGAAAACCCATCACGGTGCCCGGATTGATAAAACATTGTCAGTCGTCAAAATCTGCGGGGCTGCGGTCGGTGCGGAAGCGGCGGAGCGCCCGCTCAAGATCGCCGTGGAGCAGAACATTCAGCCGCTCGGTCATCCGGACGGGGTCCTCCTTCATGTCCCTGCGGATCCATTCCAGTGCCATGCCAACCAATGCGTATTTGTAAAAATCCACGACGAACTGTTTGTCGGCATCCTGCACGGTAAAACCCTGCGCACTGCGGTCCACAAAGTCCCGCAGCATGGGGTCCAGCAGTTTATATAAGTACTGCTCCACCTGCTCACGGCTCACAGAGCGGTAGACGTTCATCACCAGCACCTTGTTGTCCTGCACCTGACGCAGGATGTCCAGAAAGGCATCTGTCCAGTTCTCAAAGCTCTGTCTGCCCTCCAGCGCCTTGGCGGCATCTTCGACCATGATCCAGTCCACGAGGTCGTAGATGTCCTTGAAGTGGTAGTAGAAGGTCATACGGTTCACGCCGCAGTCCTCGGTGATATCATTGATGGTGATCTTATTCAGCGGCTTTTGAAGCAGCAGCTTTTTCAGCGATGCCTCCAGCGCCCTTTTTGTAGTTTGCGACACGAGATCCATCCTTTCCCAGCGGCACACACTGTGCCGCTGACCGTGGTAGCCGCCCTATGGGGCCAGAGAAGTAAGAATACTTCCTTTATACTATAACGCAAATGCCCCCCGTTTTGCAAGTTCAAAATCTCTCATTTTGATATTTTTTTCACGTTCTTCTCCATTTTGCAGCCGTCCCTCCGCCTTTTTGCCGGGTTTCCGGGAGGTTCCCTCTTGATTTTCTGGCTCCGGATGCTTACAATGGATGGAGTGGAACGAATGTGCGTTCCATTTATTTCTTTCTGAGTGAGAAAGGAAGGGAAAGTAAGTATGATCAAGACCATCGGATTTTTAGGCTGTGGGAACATGGGCGGTGCCATTGCGCGGGCCGTCTGCAAGGCTGCCGACCCACAGAACGTTTATCTTGCCAACCGCACTGCCGCCAAGGCAGAGGCGCTGGCCGCAGAGCTGGGCTGCAACACCACCACGAACGCCGAAGTAGCGGGCCGCTCCGACCTGATCTTTCTGGCGGTCAAGCCCCAGATGATGGAGGCTCTGCTGGCTCCGCTTAAGTTCACCCTGAACGAACGGCCGACCCGCTTCATCCTTTGCAGCATGGCGGCAGGGCTTTCCATCGCGCGCATCCAGGAGATGGCGGGGGAAGATTACCCCGTGATCCGCATCATGCCCAACACCCCGGCTTCGGTGGGGGCAGGCATGATCCAGTATTGCTCCGCCAATGTGACAGCGGAGGAGGAGCAGGAGTTTCTGAAGCTGATGGCACCCGCCGGGCGGCTGGACGCTGTGCCCGAGGCCCTGATCGACGCGGCAAGCAGCGTTTCCGGCTGCGGCCCGGCCTGGGTGTACCAGTTCATTGAAGCGTTGGCCGATGGCGGCGTGGCCTGCGGCCTGCCCCGGGCCAAGGCGCAGGAATATGCTGCCCAGATGGTATTGGGCAGCGCCAAGCTGGTGCTGGAGAGCGGAAAACACCCCGGTGAGCTCAAGGATGCGGTGTGCAGCCCCGGCGGCAGCACCATTCAGGGCGTGCGCGTGCTGGAAGAGCACGGCTTCCGCGGCGCGGTGACCGATGCGGTGATTGCCGCCTACGACAAGACAAAGGAAATGGGAAAGGGTTAAGTTTATGCGCATCGTCGTCAAAGTGGGCACCTCCACGCTGGCACACTTCACCGGGCGGCTGAACATCCGCCACACGGAGGATCTGGTCAAGGTGCTGAGCGACCTGAAGAACGCCGGGCACGAGGTCATCCTCGTCTCGTCCGGTGCCATCGGCATGGGAGTGGGCAAGCTGTCCCTGCCCTCCCGCCCCGGTGATATGGCCACCAAGCAGGCCTGCGCCGCTGTGGGCCAATGTGAGCTGATGTACACCTACGACCGCCTGTTCACCGCCTACAACCACAACGTGGCGCAGATCCTGCTCACCGGCGTGGATGTGGAGCACGAGGGACGGCGGCTGAATTTCCAGAACACCCTGACCCGGCTGCTGGAACTGGGGGCGCTGCCCATCATCAACGAGAACGACACCGTTGCCACCGACGAGATCACCTCCATCGGCGACAATGATACACTGGCCGCCATCGTCACCTGCTGCATCCATGCCGACCTGCTGGTGCTGTTGAGCGACATCGACGGCTTGTACACCGCCAATCCCCACACCCACCCGGACGCAAAGCTCATCCCGCTGGTAGAGCGCATCACTCCGGAGGTGCTGGCGCTGGCAGACGGGGCAGGCTCCGCATTGGGCACCGGCGGCATGTCCACCAAGCTCCGTGCCGCCCAGATGGTAACGGCAGAGGGCGCGGACATGGTGATCGCCAACGGCTCCCACCCGGAGCTGCTCTACGACATTGCAGACGGCAGACCCGCAGGCACCCGCTTTGCGGGCAGAAAGGAGGGCTGATCCATGACGACACAGGAGATCCTGGAAGCCGCCCGCGCGGCAAGAAGCGCGCTGGGCCTTTCCTCGGGCGAGGTGCGCCGCGCCGCCCTGCTGGGCATGGCAGAGGCGCTCTGCTCCCCTGCCCGCCAGCAGACCATTCTGGAGGCCAATGCCGCCGACCTGGAAGCAGCCAGGGGGCACATCTCGGAGGTCATGCTGGACCGGCTGGCCCTGACACCGGAGCGCATCAGCGCCATGGCAAAGGGCATCCGGGAAGTGGCTGACCTGCCCGACCCGGTGGGCAAAGTTCTGCGCCGGGTTGAGCGCCCCAACGGGCTGGTCATCGAAAAGACCGCCGTGCCCATGGGCGTGATCGCCATCATCTACGAGAGCCGCCCCAACGTGACCAGTGATGCCGCCGCCCTTGCCATCAAGAGCGGCAATGCCTGCATCCTGCGGTGCGGCAGGGAGGCATGGCGCAGTGCCAACGCCATTGTAGCGGCTCTGCGGGAGGGTCTGCGGGCAAACGGCCTGCCCGAAACAGCGGTCTGCCTGATCGAGGACACCACCCACGCCTCGGCCAACGCCCTGATGACGGCGGTGGGCTATGTGGATCTGCTCATCCCGCGCGGCGGGGCCGGACTCATCCGCGCCTGTGTGGAAAACGCAAAAGTCCCCTGCATCCAGACCGGTACCGGCATCTGCCACATCTTCGTGGATGCTTCTGCCGAGCAGGATAAGGCGCTGGACATCATCGAAAACGCCAAGGCCAGCCGCCCCAGCGTCTGCAACGCGGAGGAGGTGTGCCTGGTGCACCGTGACATTGCGGCAGAGTTCCTGCCCAAGCTGGCCCGGCGGCTGGGCCCTGACCGCACTGCAAAGGGGCTGCACCCGGTGGAGCTGCGGCTGGACCCGCGTGCCGCCGCCATCATCCCCGGCACCTCTGCAGGCCCTGCGGATTTTGACACCGAGTTTCTGGACTACATCCTGGCTGTCAAGGTCGTGGACAGCGTGGAGGAGGCCGTCAGCCACATCGCCGCGCACTCCACCGGCCACAGCGAAGCCATCCTGACCCGGGACGAGGCCCATGCCGCCCTCTTTACGGCGGCGGTGGACAGCGCGGCGGTCTATGTCAACTGCTCCACCCGCTTCACGGATGGCGGGGAATTCGGACTGGGATGCGAGATGGGCATTTCCACCCAGAAGCTCCACGCCCGGGGCCCTATGGGGCTGGAAGAGCTGTGCAGCTACAAGTACATCATCCACGGCAGCGGCCAGATCCGCTGAACCGTTCAAATGTGAAAGCAATTTTCCGTTTTTCTCTTACAGGCCGCTGTGGAAGGACAGCGGCCTGTATTTTTGTTTTGCAGGGATGGACTGTTTTTGTTACAGAAACACTTTCATCCCAGAATTTTGAAAATTATTTTTCCGTTCGTATCACGATGTATTTTTCATTTCTCCATTCTGTACAAAAATAAAGTCATACTTTTAGCCGAAATTAGGGCAAAAATTCTTATTTTCCCCTTGACAACCCATATTTCGCCGCGGTAAAACTATATTGGAAGGTGTGGGAATGAGTTCAGCGGGGCGTTTTGAAATGCGCCCGGAACTGTTCTTCCCACAACAGCAATCCATTTCAAACAGCTGCCCGCATGACGACACTAGTACAAAGGAGAGAGCGAATTATGACAATTGCCATTCTTGCACATGATTCCCGCAAAGAACTTGCACTTCAGTTCTGCACCGCCTACAGTGGTATCCTGTCCCGGAACACTGTCATCGCCACCGGTACCACCGGCCGGATGTTGAACCAGGCTACCGGCTTGCCAGTTCACTGTTATCTCTCCGGAAAGCTGGGCGGCATCCAGCAGATCACCGCCCGTGTTGCCTGCGATGAAGTGGATCTGGTGCTGTTCTTCCGCGACCCGCTCCGGGCCGACAGCGGCAGCTCCAACGAGCAGAACCTGCTCCGCCTGTGCGATATGCACAGCGTACCCATTGCCACCAACATTGCCACCGCCGAGGTACTGCTCCGCGGCATGGATCAGGGGGATCTGGACTACCGGGAAGGGATGCACCCGCCGGTGATCGAGCCTCTGGCCGCGCCCCGCCGCGCCGTGTGCTGAGGTCTGCCTGACATTTTTGTGTATAGAGGGAAACGTAAAACAGCGCCGCCGAAGCTTTTCAGGGCTTCAGCGGCGCTGCATTTTTATGCGGTTTTCAGTTCATTTTCCGGGGAGTGACATCATTCCAGACCGGCCATCTGCTTGACGGCCTTCATGGCGAAGGTCAGGGTGCGGCCCATGGCAACACCAGCCATCAGGCAGGGATAGTTGTTGGCAAAGAAGCTGCCGGACATATCGCCGGTGATATACAGGCCGGGCATGGGCTTGTTATCGTTGTCCAGAGCCTGACCCTTTTCGTTGATGGCAATGCCCTGCTCGGTGGTCAGCAGAGAGGCACCCAGCCAGCAGCCGTAGAAGGGAGCGGTGCGGATGGCGCTGAGGCGGTAAGCAGGCTTGCCGAAGTCCTCGTCGTTCTGCTTGTCGTAGAGCTCGTTGTAGCGCTCCACGGTAGCAAGGAAGGTGTCCTTGGCAGCACCGGTAAAGCCCATCTTGTCAGCCAGCTCGTCCAGCGTATCGCACTTGAACAATGCACCGGCCTCAATAGCCTCGTCCATCTTACCCTGAATGTACTTCTCGCCGCCGTTGCGGGTCTGGGCAGAGCAGCCGATGGTGTGGAAACGTTTTGCGTCCTCCAGAATGTTGGCATCGCAGATCTGTGCGTAGACGCGGCCCGGCTGGTGGGCGGCAGCGTAGACGATATCGTTGTAGGGGCAGCTCTCGTTGGCAAAACGCTCGCCGTTGCGGTTCACCTTCAGGAAGGGCTGGGTGCCGGGGTTGAACTGGCGGATCTCGCCGGGGAAGGCCTTGCCGCCAAAGGCGGAGTCGCTGTCCACATAGCCGCCATCCACGCCGGGGGCCACGATGCCGCGGTCAAACAGCATGGGAGCAGCTTCCTTGTCCAGGTTAGCACCAGCCCACACAGCGGCACGGATGCCGTAGCCCTTGTCGGCAGGGGAGTAGGAGCAGGCGGTGGTGACGCTGGTGCCCAGCGGATCCAGCTGCTGCATCATGTACGGGTTGCCGGCGTAGCCGCCGCAGGCCAGCAGAACACCCTTGGCTGCGTTGTAGCGGATGAAGTGGTCGTCATCCATGTTCTGGGCGATAACGCCGGTGATGCGGCCCTCGGCGTTCTTTTCCAGCTTAGCCAGGCTGGTCTTAAAGTCTACGCCGTAGCCCAGCTCCTGGATGTACTGCAGCAGCAGCTCGTTGCGGGCCAGACCAGATTCCCGCTCGCTGGCCATGTAGTTGTGCTCTTCCACCGGGAAGAGGTAGTCGGTGTTGTGCTCTGCATTCTCAGCAGGCCATGCACCCTCGCGGCCGGAGGTGAAGTCGCAGACCCAGCCGTACTTGTCTTCCAGGATGCTCCGCATAAAGTCGTGCATGGCGGCAGACTCGTTGATCCAGGTCTTGACAACGCGCTGGTCGCACTTGCCGGAGGCGTAGCGGGAGATCTCGCTCAGCA
>OGLN01002126.1_pt1 | contig 12854 bp, 10 predicted proteins | sample 1572641 | NCBI WGS metagenome assembly OGLN01 (sample SAMEA2581903, study PRJEB24529) | metagenome | biome: Human gut stool | place: China | collected 2011
TAACAAACTGATTAACAAGAAATAAAAAAAGTAAAGCCCACAACCTTTTCAAGATAAGAATTGCGGGCTTTACTCCATATATATAAAAGACACTTTTTTATTCTTGTCCGAAACGCTTAGCTTGTTCAGCAATCAGTTCCGCATCATCGAAATAATTTATCTTCATCGCTTTGCGTACATCATCCAATGTTTCTGCCGCAGTTGCACGAGCTGTTTCACATCCTCTACGCAACATCTCATAAATAGCAGGAATATCCTTTTCAAACTCTTTGCGGCGTTCACGAATGGGAGTCAGTTCCTCCTGCATGATAGCTGCCAGGAATTTCTTCACCTTCATATCCCCCAAACCGCCACGCGTATAATGTGCTTTCAATTCATCCAGGTTAGGATAATCAGATAAATAACGTTCAAAATGCTCAGGTTTACAGAAAGCATCCAAATAAGTAAAGACAGTATTACCCTCAAGTTTACCCGGGTCGGATACTTTGATATGGGTCGGGTCAGTGTACATACCCTTCACTTTCTTTTCCACTTCATCGGCAGTATCGGAGAGATAAATGCAGTTGCCCAACGATTTACTCATTTTTGCCTTTCCGTCCGTACCCGGCAACCGCAGACAAGCAGCATTGTCAGGCAACAGGATTTCCGGTTCTACCAGCGTATCACCATAAATATGATTGAACCGACGGACAATTTCACGCGTCTGCTCAATCATTGGTTCCTGATCTTCACCCACCGGCACGGTTGTAGCCCTGAATGCCGTGATATCGGCTGCCTGACTAATAGGATAAGTGAAAAAACCTACAGGAATACTAGTCTCGAAATTACGCATCTGTATTTCTGTTTTCACCGTAGGGTTACGTTGCAGACGAGATACGGTAACCAAATCCATATAATAGAAAGTCAGCTCACAAAGTTCAGGAATCTGGGACTGAATGAATATAGTAGACTTAGTCGGGTCCAAGCCGACAGCCATATAGTCAAGTGCCACTTCAATAACATTCTGGCGAACCTTTTCAGGATTATCAATATTATCAGTCAAAGCCTGTGCGTCTGCTATAAAAATAAAAGTCTTATCATACAATCCGGAGTTCTGAAGTTCCACCCGGCGTTTCAATGAACCTACGTAATGACCGATATGCAACCTTCCGGTAGGACGGTCACCTGTCAATATGATTTTTTCTTTTCCCATACATCTTAAATATTATCTTATATTAAAAATTACGCAAAGATAGGAATATTCTAGCACAATAACTTAACTTTGAATCTGTATTTCACATATAATAATTGTTATGAATAAACTAAGACCAACCATTAAACTAGCTCTATTTATCTCTGTTGCAGGCGCATTTCTCGCTGCATGTTCCGATGACGATGACAAAAAGCCTTCTGCTCCATCAAAAATCATTACCGGAATAAGAGTATATAAAATCACCGATGTCATAAGCTATGAAGGCGACCTTGACTTTACTTATGACAAAGACAAACGCCTAACCGGTGTGCGTGGCAATGCTCCATTGACCACTATAAACTATTCCTATGGAGATAATTCACACATAAGCTATAATTACTCTTCGGAAAACTCTCCATTAGTAGAAATAACCACCACTTTAGAGAATGGCCGCAGCTATGTGTGCAAATTTTCCAATCAGGACAGTCCCATCACCTATTCATATAATAATGAAGGATATCTGAAAAGCAGTAACAATAACGGAATAGTGCTTGAATACCAATGGAACAAAAAGAACCTGACCTCTATTACTTCCACACCAAGAGGAACTTACAACAGTGATTACAAAATATCCACCATTGCTAATGACTACAGCCTTGACCTGAACACGCTGGCACAATGGATTGACGAACGACCCAATTATATAAACGTGGTCAACACATTGGGACAAATGGCAGGCATTTTAGGCAAACGAAGTGAAAATATCATAGAAGACACTTACTATACATACGACTATAGTTTCTTGCAAGACGGCAGGCTGAAAGACATTACCCTGATAGATACGAATAAAACCGGTTATTCTTTCTTATTGCGTTACGCCGACTCTGATAATATCGAATAAATATACAAAAGAAAGATGATTTCTCATTTTTTATCTCAATCTGCATTGACAAAGAGCCTGATTTATTTTGTTATCTTAGAAATAAGTAGTTACTTTGCACAAAATTTAAAGATGCTATGTATCCTACAGGAACAAAGATAATATAGACATAAAGCAAATGCGTTAGTCCTCTCACGAGGATGGACGCATTTTTTTTATATTTTAGCGACATTAAAACAACTATTATAAAAAGAAACTTTCAATGAAAAAGGATTTAAAGAAAGTCCTGGTATTGGGTTCGGGTGCCCTCAAAATCGGCCAGGCAGGAGAGTTTGATTACTCAGGTTCACAAGCGCTGAAAGCATTGCGCGAAGAAGGCATTCACTCGGTGTTGGTAAATCCTAACATCGCAACTATTCAAACTTCGGAAGGTATTGCCGACAAAGTGTACTTCCTTCCTGTTACTCCCTTCTTTGTTGAAGAAATTATTAAGAAAGAACAACCGGACGGTATCTTATTGGCTTTCGGTGGTCAGACTGCACTGAACTGCGGTACTGAGCTTTATCTGAACGGTACATTAAAGAAATATGGTGTAGAAGTACTGGGTACTTCCGTAGAAGCCATCATGTACACTGAAGACCGTGATTTATTCGTAAAAAAGCTGGATGAAATTCCGATGAAAACCCCGAAGAGCCACGCTGTGGAAAGCATGGAAGAGGCTCTGAAGGCTGCCCGCGAAATCGGTTATCCTGTTATGGTACGCTCTGCTTACGCATTGGGCGGTTTGGGTAGCGGTATCTGTCCGGACGAAGAAGCTTTCATCAAATTAGCAGAAAGCTCATTCGCATTCTCTAAACAGATCCTGGTTGAAGAGTCATTGAAAGGTTGGAAAGAAATTGAATTCGAAGTAATCCGCGATGCTAATGATCATTGTTTCACAGTAGCAAGCATGGAAAACTTCGACCCGCTGGGTATCCACACCGGTGAGTCTATCGTGGTAGCTCCTACTTGCTCTCTGACAGAAGAACAAGTCACCATGCTGCAAGAATTGTCTACAAAATGTATCCGCCACTTGGGTATTGTGGGTGAATGTAACATCCAATATGCTTTCAATGCAGATACCAACGACTACCGTGTCATCGAAGTAAACGCGCGTCTGAGCCGTTCTTCCGCACTGGCTTCCAAGGCCACCGGTTTCCCCTTGGCATTCGTTGCCGCTAAAATCGCTTTGGGCTACACACTGGACCAGATTGGCGAGATGGGTACTCCTAACTCAGCATACGAAGCTCCCCAATTGGATTACCTGATTTGTAAAATTCCCCGTTGGGACTTGACCAAATTTGCCGGTGTATCACGTCAGATCGGTTCCAGCATGAAGTCGGTAGGTGAAATCATGTCTATCGGACGTTCTTTCGAGGAAATCATTCAGAAAGGTCTTCGTATGATCGGTCAGGGTATGCACGGTTTCGTGGGTAACGACCATACTAAATTCGAGAATCTGGATGAGGAACTGGCTAACCCGACAGACCTCCGCATCTTCTCCATCGCTTCTGCATTGGAAGAAGGATACAGCATTGAACGTATCCATGAACTGACCAAGATTGACCCGTGGTTCTTGGGCAAACTGAAAAATATCGTTGACTACAAAATCAAACTTTCCACTTATAATAAGATTGAGGATCTGCCCGAAGATGTACTTCGCCAAGCTAAAGTGTTAGGGTTCTCCGACTTCCAGATTGCACGTTTCGTACTGAAATCCAATGGCAACATGGAAAAAGAGAATCTGGCCGTACGAGCTCATCGTAAAGCATTAGGTATTCTTCCGGCTGTGAAACGTATCAATACCGTCGCATCCGAACATCCCGAACTGACCAATTACCTGTATATGACATACGCTACCACAGGTTATGATGTCAATTATTATAAGAACGAAAAGTCAGTGGTTGTATTAGGCTCGGGTGCTTACCGCATCGGTTCATCTGTAGAATTTGACTGGTGTTCTGTAAACGCTGTACAGACAGCACGTAAATTGGGTTACAAATCAATCATGATTAACTATAACCCTGAAACGGTTTCTACCGACTATGACATGTGTGACCGTCTGTACTTCGACGAACTTTCATTCGAACGTGTACTTGACGTGATTGACCTGGAACAACCGGGTGGTGTCATTGTATCGGTAGGCGGACAGATTCCTAACAACCTGGCTATGAAATTACATCGTCAGTCAGTACCTGTATTGGGAACTTCACCTCTTTCTATCGACCGTGCGGAAAACCGTCATAAATTCTCGGCTATGCTCGACCAACTGGGCATTGACCAACCGGCTTGGAAGGAATTGACCAGCCTGGAAGAGATGGAAGAGTTCGTCAACAAAGTAGGTTATCCGGTGTTGGTTCGTCCTTCATACGTGCTCTCGGGCGCTGCCATGAATGTATGCTATAACGAAGACGAATTAAAAGAATTCTTGCAGATGGCCAAGGAAGTTTCTAAAGAATATCCGGTAGTCGTATCACAGTTCATGCAAGACACCAAAGAAATAGAATTTGACGCTGTAGCCCAAAACGGTGAGGTAGTGGAATATGCCATATCAGAACATATTGAATACGCAGGTGTACACTCGGGTGATGCAACCTTGGTATTCCCGGCTCAGAAGATTTATTTCGAGACAGCCCGCCGCATCAAGAAAATCGGTCGCCGCATAGCCAAAGAATTGAATATTTCCGGTCCGTTCAATATGCAGTTCCTGGCTAAGAACAATGAAGTAAAAGTGATTGAATGTAACCTGCGTGCCTCACGTTCATTCCCGTTCGTTTCCAAGGTATTGAAACGTAACTTTATTGAAACAGCCACCCGCATCATGCTGGATGCTCCATACAGCAAACCGGACAAGTCGGCATTCGACATTGACTGGATTGGTGTAAAAGCTTCTCAGTTCTCATTCTCACGCCTGCACAAGGCAGACCCGGTATTGGGTGTAGATATGTCTTCAACCGGTGAAGTAGGTTGTATCGGTGATGACTTCCATGAAGCCTTGCTGAATTCACTGATCGCCGTAGGATTTAAAATTCCTACAAAATCAGTTATGTTCTCGTCGGGTGCTACCAAGTCTAAAGTAGATTTGCTGGAAGCCAGCCGTATGTTGGCAAATAAGGGATACGAGATTTATGCAACTGCCGGAACTGCTACTTTCCTGAATGCACACGGAGTAAACACTATTCCTGTTTACTGGCCTGATGAACGTCCCGATGCAGAGAATAATGTAATGAAGATGATTGCCGAACACAAGTTCGACCTGATTGTCAATATTCCGAAGAACCATTCTAAACGTGAGTTGACTAACGGTTATAAGATTCGTCGCGGAGCAATCGACCACAATATTCCTTTGATTACCAATGCTCGTCTGGCAAGTGCTTTCATTGAAGCATTCTGCGAAATGAGCGAAAAGGATATTCAAATCAAGAGCTGGCAGGATTATAAATAATCCTTCCCAATAAATAAAAAGAGGGTGTGTCTTCAATCTGACACACCCTCTTTTTTTGATAAGATACTACTATGGGACTAATATTGGAGTACCATCCTTTTTAAAGGATACAACAGTTCGTAATGCGCTTTGGTCTAGAATATAATATTTGTTATTGTATTCTATTATTTTGTCGGCACAAGAGAACATGATGTTGTTTCCTTCGTTCAGAACAACGAATGAAGTGTCTGCAATGTGACTAGTGACGGAATCATAATAAGCTTCATCAAGAGGTATTGTTATTTTATATACATCACAATTTAAAGGAACTGTTTCAACAGAATCTTTATTCCCAGAACAAGCTGATAATAATCCTAGTAGAAATATCTGTATAATTCTATTTTTCATTTTTAACAAGCACAATCATTAATGAATAATTTAGATAAGGCTTTAATTGTCTTGTCCAAATTCTGCTCAGTATTAATACAAAGGCGTAAAAAAAGAAGTTAATAACAATCAGAGTCAGTACATGATTCGGAGTTAATGGAACGACACACCATTTTATGTCCGCCGCCATAACATTTTTTTTCTTCTCTAGGTCCCGTATTGGAAGCTCCACTTTCGCCACTTGCTAAAGCTTCAATATTTGCTAGTTGAAGTTCTGACAAGTTTCCTGTTGAATCAATACAATCCCAATAAATATTTGCACCAAGAATTAGAAATAAAGCAAATAAAACTACAATCTTTTTCATACATCATTATATTTAAAGTTAATATATGAACAAAGCTAAAAAATAAACCGTCACGCTGTTCTTCGCAACAAAAAAAAGTTAACCTATTTTATCTTACATCAACAGCTCCAACAACGTACACTTTGAAGCCGTGCCCCTCTCTTCAAAACAGGAATTTCCCCCTTCCCCCATCCGTTTTTGTCCTATTCATCGGCATTTCGAGATGAATGGTTTCCCCTTCGCATGCCTCGCCGCCCATTCACCCCGATTGTAGATGCCGGGAGTCTTGAAGTTGAAATGATAACCGTCTTGGCGAAGGCTCTCGAAATTCTGTATACCGATGGAATAAATACTCTGCTCTATACTGATTACCTTTAGGATTCTGCAAAAGTAAAAACAGCTATTTCTTCTTGAGATAAATCCGAATCAACCTAATTATTTTCCCTTTTTCACTTATAGTTATAAGAAAAAATCCATAACTTTGCCACGAGTTAACCAAAACAAACATAACGTTGACATTTTGATTCAACAAAACAACAAACATCAAAAGCTATGAATAACTTTTTCTTAGAAACGCATCAAGTGGTCAAACGCTTTGCCAACCACACTGCGCTGAATGGTGTCAGCATTCAGGTCCCCGAAGGACAAATCTTTGGATTGCTGGGGCCGAACGGTGCCGGCAAAACCACACTCATCCGCATCATCAACCGCATCACGGCCCCCGATTCGGGAGAAGTACGCTTCAACGGACACCTGTCGCAAGCCGAAGATATTTATCATATCGGTTATCTACCCGAAGAACGCGGATTATACAAGAAGATGAAAGTGGGCGAACAGGCTATCTACCTGGCTCAATTGAAAGGTCTCAGCAAAGCAGAAGCCACTTCACGACTGAAGCTATGGTTTGAAAAGTTTGAAATCACTCCGTGGTGGAACAAGAAATTGGAAGAGCTGTCCAAAGGGATGCAGCAAAAAGTACAATTTATCATCACTATACTGCATAAACCCCAATTACTGATATTTGACGAACCGTTCTCCGGCTTCGACCCTGTGAACGCCGAACTGCTGAAGCGTGAAATACTGGAGCTGAAGAAAGAAGGACATACCATCATCTTCTCCACGCACAACATGGCTTCGGTGGAAGAGATATGTGACAATATTGCACTCATCAACCATTCTGAAGTGGTGTTGCAAGGGAATGTGAAAGAGGTGCGTTCTCGTTTCAAAGCCAATACCTATATCTTAAGCACTCCGAAAGGACAACCCTTGAAAGAATCCCCTCTGTTTGAGATTGTAGACAGTCAGCCCACCGAAGAGGAAATCCGATATACCCTACAAAAGCAACAGGATATGTCCAACTCGGCATTACTGACCCAAATAGCCCAACAAACCGAAATAATCTCCTTTACCGAATGCCTGCCCTCCATGAATGAAATATTCATCCGTACGGTAGAAGGTTTGGATAAACACTAAATGCCCAAAGCCATGAACAAGATATTAATCATTATACAACGTGAATTTCTGAACCGAGTAAGTAAGAAATCATTTATTCTTCTTACCATCCTGATGCCGTTCATCTTTGCAGCTCTCATTTTTGTTCCTGCACTGCTGTCGACGGTGAAAAGCGATGAAGTTAAACAAGTAGTAATCATTGACCACACACAAAAGTACATCGGACAATTCAAGGATGATGAATCTTATCATTTCATCGCCGGACAAGAAATGTTGCCCGAATACCGAAGTGATACTACCCGCATAGACGCCGTAGTGGAAATTACCGAAGACCTGATTCAAAATCCCACAGCAGCCGCCATCTATTCGCGCAAAGAAGTGACTAAGGGTTTGTTGTCATTGGTAAACAATACGCTGAATGAACAAATCAGACACGATAAACTGACAAGTTACAATATCCCCGAATTACAAAATATCATGCAGGATTTTGATAAGAGATACAGTGCACGTACCATCAAATGGAGTGAAGACGGCAGTGCAAACGAATCAAATGCCGGCATTGCGGTAGCCGTTGGTATGATACTTACCTTCCTTATCTATATGTTCGTTATGTCTTATGGAGGTATGGTGATGCAGAGTGTCATGGAAGAAAAGACAAGCCGCATTGTCGAGTTAATGGTATCATCGGTCAAGCCGCTTCAACTGATGCTTGGCAAGATTATCGGTATCGGTCTGGTAGGCATTACCCAACTGCTGATATGGGGTATTCTGCTTGTTGTACTTTTGGGTATCGCCGACAATACTTTCGGTGGAGATGCAGCCATTCTAAAAGGTGCCGAAGGCATGATTAGTGCCTTACAAAACCTGAATCTGCTGAAACTCGGAACCCTCTTTACCCTGAATTTCATCGGCGGATTCCTGATTTATGCCTCCATCTTTGCCGCTATCGGAGCCTCTATCAATGCCATGGAAGATTCACAACAGTTTATGACTCCCATTATGATACTGATGGTGTTCTCCCTTTACGCCGGTATCTATAGTGGCGATAACCCGGACGGCCCGCTGGCTTTCTGGTGTTCTCTCATCCCATTTACCTCGCCTATCGTCATGATGGTACGTGTTCCGCTGGATGCACCGACCTGGCAAATTATTCTTTCGCTTTGCCTGCTCTATGCCTCAGCACTTGCACTCATCTGGATTTCAGGAAAAATATATCGTGTAGGTATCCTGATGTATGGCAAAAAGCCGACACTAAAAGAGATGATTAAATGGATTTCTTATAAATAGATTAATTCACTCTAGCCCTATCGGGCACTCTCACAAGAAACGGGGGTGTGTCAAAACTAAACCGGTCTATCAAACCTCAACTGTAGGGGCAAGGTTTACCTGCCCGAACCAACGGTCACAACCTTGGAAGTAATACACCAAGCAAACTGTTTTCGGACGAACGAACCTCGCTCCTACTAGCCAAATGACAGCATCATCAACGTTTAGACACAACCCCACTTTTATATTACTTCCACTCACCCAATTGAATACCCAGCTTTTCCCAATGCCCGATAAATGAATTCAACGAGTTACGGAAACGATCAAAATCCTTATTGGATGGATTTGTCCAACCCACTTCGGCATATGCAGCAAGACGCGGATAAATCTTTTTATTCATACTTTCAACCGTAGGAATAAATTCACCCCACATTTGGCAACCGATACCAAACACTTTACTTTGCTGAGCCTCTGTCAGTCCCTCAGGAATCGGATTGAATTCATACGATTTTTGCAAAGGAATAGATTCATAATCATAGTCCAGATAAGTATATATATGATAAGAGTTAACGATATCATATCCTTTCTCAATAGTTTCTTTAATCAATTCAGGCTCCCCTTTCCAGAAATGAACAATTGTGCCAGGAGCCAATTGCTGTTGTGAAGCACCACTTCCGTCTCTTTGATAATCATTTACCTGAGCTCCCGTAATTTCATTCCATCCCATCATGTGACGGTTTTTAGAAGCCAAGAAATTAGAAATGTTATTTGTAAAAAAGACCTGCAAGCCACCCGGTGAAGTTATCTTGTTCTGCTTCATATAATTGCGTACCATCGGTGATTCCTTCCAAGCATTATATCGTAATTCATCTCCACCGATATGAATAACCGGAGAAGGGAATAATGCAATTACTTCCTCCAATACATCTTCCTGAAATTGGATAACACGAGGATCAGCCACATTATAAGCATTGTAATGTACCCCAAAGTTACAAGGCACCTTAATCTGCTTTCCGGTAGTTCCCAACCATGGATAAGAAGCAATAGCAGCACTGGCATGTCCCGGCATCTCTATTTCAGGAACAATCATAATATGGCGTTTGGCAGCATAATCCACTACCTCTTTGATATCATCCTGAGTATAAAAACCACCATGAGGCTTGCCATCAAACACATTGCTGTGGAAATGGTTAATCTCTGAAGAGTCACGGAAAGCACCGACCTCTGTCAATTTCGGATATTTCTTGATTTCAATACGCCATCCCTGATCATCTGTCAAATGCCAATGAAATACGTTCATCTTGTAGCGGGAAAGTACCTCGATCTCCCGTTTCAGTTCTTCCATGGAGATATAGCTCCGCCCTACGTCTTGCATGAATCCTCGTATGCGGAAAGCAGGCCAGTCGGTGATCTCGCAACCTTGGATGGAATATCGCTTCCCTTGCCGCTCGGTCAGTTGGCGCAAGGTTTGTATCGCCCAATAAGCTCCTTGCTCGGATACCGCCCGGATGGTTATCCCCCGGGAAGAGACGCTTAGTTGATAAGCCTCCTCGGAGTTGAGGGGGATTCCGTCCAATTTGTCAACCAAGGAAACCTCTATCTTGTATCGGCTGTCCGGTTGGACGCTTACCGGCAGCTCCTCCAAGAATTCCATTAGGATGGAACGGAGTTTCCCTTCGGAAGAAACTGCGATTTCCTTCGGATGGAACGAAGCGTTTGTCCGGACGTATTTTTGGGGCAAGGGCAATAAAACAGGATTCCGGGCCATCAGAGGCCCGGAATACAAGAAACTTAAAACAATTGCAAAATGCAGTATATATCGCATATACTTAGATTATTGATGAATGAGATCCTGTAATTTGATAGCTTGGAAGGTCATATGCGCTACGCTTGACTCGTAGAAGATTCCTACCGTTTCCTTATCGATCATCGAAAGACAGGAATATCCCCACCCCTCGGCCTCGTCTAATAAGACTTGATGCTCCGTGGGCCAAGTAAGTCCACCGTCCAGACTCGCCTTGATCGTGATATGATTACGCCCTTTCGTCGTGTTCGGATTGGAGAAGAGTAGAAGGTCCTTGCCGGTGATGTTGTCTTTGGCATTTACCTTGATCAAGCTGGCCATGCAAACGGATTCCTGTAAGGCACTACGGCTGGAAGGATGCTCTGTCCATGTCTTGCCTAAATCCTTTGTGGTGGCCACGGCACGGCTACCGCCCCGGTTATCACGCATATTTAACATCAATACGCCCGGCTCTACCTCGGCAACTTGCGCCTCTGTGGTATTCGTGCGGGCTAAGTTATGCAGGTGCCATGTTTTCCCGCGGTCTTTGCTATACATAATGCCGGCGTTGGGCACACGGGTAGCGTCGATAAACTGGATCGGGAAGACCAAGGTACCGTCTTGCATCGTGATGCCTCGTCCCGGGCCTTGCAATAGGAAATACCAAGACGGGTCTTTTACTTGGGAGGTGATATTGATCGGTTCGCTCCACGTCTTACCATCGTCCTCACTTTTCACGAGCATAAGTTGGGCGGTCTCGTCCGGTGTCATTCCCGGCATGGAGTTCCACCAAGCCCGTTCGTTACCCATACCATGCGTCCATGCGGCTACTACCCAGATCGTATTGGTCTTTTCGTCTACCAAGATCGATGGGTCTCCCACGCCGTTTTGTCCGTGGGGCAGGCCATCCGTTTGTTTGAAAGTCATGGCTACTCGCATCGGTTCCCAAGTTTGTCCCTTATCGGTACTGCGGCTTACTCCGATATCGATTTTCTCTTGCAGGTCCACGCTGCTATTATAGCGAATATCGTAGACTCCGAGTAATGTTCCGTTATTCGTCGTCACTAATCCCGGGATGCGGAAGGCCGCCGATCCGTCATCCCCGGCTTGGCGTACGCCGATACCTACATGGCGTTCGTCCACCTTTCCTTTCCAAGTGATGTCGATCGGTTTGTTGTTGATCTGTGCGTTAGGCATCGTGGTCGCTACTTTTGCCAATAAGGAAGTCTCAGGCTTCATCTGGATACTTACCCAGAAATAGTTGATGCCTTTAAGCATCGGTTGCTTAGAGGTTAGTTTTACCGTGCGCGACAAGGGGGCGGTAACCTCATCTTGCCGTACGGAATAAGATTCAAGAGCCTTACGGGTATTTCCCGGTATATGGCTGGATATGTACGTAACGGGACTGAAATGTTCCCCTTTGCGGGATGGAGCTTCCACTCCGCTATAAAATAGACGTATCGCTTGGATGTCCGACAGGTCGACATTGTCTCCGATCTGTATCGTGATCTCGTTTAATACATCCCCTTTTTGGGCCGGTATCCGCATCTCGTAAAGTACATTGTCGATCCGGTCTATCAAGATGGGGATTTGTTGCTCTCGCACATAAAGACTGTCTGCCGCAAAAGCCGTTTGTACGATGAAAAGAAGGCAGAAATACAGGAAAGTTTTTTTCATGATGTTTTTTGTTTGTAGGTTGAAATTAATAGATATGTGAATTCCAAAGGTAGCGATATTCATTCATATGAACAAAGCCCCTTTGGAATTCGTGCCAAAAACCTAGTTATATCCAATCGCCTTAAACCTATGTACGATTAGTATCCGGGAGTCTGTTTCAATGCGGGATTGTTTGTCAATGCATCCTCGTTGATCGGCCACAAAAGACGAGACTCTTGTGCGGTCGTGTATTTCAAGACATATTGATTACCGAAACGTCTCAAGTCATACCAACGCTTGCCCTCGAAGAAGAACTCGCGCAGCCGTTCTTTCAATATAGCTTCCATCACGTTCTCATCGCCCCCCTCAAATGGGTTATCGTTATAGAAACTTCCTTTGTCATTCGGATAAGCCACCTCGTTCTTATGTGCGTTAAAATATTCGGAACCGTA
>OGLN01002128.1_pt1 | contig 12847 bp, 6 predicted proteins | sample 1572641 | NCBI WGS metagenome assembly OGLN01 (sample SAMEA2581903, study PRJEB24529) | metagenome | biome: Human gut stool | place: China | collected 2011
ATCACCCTGAAAGAACACATTTGGTATCTTTTCGAACTGGAATCATCCATTGGTTATCATAATGACCGCGCCCAAACAGCCTATAAAGAAGGGACCACCTCACGGGATGAAAGCTTTAGCGCCGCTTTCTATCGTTTCTCGCTCGACGGACATCTGGACAGAAACCGGCTTCTGCGAGCAACACTTTCCACCTTCAACCGAAGTTTTAAAAAAGACATGGTAAATTGGTTTGCCGGACTCTTTGAAGAATTGCAGCCAAGGGCGGAAGAACTCATATCCCTGCAAGAGGAAATCATGCAAGTGTTCACCTATCCATACACCAAACCGGTGAATGTGATGTTACAGCAATTAAAAAAGATTGCTTCCGAAGGCGAATTCCGCTATCAGGAGTTTATCGAGCGTGCGACTACTCTTTTCTTTTCCAGCCCCAAAAACTCATTGCTCACTATTTATTCCATTTTTGAGCAGATCGTTGCCGGGCACCCCGAAATGAAAGAAGCGTGTTGCATCCCACTCTGCCAACTATTCCTGAAGAAAGATGAAAGCCTGCAAAAGAAAGCTGCCAGCTTTATATCAAAGTACGGAGACGCATCCTCTTCTACATTGCAAGAGGCATTGCTATCTTACCAACCCGAGATGTTCCAGAGCGTACAGGATATACTTGTTTCTTTCATGAAGCAGCCTGCGGAAGAAGCCGGCCTTCCCGAAACAACCTTCCAAGAAAAGGTTCGTATTTGTCGGAAAGACAACCGCATCCCGTTTCCTGCCAATAAAGAGGATTTTCTGTTCCAGCTCAGCCGCCTGTTCGACATGGATGAAAGTTGGGAAACAGACACAGCGATTGCCGCCCTCATCGCCTTCCATCCTCAGTTGGATGAAGAAGATTTCAGCCGGATGGAGCCTGTATTCCAACGGGCAGCCAACATCATTATCAATAGTTGGGCGGTATACGAGAACTTTCTTGCCACTTTCCTGCTGGAATATCAACGTTTATGGACACAAAAAGACACTGCCAACCAAGGATTCCTAAGTAAGCTCTTTACCCGCCTGGAAGAAAGACTTAAAGGAATAGACGCAAACAGAGGAGCCTACGACGAACGTGCTTTCAAGCGTCTTGCAGACTGGCAGCCAACTTACAGCAATAGAACCTGTTTTGAACCTATCAAACAATTGTGGCTGGAAGTAATCCGTAAAATCCAAAAAGGCGACTCATTACCTTTACTCTCTACTCCGACACATAGCCCGGCATACATCCAGGCCACCGAACTTGTACGACGGCTCGCCGTTTATCAGGAAGCGAATGTAAAGCCTTGTTCATGGGACTTTCAGCTGGCCATAGCACGCTGCGCTTTAGAAGACAAGGAAGAAGCCATTGCTGTCGCCCGACAATTATTAAATAATGAATATCTGCATCTTTGTCTCTTTTTATTAGATAAAGAGACGCAGCCCGAACCACCGTACAATCATCCATCTGCCTGGCTTGCAGCCGGACTGGTGAAAGAGCCGGATACAGAATTTGAAGCATTCAAAAACTTCTCCTGCAACACGCTGCCCCACAACTACCTGACAGGAAATTATGGCTGGAAAGAACCGGCACAGAAAGAAAATCAATATGCAGCAGATACACGTCTGCTCCAGCTCGATTTCTACAAGTGGCATGAGTATGCAGAACACAACAGCCACCAGCTTTGGCAAGAACATCTGGTCATCAACAGCAGATACAATATAGGCGATTCCGACTATATGGAACGTCTGTTCAGCTTCTTCCCCAACCAACCGGAACCACTGGTTGCACAAATCATTAACTGCTACATGGATTTCGGTTCACCGCAGGAAGAGAGCAAACGCAGTGTAGCCAATGCTTTACGTATGTTATTGTCTTTTCACTGTCCGCTCCGGGAGATGAGTTTACTGTTGCTGGGCGGAGGCCTGCTTTTTACTGACAAAACCGTCCGTTCATACGCTGCGGAGCTATGGGTGGAAGGCATCGCTAACAACAGAATAGACAATCACCGGCTAGGAGAAATAGTAGCACGAATTATCAATATGGGCATTGTTCCGCTAAAACGCTTCACCACAGAAGTGTATGAAAGCATATACAAACGAAGCGCCTTTCACAATCAACAACTGGAAGAGTTACTCACTGTATTGATCGGCGGATTGCCCGACAATCCGGTCACCGGACAAAAACAGTTACTCGAACTCTACGCGGAAGTGCTGCGCGTGAACGGCCATTGCGTAACGGACGACAAAGTCCGTGAGCGCCTGGAAATGTGGAAAAAGAATGCTAATCTGAAAAAAGTAGTTACAGCATTAGGCAGGTGATAAGTGATAGGTATCAGGTAATAAGTAATAGGTAATATTGCTTGGTATCAGTTTTTTATCATTTCAGGTGATCTTAATTGATTTAAAGTAGACTAATTTATAAACACGGATATTGTTATCATATATCCTTCAATCAAAATTATAACCATGACTGCACTAGAAACACAGCTTACCGAGATAGTAGAAAAAGAGCAAGGGCAGAAGATCATTCCTTTTCTGCAGAAACTGACACAGGAGGAGCGGAAGAGCCTCATCCCTTGCCTCAGCCGGTTGGAAGAATACTATAATAAGTTTGTCCAGCTGGAAGAAAGGACATATGGTACGCGTGCCACGTCGGGCCAGCATCACATTATTGATCTTGCCGCCCTTGTGATATTTCCCCTCAAGGAATTTCGCAAACACGAATGGGGGATAAACACAGCGCATCTGAACGAGATAGCCGCATGGCATATTCCCACGTGGCTGGACAGTTATTTCGTTGAAGGTGAAGGTAAGGAGTTCGGAGGCTTCTACAATATGGACTACGAGATATTGATGGACTGGATAGAAAGGGGAATTCTCACCGTTTCCCCCTCTCCACAGACGATAGCAGGTTATCTGGTTAACTATATCCACACTACCCCCGTATTAGAAAAGCGGGATATTACAATCAACGAGCACATCTGGTATTTGTTTGAATATGACTGCGGGCAAAACTGGCACGCCAATCCGGCCAAAGGATATCCTTATTATACATTCCAGCACTTCACCGAGAACGGAAAGTTAGACCGTATGCGTGTACTGAAAGAGTCTTTGCTGGCAATCAACCGGAACTTCAACAAGAACCTGTGCAGCTGGTTTGCCGGTATGTTTACGGCACTCAATCCCAGCGTTGAAGAACAACTGACATTGCAGCCGGAAATGTTTGCCGCACTATCTTCTCCCCATAGCCGTCCGATCAATATCATCCTCGGTCTTCTGAAGAATCTGTGCAGCCATCCACGGTTCCTGACAGATGATTTTCTGGATCAGACCACTGTCCTCTTCGCTTCGGACGTAAAAGCTGTCCATCAAAACACGCTGGGAGTTCTCAGCAAACTGGCGAAAGAGAAAAAAGAATATCATGATGCCATCTGTTGCGCTGCCACACAAGGGTTGATGAGTCGCGACGAATCTACTCAGAACAAGATAGTGAAACTGATTCAAACATTTGGAGAAACAGAGTCGCCCACATTGAAAGAAGCACTCTCTGCTTATGCAGAAACAATGCTGACCAGCACTAAAAAAGAGTTGGCAGCTTATCTGAAAGACAATGTTTCAGATGCTTTATCTACCGATAAAGTCTTGCTGACTACTCTTGACGAGCAGGCAAATGTCGCCTCCTTCGACTATGAACCGATGCCACCCATCCTTCGGGAAGACAACCGGATACAGGAAATTACTTCCATCGAAGACCTGACATTTCTGGCCAGCCAAATACTAGATTCCAATGAGCTATACCACTTCGACCTTTTCCTGAATGCGTTGGTAGAATGGAATGAGCAACTGGAAGCGAAACATATCACCCAATGGACACCTGTTCTTCAACGTGCTTATAAGTTACTTATCAATGGCGGAAGTTCACGCAACGGAATATTGGATTCTATGATGGCAACGTTCCTTATCGACTATGCAAAACTATTAATCAAGCGTTTCCCCATAGAAGCAAAAGAACTGAGCACCCTGCACGAGAAAATGGTGCAGAAAGACGAACTTCAGAAAGGTCAGTGGAGATATCGCAATCTGCAGAAAATAACCATCCGCCAGAAGAGTAATAAAAGAACGGAATTACCTATTCACAAACAATTACTGTGCCGGACATTAGACCTTTTGGAAAGCAACGAGAACCGACTTCCCATGCTATCCACTCCTACGCATACGCCTGCATTTATTGACCCCATAGTTCTGATAAAAAGACTCGGACAATATCAGCAGGCCAATGCCGAGCCGGACGATATGGATATGCAGATAGCCCTGTCGAGGATGGCATTGAATGATTATCCCTCGCAAGACCTTCCGACTGTCCTTCAGGAATTGGAAGGGGAATACCAAAATTTGTTTTCCTTCTTGATGGGAGCAAAAGATGCAGTTCCACAAGCTCCCTTCGCCCACCCTTCATGGTGGATGACAGCAGGATTGATCAAATCACCGGAGACGGTTTATACTGAATTCAAAGATTTCTCTTATAGCAAAAGCTCACGCGAATTTCTGACGGGAAACTTCTCATGGTGGACTTTCCAAACGCCTCATTCATATACTGATTATCACAACAAAGTGGTCAACTGGACATCTTCAACCCTTAGTTTCAATGTTCCGGAAGGAGAGAACATCCACATCGTCAACAAAGGAAAGTATGATGAGAGAGTGAGTTATCACTCGTATGACCCGCATCCGCTACTGGTGGAAATGTATTCACAGATAGAACGTTATGACGATATACAAAACGATCTGCCCCGCCTTGTATGGCTAGCTCCCAATACACCGGAACCATTGTTTGTATGGTGCATCCGCTGTGCCATTTATGATCCGATGCTAAATGAAGTGAGAGAAGTTGGTATCACCCAAGCCACTATAGAGGCACTTCACCAATTAAGGCACGAATGGCATGAGACCTCTTATCTGCTGGAAGCGAGTTGTATGCTGGTAGCCGACAAGACTTCCCGTTCTTATGCCGCCGGAATATGGACGGACCGTGTCAACACAGGATGTATAGACAGTGCACGTATCGGCAGGATACTGGGTTCGCACCAACGTACCGGATGGGGACCTCTGAAAAGACTTACCGACTTGATACAACAGCAAATGATAAACGTCAGCCCACTACACAACCGGGAACTGGAGCTGCTACTTACATCACTGATTGCCGAACTTCCGGAACAGCCTGTCAAGGAACTGAAGAAGCTGCTGGAAATATATTCGGAACTGCTGTCTGTCAATAACAGCAGAGTAACGGATGAACGTATTCTGCAACTACTCGAAATATGGAAGAATACGGCCAATCTAAAAAAAGTAATAGTCAGTATCAACCGCTGAAAATCCGGATAAATCACAGAAGAAGGTGTGCCGGTATTCAGACTATATTTGCATATAGGGTATAGTTACCGTTCATGCAGGGTATAGTAACCTAACATGCAGGATATATATGTCCAACGTACAGGGGATATATATCCAACACGCAGGGCATATATGTCCAACGCGCAGGATATATAGATCCAACAAACAGCGTAAAAAAGGCTTTTTATTGGTGCTAAATTCAAAAAGAAGTATCTTTGGCACACTAAATACAAAAGGTTGAATGATTATTCTAAAATATAGTTTAGCTATTTTCTGTTTACTGCTGACAGGATGCTCCTTCTTTTCCAGTCATAAGGAAAAGGAGAGCACTCCCCTCATGGAATACGAACAAACGACGGAGGATATACAACCACGCGAAGAATGTTCCACCGTTTCACCACCGGAGCGAAGCGAAATGGCTCTCTACATGGACTCATTAGGACTCGTCAATATAGCTGACCTGGATAGCAGTCTCGTTGTAAAACTGATGTATACACAGGCTGATAATTTCACAGGCGAAGTGCTTTACGACAACTTAACGGAAGCCTACCTGCATCCGGATGCGGCATACGCTCTGATAGAAGCACAAAAAGCCTTAAAGAAACTACACCCGTCTTATAGTCTTATCATTTACGATGCGGCACGTCCCATGTCGGTACAGAAAAAGATGTGGAACGTAGTGGAAGGAACGTCCAAATATAAATATGTCTCCAACCCCAACCGTGGAGGCGGGTTACACAACTACGGACTGGCAGTAGACATCAGTATCCAAGACTCTCTGGGACAGCCCCTACCGATGGGAACCAAAGTAGACCACTTAGGCATGGAAGCACACATCACAGACGAGATCGGATTGGTACATAATGGAAAAATGAGTGAAACAGAGCGTCAGAACCGGTTACTGCTACGAAAAGTGATGAAAGAGGCCGGATTCCGTGCATTACCCAGCGAATGGTGGCATTTCAATTTTTGCAGCCGGGACGTAGCCAAACAGAAGTATAAGTTAATACCATAACCGACACTCAACAACCCCATAATCAGAGCTCGACGATTCATTGTAATATCCTATAACACAATAACACCATGATGCAAATCTCTCCTGAAACCCAACTTTTTATTCGCGAACATTCATCGGACGATGTACGTGTGCTGGCTTTACAAGCTAAAAAGTACCCGGATATAGATATGCCAACTGCCATCACCCAAATTGCAGGAAGACAAGTTGCCGCCGAAAAGATTCCCTCATGGTGGGAGATCGAAAAGATATGGTATCCGAAACATCTGTCGCTGGAACAATGCTCTTCAGAAATCACCGCCCGCTACAAAGCACGTCTTTTGCAGGGAGATTCTCTGACCGACCTCACCGGCGGATTCGGCATTGACTGTTCTTTTCTTGCCACCGGATTCAAATCCGCCACTTACGTAGAACGTCAGGAGGAACTCTGCGAAATAGCAGCACATAACTTTCCCGTACTGAATCTAAACCATATAAACATAAAAAACGAAGATGGAGTAACCTACCTGCAAGCAATGTCCCCCGTAGACTGCCTTTTCCTCGACCCCGCGCGTCGCAATGAGCACGGCGGAAAAACCGTTGCCATTTCCGACTGTGAGCCTAATGTGGCCGAGCTCGAAGGACTCCTGTTGAGCAAAGCCAACCGGATAATGATTAAACTTTCCCCCATGCTCGACCTTTCACAGGCACTGAAAGAATTGCCGCACACACAGGAGGTACATATCATCTCCGTCAATAACGAATGCAAAGAACTCCTGTTGTTACTCGGACAGACAGCACCGGAAGAAATCCCGGTTCACTGCGTAAACCTCTCCACAAAAGGAGAGCAGGAAAAACAACTCTTCGTATTTACCCGCGAACAGGAACAGCACAGCGAGTGCAGCTATACAGACACACTTGGCAATTATCTGTACGAACCCAATGCTTCTCTCCTGAAAGCCGGTGCTTTCCGCAGCATTGCCGCGGCTTACTCCGTCAAGAAGCTGCATCCCAACAGTCATCTCTACACTTCCGATACGCAGATTGAGGGTTTTCCCGGCAGAACATTCCGCATCATCAACCGGTGCAGCCTCAACAAAAAGGAGAATCTGTCAGACCTGAAAAAAGCGAATATCACAGTCCGCAACTTTCCGGCTACGGTGGCAGAACTCCGCAAACGTATCAAGTTAGCGGAAGGGGGAGATACCTACCTCTTTGCCAGCACCTTAAACGATGGACAGAAAATACTGATCCGTTGCGGGAAAGTCTGATTCCTGCCGGATGAGAAAGAAACTTCCTCATTACATCATCTATCAAGAAAGTATCATAGAGTAAAGAAACTATTTTCCTGATTTTTCTCTCAAGTCATCTTTGGGGATTGTCGTCTCGTTTCCATCCCGGACAGCCATATAATGCGGGGACATGATTTCAATGCCCGCCTCATTAAATTTATCTTGAATGTTCTGGTGCAAGTCCGAATAGATTTGAGTCATCTTATCCGCTTCCTTGATATAAGCATTAATCTGATAAACCGGATACCAGTCACTTAAAGATGTTTCCAACACGAACGGACGCGGATCGTCCACCACTCCGGGAGTATTCAATGCCGCATCAATCAATATCTGATTGACTTGCCGCCAAGGGATATCATATCCGATAGATACTTCCGAATGGATAATCAACCCGTATTCACGTGCCGAGGTACTGTAATTCACGGTATGCGAGGACATGATAAATGAGTTGGGAACGGTAACCACCTCATTCTTCGGTGTACGGATACGGGTGACAAGGGGTGTTTTCTCTATAATATCTCCGGTAGTATCATTCAGTTTAATCCGGTCGCCCAACTTAAACGGGCGCATATACGTAATCACCAGCCCGGCAATAATATTACCGATCACCGTACTTGAACCCAACGATACAATCAATCCGACAAATACCGAAATCCCTTGGAACACACCGGAATCGGAGCCTGGGAGATAAGGATAAATCATCGCAATCATAAATGCATAAAGCAGGAAACGGGCGATATGGAAAGTCGGCATCGCCCAGTCCGGGTAGAAGCCGTTGATTTTGAGCCGTCCTGCTTCCACCTCACGTGCCAGATACAAGACGAGTCGTACCAGATACCGCACTGCATACCAGATAATAATGATTGTAAACAGCTTGGGAATATAATCAATAATACCCACAAAAATGCCACGGATCGGGTTCCAGATATAACCCAATATACGATAAGCCAGTCCTTCTGTTTGCGGGAAAATAATGAAAATCAGCGGAATAGTAATCAACAACTGCAATCCCATAAGAATATACCGCCCGATGCCCGCCAGAAAGACTAACAAATTAGCTTGTTTTTGGGCATCCAACAATTCATATCCTTGAATGGAAACAGGTCGTATCTTCGTATCTTTCAGACGCAAAATACGTACTTTCAGTTTACGGAAAAGCCAGTTCGTCAGGCGAAACAGGAAGTATTGCCCGACAATCACCAGAATGAAATAAAGCACACGTTTCGCCATTCTCCAAAGCCCGTGTTCGGCTTTCATATCGTGCAGTTTGGTGATAACGTTTTGTTGTCTTTCCTTCGCAAGAGAATCACGGGAAATGCCTTCCCACAAAGCATCCTGATCGGTAAGGGAAAGCAACACCTTGTTACCGTACATCAAATCGGAAACAATGTCCGAATGGTCGATCGACACGGAGTCCGGGCGGAGGTTAAAACGTCTTCCCAGTTCTTCAATTGCAGCACCGGTCATTTGCGCACGTTGCTGGGGAGTGTATCCGCCACGTTTGGTAAAAAGATAAAATAAGGTATCTCCGTCGGCTACCACAGGGATTCCTTTGGTAAACTGTCGCAAAGAATCGATACGTTGACGCTGCCGGGCGTACTTCACGGAGTCGACGGCAGCCATTTGCAGTTTCATCTGCTCCATTTCCATACGCATATTCGCCTCGTTGAGCCGGGCTGCTTCGAGGGATTTTTGCAGATTGGCCACATAGACAGAGTCTGAATCCCGGTTCAGAGGTGTGTTGTGCACGGTAGTTACACTATCACCTGCAAATATCTTCTTGACAGCTTCTCCCAACTGTGCCCGTACTCCCGTTGTTCCCAAAAGTACAATGAGCAGTAACACTAAACGTTTCATTTTATTCATTTCCATATCCTATATCCCCTGACAGTGAATTAAGGTTAATCTATTTTTTCACTAAAACAGAGCAAACATACGGATTGTTTTTGACATTACCATTTCCAAATTGATTATCTTTGCCACTAAAAGAGAAAAAAGCATGAATATATTATTACTTATCGGGGGATTAATCCTCATTCTTCTAGGAGCTAACGGATTAACAGACGGTGCCGCCTCGGTAGCCAAGCGTTTTCGCATCCCTCCCATCGTGATCGGACTTACCATCGTTGCATTCGGCACTTCTGCCCCGGAACTGACGGTCAGTGTATCTTCTGCTCTCAAAGGAAGCGCGGATATTGCCATAGGCAACGTGGTGGGAAGTAACATTTTCAATACATTGATGATTGTAGGCTGCACGGCATTATTCGCCCCGATTGTCATCACCCGCAATACACTTAGAAAAGAGATACCACTCTGCATACTTTCTTCTATTGTCTTGCTGATTTGTGCCAATGATGTATTCCTGGATAAAGCTCCGGAGAATATCCTGAACAGAGTAGACGGCTTGTTGTTGCTTTGCTTCTTTGTCATTTTCATGGGCTACACTTTTGCCATCGCTTCCAAGCCGGTTACAATGGAACAACAAGCAGAACATCCGGTCATAGAAGAGGAAACAGAAATCAAATCACTGCCTTGGTGGCAATCCATTCTTTATATCATCGGAGGCTTGGCCGCCCTTATTTATGGAGGGCAGTTGTTTGTCGACGGTGCCACGGGCATCGCCCGCAACCTGGGTGTCAGCGAATCGATTATCGGACTGACACTGGTTGCAGGAGGGACTTCTCTTCCGGAACTGGCTACGTCTATCGTTGCCGCATTAAAGAAAAATCCGGAAATTGCCATTGGAAATGTGATTGGTAGTAACCTCTTCAATATATTCTTTGTACTGGGATGCAGCGCGAGCATCACTCCTCTCCATCTTAGTGGAATCACCAATTTTGACCTGTTTACATTAGTAGGTTCCGGTATTCTGCTTTGGTTATTCGGACTGTTTTTTGCCAAGAGAACAATTACAAGAATCGAAGGAGCGATTATGATACTTTGTTATGTGGCGTACACGGTAGTATTAATTTATAATACCTAAAAATAGAAAAAGGCTTCCGGCAGTAACACCGGAAGCCTTTTATTCCCACTAGCCAATTAAATTCTGATATTTATTTCACCTCCACCTTGCTGGTAATGCCCACCTTGCCGTGGTGGGTCTCGTGCATTTCAAGGGCGGCTTTGTTGTAATCCATGGGGTGTTCCTCCGTTTGTATCGGGCGCTTCCCGCGGAAGGGAGCGGCCGGGGTTTCTCGTATCTCTCTTATTTTAACAGAACCGGGCGGGCATTTCCACCGGAAAAGCCGCTTTTTCGGCCGGTGCCCCGCAAAAGTCGGACAAACCCGGCGCTCTATTTGTGGAATTTCTGCAAAATTCTTTTCTTTTTCACTTTTGCCCTTTATAATAAGGTCTGTACTATGCGACCCGAATCTGAACCCGGCGGGATGCCGGTGTTCCAACAGGAGGAACTTTATTTTGAAAAAGATCATCACAAAGGCGGTCTGCCTGCTCTGCGCCGGTGCGCTGGTGCTGGGCGCAGCAGGCTGCTCCAAGTCCGCTGATTCTTCTTCTGCCGCTTCCAGCACAGCCGCCGCTGTTTACGGCAGCGCGGAAGATTATGATTACGAGAACTTCTCCTACAGCAGCGGTCTGGACGAGAACGGCTACTGGGAGGGCGTGAAAGCGCTTGACTATGTCACCCTGCCCGAGAACTTTGCAAGCCTTACCTTCAAGCGTTCTGAGATCGAGCCCACCGAGGAGGAGGTCCAGAGCGAGATCGACAGCCTGCTCAGCGACCACTCCACCGAGAAGCAGGTGACGGACCGTGCCGCAGCGGACGGTGATACCGTCAACATCGACTATGCCGGTTCCGTGGATGGCGTTGCGTTCAGCGGCGGCACTTACAGCGGCTACAGCCTGACCCTGGGCAGCGGTACCTTCATCGATGGCTTTGAGGATCAGATCGTGGGCCACACCCCCGGCGAGACCTTTGATGTCACCGTGACCTTCCCGGAGGGATACAGCGATTCTACCGATTCCGAGGGCAACACCGTTGTCCTGAGCGGCAAAAAGGCTGTGTTCTCCGTTACCCTGAACTACATCAGCGAGAAGGTCCTGCCCGAGCTGACCGACGCGTGGGTGGCCGAGAACTACGGCGAGAGCGATGGTGTTCACACCGTGGAGGAGCTGAAAGCGCTCTACCAGAAGATGCTTTACAACACCAACCTGCAGAACGCCATCATGGACGACCTGCTGGCAAACTCCACCTTCAAGGAGCTGCCCAGCGAGATCACCAGCTATTACATCCGCATGTTCCTGAACTACTACAACCAGTACGCCACCGCCTACGGCATGGATCTGAATGCTTTTGCCCAGACGCAGGGCTACACCGATGCCGATGCCATGCTGGCCGCATCCGACGCTTACTTTGAGCATCTGGCAAAGCAGGACCTGATCCTTCAGGCCGTGGCCGAGACCAAGAGCCTTGCTCCCACGCAGGAAGAGCTGGACGACGCCAACAGCACCTATGCCGACACCTACGGTGAGAACCGTGCGCACCTGAACGCCCTGCAGTCCTGTGTGCTGGACTGGCTGGAAGAGAATTCCACCGTAGCGTAAAAACACAAGAACCATTTAGAATGCCCTCCGCTTTGCTCTGGGCATAAAATAATGAAATATTATTTTTAATATTGCAAACCAGCCAAGCCTGCGGGCTTGGCTGGTTTGCTTTTTCACGGAAGGGGCCGTAGTTGCAAGCGGCATATTTTCCGGTTGCGCGGTCATTTCCGAAGGAAATAAGCGCAACAGATGGAGTTTACCTTTTGGGCCATTACTGTGAAAATGCAACAGCAGACAGCCCGCAGGCTGTCTGCTGTTGCTCTATTATTAAAATACCTTTCCGCTAAATATGCCCAGAGCAAAGCGGAGGGCATTTAAAATCGTTTTCTTCCCCTTGACAATCTCTTTGAGCGCTGTATAATATGTATGCTATCAAACAGTTCTATTAGAAACTGTTCAGCATCAAAACAATCAAAAGGACAAAACCATTATGTGTGACGAGATCAAAGACGAGTGCTGCAAATGCACCGATCCCCCCTGGGAAGGCCCGCAGGTCATCCCGGCACAAATTCGCCGCGTGGACAACCTGATCTTCCGCAAGATCAACCAGTTTTCCCGCGAAAATGAGGTGGAACAGGCCACCCCCATGCATGGGTGGATCATT
>OGLN01002134.1_pt1 | contig 12791 bp, 15 predicted proteins | sample 1572641 | NCBI WGS metagenome assembly OGLN01 (sample SAMEA2581903, study PRJEB24529) | metagenome | biome: Human gut stool | place: China | collected 2011
TCAGTTGGTTAGAGCAACAGACTCATAATCTGGAGGTCCCAGGTTCAAGCCCTGGATGGCCCACCGAAAACAGGAAAGCAAAATGCTTTCCTGTTTTTTGTTGTATATATCAGAATTTATACTATGCCTTTTTATATCAACCTTCATCAATCGCCATTCCACGTTTAATTGCACAATCCTCAAATATTACTAACGCTTCCTCTATGTTTTTTATTTTTCCCATAATTTATTTTTCAGCTAAAATCATTATAAACATTGTCAAAGTTCTCTATCTTATATTTTCATAGTACACAGGGTTTTGGCCATAACTTCTTTATGATTTTCATCCATTTTTCTTTTCTCCACTCATCTAATGTTATTTCTGCATTCAGTCCGATTATGCTTTTATCCTTTTTCCTTATCCATTTCAGAGTCTTTTTACTTTCTTTTGTGTATAATGGAAGTAAAGCAGATGCGGCTATATATCTGACAGAGACATTTTTGTGTTCTAAATAGGGCAACAGCAAATCCATTTTATTTTTTTTCTTGAGAAAGTTTATACATTTCGTTATAATGTCATGAGTTTTATTACAAATTTTGTAATTGCCAGAAATAATAGCTTCTCCTTGTATGATAGCATTTTTCTCAAAAAGATTCAATGCTCCTTCTATAGTTCTTATATTTCTCATATTTATATGAGTTTATTGCATTTATATTTTCATTTATTTTATATTTTTGTGTTTCGACAAGACCATGTGTTTTTTATGCGAGATGAACTTTCATTATTTTATTTTTACATATATAACAGAATCAAGTTCTTTAGCGGTGTATGTCATTTTTCTGTCATACATTTGGTATTTAACGATTGTGTCCCAAGGATTATTATAGAATACGGAAGTTGATATTATGTAAAAACGCATTTTGCCGTCATAGCTCTGACTGAAGAAACGTTCTGTTATATTGCCTTGACGGTACGTCCGGTGAGAATGTGCATGGAGATAGAAGTCTTTTTGTTGCTTTATTTTTTCTTTTTCTTTGTCAAATGATTTTATGATTCTTATGTTTGTGCTGTCACCATGCACACCCATTGTGTCAGAGGATGTATAAAAACATATTATGTCACTGTCAGTGAAGTTTATTATTGTTATGTCATTGCCACTGAAATACGTTACGGCAGAATCATAATTTTGGTCATGACTTATTGGTAAAAAGACAAACAAAACAAGAATCAATACTAATAACGGTCCGAATAATAAACCTAAAATGAGCTTTGCTATCCTATCCATATTTTATTCATGTTTTTATCTGACTTCAATAATTCCATCTGACAATTTAAGTTCCTTTGCTGTATATGTCAGTTTCTTGTCATACATCTGATATTTAACGATTGTGTCCCAAGGATTGTTAAAGAATACGGAATCTGTGATAAAATAAAAGCGTATCTTTCCGTCCGGGCTGTAACTGAAAACGCCTTCAATACTTTTTGCAGGATATGAAAATCGTCCGTTATCTTTTCTATTTATATAATGATCATTCAGTCCGATGATATTGCTCTTGTTTTCGTCATATCCTTTGTAAAATTTAGAATTCAAACTGTCACAATAAGCCCCTAAAGAATCATAATACGAGTCGTATGTCACGTAATTTTTATCCGTGTAATTTATAACTCGTATGCTATATACGTAATCCATATAGCAACTGTTTAATAAAAATAATGCAACAAGAGTATAAAGTGCTTTTTTTGTGATTTTAATCATGTAAACATAAATTTAATTATATTCTATACAATTTCAGGTCTCCATTTATCAAGTATATTTGTGTTTTAATGAATAAATATTATTTATGTACACACTTATAATCCGATTTTTGTTACTATTCGTTTTGCCATAATTTTTTATTTGCTGGTGTACGATAAGATTTTTGAGAATAAATAATAATGTAAACTTAACGGGCAAAAAAGTTGTAAACCATTTCTGGTATGTTCATATAAATCTAATCTTTTCGCCCGGAATTTTGGCATTTACTCGTATACATTGTGGAAATATATACCTTTAATTCCATAGTCTTGCATTTTTCTCATGGTTTTAAGTCCAATGATTACTAATTGTGTTTTCATTTGAAATGAACCGAATCTATGATTAGTGCAAAGGATGAAATCATCTGTTTGTAGAATGAAGTCGGGGCTTTTATAAAAAGGTCTTGAACAAATAATCTCATCATAAGAACCGCAGCACTCTCTCTTGTTCATAAATTTAACTTTGCTGCGTACGTCATCCACTTTAAATATTCCCTCAGGCATAAAATAATAAAATCCCGGTGATGTCGTTATTTGTATGAAAGTCAAATCAGGATAATTGTTTTCTTCGCAAAATTTTTTGAAGGTTTCTGTCACTATACAAAAAAGATCATAGGTATAAAATAAATCCCCTTTTTTCTTTCTTATTTTATAAGACATATTTATCACGTCTTCTAACCTGTTGTTGCATACTGGACATGTGCCCGGTGTTTCTTCACATGTTTCATACATATATTCAGCATCCTTTCCTGACAGATATTTCGCAATTACTTTTTCATTTTTCTTGTCCATAAATCTATTTCCTTTTTATGTTAAACGGTCTCCATTTATCAAGCATATTCGTGTTTTTGCTAGCAACAAAATTACAAATAAATAATGACAAACAAGAATTCAACAGCGTTTATATTTAAAACATATCGTCAACCCATAACAGTTATAAATTTAACCGGAGTCAACTTTAATCACGGAAAGGACTGTTTAAGGGCAACCGAAATCAGGAAAGAACACAATCTTACAAACCATAAAAAAGTTTTTAAAGAAACTCATCACTCGTCACATCGGCATGTAATAATTTGACATTCAATGCATTACGATGTGACGAGTTGACTTTCCAACTCGTCACACAATCGGCTGTCTCCATGTTATGTGATGAGTTTGGCCGGCAACTCATCACACTATAACACACTGAGCGACAACAGGTTAAGCTGCAATGTGACGAGTGACGAGTTTCTTTTAAAAATATATTCGCCCGTATCATCAAAACAAGAACATAAACATTGCAACAAGAATGTGCAGCATACGTTATAAATGCCATTATATTTAAATCTGTATAAAACAAAACGCTGACATATAAAAGCATACCTTTTACACTGCAAAACATGGCCTTTCAGCATGCAAAATGACACGTTTTAATAAGCCATTTGATGCCTTTTGCTAAAACGATATTATTTCAAGACATTATATGTCTACATTGCAAATCACATCTGCATGCTAAAAAATAAAATTGTGTATTGGACTTAAAACTAAGGCACAATTCCATAAACAAAGAAGAACATTACAACTTCTGAATTCTCTGCCTGAAGTCTTCAATCAGTTTCTTTATCGTCTCATTCTTGTATGAAACATCTTCATAGAGGTATTCACCGGGAGCAGACATAATGAAATAATCTCCGGGGCGTCCGCATTCAGACAATGTAGCCAAACCTAAAGACTTAAAGTCATCATCGACCAACTCCATTCCCAAATCTTCTTTCAGCACCTTTTGCACAGCTTCGTCAGGGATGTTATAAATGCCTTTGTCTGCCATCAGATAAACAAGATATTTACTCGGGCCTGAATTGGCACGACAAATAGGTGATTCCAGCATATCCAGGAAATTTATTTCAGGTTTCTTTATTTTCATTGCCAAGACAATGTCCGGACTCTTATATCCCCTCTCCGCCTTATTCTTCAGCGCATAATAATAATGAAGTCTGTCGCGTGAAAAATTTCTGTAGAAATAAGGATCATACTGTACGCAGGTTTCATCACGGCCTTCAAGCCCAAGAATCTGCTCCAGTTTACGAATCTCGGCATTAAGTCTCTCGCGCTTTCTTGCAACGGCAGGTATGCGGTTATAAATCTTCTTTACACCATTTGCCAATATTTCAAATGGAATACTTAATACCAATCCGGCCAAACGCCTCCAACAACGACATTACCCACGAGCTCATCCTTATCAATTTTCTTAAATTTCATAGTCTATTTTGTCATAAAATTTGTTTTCACCTTTATCACCTTCTGCATCTTCACCCATAAAGGCACATTCTGCAGGATCGAAGTTAATCAAGAGATTTATATCAACCGCATTTATCATCATCACACGCAAACCCGCAAATAGCACATATATCGCCTTACAAAGTTAATACATTCAACCGATGTTCAGTTGACGCACATATCCAGACCGTCATCATCAGCATTCAGTTTTGTATATATCATTTTGCTCTCAACCTTACGTTCATAGGCCACCTCCATCAGGTCGTTATAATTATCGTTGAGCAGATTGCAGGTAGCCAGCAGGAAATTAGCAAAGACATCCAGACTAAGTCCGTCTTCTGGCACGTTAATCATGGCCTGTGCCATAAGCCTGCATTCGTCTACAGACAGATATAGGTGTGCCTGATTAAACGCCATATAGTGTATCTCATTAATCTTATAGAGCACGTCCGTCATACTTTCTCTTGGCAGGCAGGATGTAAGATAGCTCAGGTTGTAAAGCATCCTGTTCGCTTCATGAAACACAAGACACATCGACACCTTGACATATTCCGCCTGCAGATCAAACTCAAAACTGCTTTTCTCTTCATTGATGACATACCCAACCTCCAGTTCTTCAAGCAGTTCCGCCACCATTTTCTTGAGATTTTTCATAAGCGATATATATTGAAATTGCGACAAAGTTATTCCATTACAATCTTTTTTGGCACAAGATTTCAGGAAAAATATATGCCAAAAAGATCGTACCACAGGAAATCCGTCAATATTTTCCTCATTTTGATAAACTTCAAGTCATAACGCCACTTTATAATTTCAAAAGAGCGTTCAATCCTTGTTACTCTTCACGTAATTGCTTGATGTAATCCAATTCATTTTGGATAAATTCTGTACGACCATCAGTTTCCAATAATTTTTTCAGCAACTCTTCTGCCTCATCCAAACGATGCATATCCGTAAGAACATGCGCTTGTCTACGAAGCAGGAAACGATAATAATCGGAAATTTCCGTTGTAAAATCTTCGTCTTTCAAAGCGTCCAACCGTTCTAATTCTTCCTCTATCATGTTATTTGCACGGACATCTTTACTATTAACCAAGCAGTTTATGTATTCCGCACAATATGTAATAACCTTCAACGGCCAAACAATGTCGAGATAAAAATATGCTTTCTGATACAACCGCATTTCTGCATAGCAATAACCTATCAAATAACAGCAATGATAGAATATCTGTAAGCCCTCATCCGACAGTTTACCAACATACCATTGTTCTTTCAACAAATGAAAAGCAGTCTCGAAATACAACAATGCATCCCAATATCGTTTATCATCAAAAGCCTTATGTCCCCATGAATAATGCCATCCTGCTTCCGGAGCAATTTTGGCTATCAAAGCCGTTTCATCATCGTCAAGTTCCTTTCCTTTTGCATATTTATCTACAATTCTTTCCAAAGTATTATCGAAATCAGCATTCCTTTTTTGCTGACAATCCTTGTCGTATGCAAACAGAATGGAGTATGTTTCAGGCTGGTTCTGATTAGCAGAGAAAGAGACATCTCCATCTTCTGTAGATAGTGTCCGTATGATTGAAGCACGGATAAAGTGTGTGTGCTCATCTCCCCCATTCATCTTTAAATTAACAAGTATTGTATCATCAATATTCCCATGAGCATAAGAAACCGAGAGAGTAACTTGCCGACAAAAACGTCCAAGCTGTTTATCGTTCTCCATAGCCTTGCACATGTCAAAATTCCAAATACCATCCGGTTGATCAATTACTTCTACAGTCTGTCCGCAACTCCGCACATAGATAACATACATAACACGAAGATCTTTTTTCATGATGTCAAATATTCTATTGAGCATATCACCCAATATAACCGGATGCTCTTTATTTGCCCTGAACTGTATATGCTCATCTTGACTTTGATATTCTAATTCTTCAGACAAATATGCTCCTGTCTTCAAGGCATTCTTTATCAAGAAACAGGTAGCGATTTCATTGCCACGCTCTTTCTCATATTTTTTATCTCTCCATGGTGATGTTATGATATTTGCCAAATGGTCTGTCAGTTTACTCATAAAAAATTATTTTAAGTTTTATTATTCATGTTATTGAACTCATCTAAATTTCTCCGTATCATATTATTCAACTCATCTCTCAATTTTCGCTTATTTCGGGACTGCCATTCATTATATAATCAGTATAGTCATCAAGAAATAATCACAAAGATGATTTTCAAATCGATGATGGAAAAATTTAGACAAGTTTATTTATTAATATTTTTTACATACGAATAACATTTATCTCAAACGACCAATTAATAATACATTCAATTAATTTATTCGCCCATTTGTTCCATAACATCATTCGCATCTTTTTCAGCTTTATCTATATCTGCTTTATTTATGACATTTTGATTTGAATCATCGGATTTTAGCACTAACTTCACTTTACACATATTGTACAATACTCCAACGATCAGAACCATATTTCTTATAACAAGCTGTTCTTCTTCAGATAAGTCTTGCCAATTAACACATCTTTCTTTATATGAATCAATAATATACTCCACCTTACCAAGTTGTTTCATATACAGAGAACGCATACGCAATAATGTGACATTATATCTCTTTGCAGTCCTTTGCAAATCAAAAAGATAGTGACATATATTGTTAATCTTTTGCTCATTGGAAATCATTTGTTCCCATGCTTTATCTGCTTTACTCGAAAGTTTAGAACCTGCAATGTTAAATATAACACCTCCGACCAACAACCCAACACCTAATGCTGCACCACCCAAGATTGTAGTTCCCAAGGGTATTCCACCACCACCTGCGGCAAGTGGGCCACCACCAAGAGCGGCAAGAGTTGCATTTGTTAAAGCAGCACCACTTAAAGTTGAAATTGCCGTTCCCGTTGAAGCCGTACCAAGAGCTGTAACAGCAGCTGTTGTTGCACCAGCCGCAGCAAATCCGCCTGCAGTACCTAAAGCAGCCCCACCTAAACTTCCTATAAGGACACTGGCTCCAACAGATGCATTTTTGATTTCTTTACTTTCAAACTTTGATATTACAACATTGCCTATCTTTACATCCTTAAACTCTGGGCGATTCTTAATTCGTTCGAACAAATCAGAGAATCGTTGAAATTCGGAAAGGACTTTCATTTCATTTTCACCTAAGATATCCATAGCTCTACAAGCACTATGATTCATTCTTTCAAGACGGGCGTTATTTAAATCATTTCGTTTTTGAGCCTCTTTTAACTTATCATTAGCTCGTTTCATCTTCACACCGCCATGAACACCCAAGCCGACACCTGTTGTCCCTGCAACAACAGCAGCTATTCCTAAAATTAACGGTAATGGCATAGTTATTCTCCTTTCTCCACTAAATTTACCAATGACATATAAGCTGCGACATAAGCATCTTCCAAATTAACAGCTCTATCTATAAATGTCCTGTCTAATTCAAAAGCATTTGCCAAACATTTTAGCAACTCTTTTTCTTCTGCAACATAATTCCCATCAGCAAATGCCAAAGCCAATAACTCTAAAAAGATAATTCTTCTTGTCTTTAAAGATGAACTCTTTGCCAATTCCTCTATGACTTTATCAGTGTCACATTGTTCATCTAAAGAACGAACCTGTATCTGCATCTCGTTCGCATAAGCAGATAAAATCTGTTTTTCTGATTCTTCAACAACGCCATCAGCCTTTATTAAAGTCATGGCAAGTTTCATAAAATTATCCTTTTCTGTAGGATTAAGTGAATTTAAAAACATAATTTTTTATTTTTTAATTTATAACATATTTCATAGTTGAGTCTATAAAACTCATCTCGTGTATATTCTTCTTTAAAAAACTGTTCATAGCAATCATCTATACGACAAAACAAAGGCCGATCTTCATATATACTGCAAAGATTGCCTTTCAGATATTTACAAATACCATCTCCTCTATCCAACTCCGAATAAATAGATATGCCCTTAAGATGTCTACAACATTCTCCACACTTATCACATTCAAACATCAGCTAAATATCAATTTACTATTAGGGTCAGCCATAAAAGAATCCATACTCTCATGATGGCCAATCGGTGAATTAATTTTTAATTGTTTACAAATAGTTCGTAAGGCAAAATTCAATTCTTGTTCATTGTCCGTATGTTCTAAAATAGACACAGCCTCACCATAATAGTGTGTTTCTTTTTGGAATGTATCCAAGTCTATATCCATCAATTTCGCACAATATTCTTCCAACAATTTCGCTTGAGTTTTATAATATACGACGATATCATCAACAGTAGGAATTGAATTGAGAACTTTTACGATTTTATTAACAGACGAATTTCTATCCAAAAGAGATAACAATGAACAGCTCAAGATACCGGTAACAAGCGTGCCACAAAATGTTTGTACTATATCACCAACTACAGGAATCGCACCAATTCCTGTATTAGCAATCATATCGCCAACCATAGTACCGGCAACAACACTCGCTCCTGTTGCTATGATTTTTGCAGCAGCTCTAAACCTCTCACCAAAAGGAAGAAAGTCTGGATTAAACAATAATATTTTTGCCGCTTCAACCAGAGAAGCCCATGATTGCCGTATAATCCTCACCACGTTTTTAGCCGTAGTAAAGAATATGTTACATAGTGTTGTAGTTAATGATGACAATACACCTCCTACTGCACCCTCCATGAATTTATTCCATAATTCTTTATATTTAAGTTTGGCATTTTCAAAACCTTTTTTAATTCCCGATGCTATACTGTTAAACAACGCTTTACCATCCTCTTTCCCTTGTTTTATTTCATCACGAACAGCGAACCAAATTTCACTAAAGACCAAGCCGAGCGCTTGACGTAATCCCATAGCTACCCCAACCTTACCAGCAGCTTTAGCTGTGTCCTTGAAAAAGGCTGAACTTGTGTAGTAAGCTCGGTTGATTTTTTCATTATAGGCTTTTCTTGCCTGTTTATCTTTTTCAAGCATTCTTTTTTTTGTTTCCTCGTCAAGTTCGGGATGGGATTCAATATATTCTTGAATGCTTTTGTATTGCATAGAAGCGTTTAAGCTCTTATTTGTCCAAGCAAAATTATCTTCAGAATCAGCAAGTTCTTTTCCATCCAGTCCTGATAAAAGACGCCCTCTATCTTCATGTATTTCTTTCGCTGCAATTATATGGTCTAATTCTGCTTTTTTATTTGGTGGTATAGATTTTGTATGCCCATAAAAACCTATATTTTCATTAGTATATTCATCTTTTATATTTTTACCTGTGGCTTGCCACTGTTCTCTTGCCTCGTGTTTCTTTTGCTGAAAATTACCCCCTTTATGATAGGCTGTGCCATCATAACTATCTCTATTATTATAAGCGTTTTCATTCATCTTACTTTTATACGCCATTCGTTCATCTTTACCTATCTGGCGTACATTATGAATTGTATCAACATCACCTCCATATTGGTCCTGTACTAAAAAGTCAAGTCCAAAAGATGTGATAAGGCTTTGTATTATAACATGCTCATACTGCTCAAATATGCTATTATACACATTTGTTTCGGTATCATAATTTCCATCTATTTGTCTTACAAAAGTTTCTACCATATCTATTTCATTTACAAAATTATATATATCCAACTCTACGAACACCTATCAGTCCTCGTTCCAAAACTACCATATCAAGCCTTTCATAATCACATGGATCATACTTGACTATTTCATATTCAAACGATTCTGATTGAAAAGATTCGTATTGAAACGGATCAAACTTAAATATATCATACCCAAGTTTCTTACGTACATCCAATGGCAATTCATAATCCGTGTACTTCATGGGCAACTCAACCAAAGCTTCTACATAAAATGCCGATAACAGATATTTGTAAAATACATTATTTCCTATATAATCAGGATTGGCAATATAATACCTGCTAGTACGTTTGTCGCACTCGATGTCAATTGCAAAGACCGCCGACACATATTCCCTATAACGCCCGAATGATTTTGGAATAATCTCACCGTCATATAACGAAGAGTACTTCCAATGTCTGTTTATCTCACGCAGCGACATAGGCCTGTTACGCGACAACAGTTCAACTATGTAAAGACAATTTTCAATTTTACTCATCTTAATTCATATTTCAGGTCCAAAAGTAAAAAACATGATGGACAAAAACTGTCTTAGTAGTTATTTTTTTAATAATGCATTTCGCATAAATATATAAGTGATTAACGAAGGTTTACAATTTTACAAAGATAGAGATTTATTGTCAGAACAGGAATTCCAATAAAGGTTCATTCTGGGTCAAATTTTATATTTTTAACTATACTATTTATATCAAGCATCAACATTTATTTCCCTCCTCATAGTTTTGCACACCTATAAGTCCACGAAGTCGGCATTAGATTTAACATTACGGAAAAGGCGTGAGGACTTGCTCGCCATTCATCAAGAAACAGGCATCGCCAAACGCCTAACCAGAAATGAACAGAAACAATACTCCCACGCCGTTCTGATATGTAAATACGGCAATAGCCGTAACGACATATACAAAAACGGATGAGCGTCATGTCCCTTCATCCTTCTGGTATTGAATTTGGCGATTTCGTTCCTTAGGATGAAAGCATCAACGCTTTCCTTATTAATCCGGCGATTTCTCCCGCCGGATATTGCAAAGATACGTTTTTTGCCCGAACATGACGCTCTTTTATATGAAAATTTGTATTGCTTCATTTATTTTTTCACAAAAATACGGATAATCATTCTTTAAAACAGAAAGAAAAAACTACATTTGAAAGGCGGAATTGAAATAGTACCAAAAACTGCATAAACTGATACAAGATGAACGAGAAACTGGAGATATTGCAATGTCTGATTGAAAACCAAGCCTTTGCACCGTCACACTCTGCACTGGCAAAAGAATTAGGATATAATGGCAAGATGGTTATTTACAGACTGTCGGAAGGGAAGGTTAAGGACGACACCATAAACAAAATCACCGAACAGATATGTAACAGATTCGGACTTTATGAAGAACATCTTTACAAAATTGCACGGATATTCTACGGCGTGAAATTCTTTTACGACAAACTTATATCAGAGATGGACACACGAAATCCTGAATGGATAAAAAATCTGATAATATCTTTAACGTGCAACGAATACGACAACTTTTCGCATAAGTTCAAAGACGAGATCATGCCTGTACTCATCGACCTTAAAAACGATGAGCGCGATGTTTATTGGGGCATCGTGGCAATGATATTCATAAAGGCAAACGGCATTGATGCATATAAATATATCAAAAAGAAAGAAACATGGAAAATAGTCGACATGCTCGAAAATATCCTGTCGTATATTTACCCTGAAAAACACGATGCACACGAAGCCGCAGAAAACATGAAAAGACTTAACAATGCACAAGCCCTTTGGAATATTATTCACAATTTTATCATAATATTTAGATATTATACTGAAGAAAACTTTAGAAATGAAGCCCTAAAACTATTGCGCATTTTCAACTTCGGAAAGCGGAGCTACTGGCGTTTGCCGCACAGCAGCTATGGCCAGGACAGCGAAATATGGCTTCTTGTCTGCCAAACATACCAACGTGGCACAAACGGATTTTATATAGCAATGCGCATGAAAGCCGGCAAAGACATAGAGACTTTCACCATTGACAAAACGCTTATACTGAATTTCTGGACTATCGACAAGGAGGACGACCCGCCCGTGTTACAAGTATTCGAAGGATACGGAAAAGAGCGCAAATGCTGTTTTTACCTTTATGAATACGATGAGTCTCAGCACGAACTTAACATAGAAGTCATTCCCGACAACGGCACACCGTTAGGACTGCCCGAAACCTTACAGATGATAAACTTTGACAATCCCGAAGGCAAAGACGAAAAAGTGTGGGCAAGAATATTAAGTATATGGGACGAACAGCAGGGCGAAGCCGAATTTAAGAAAATCAAAGAAGCCATATCAGGCTTTGCAGACATGTCTAACGCTTATCATATCAAAGATGTGTTTATCAGCAAGACAACATTCTCACTCATTATTGAACACGACAGTAAGACAAGCAACTATCATATTTCTGTTGACAAATACTACTTTCTCACTGAAATAAATCCTTCACAGAAAATTGTGATAGTGAAGAGCCTTGAAGATGACGCTTTATACGCAAGTTGGCCGGATAGAGGAGACGTTATAAAATTGTCTGAATTTACGGTAAAATAATAATTGGAAAATGATACGAATTAAAATCGTATCATTTTTGTTTTTGGATAAAGTTATATAGACAAAATAAACTCTTTATTTTATATAAGATTTTCACGAATCAAGAATTCAATCAACATGCAACATTAGAAGCAGAGACATTAGATATATGCTCATGCAAAAGCTATTAAACATGATATTATTTTAACGATACAGGACATAAGCTCCACACATTTTAACCACGCTAAACAACTGTTTGAACAACTTGAATCAATTTATCTTAAAAAGATTTAGAGGAAAGATGGCTTAATGATAAATTGGCTAATTTTGCGACATCGGCTAATAGCCGGGAAACGAGGTGAAGAGACGAACGAAAGGGAACGGAATGAAAGAAATTTATTTTTGATGTGACATATGAAAAGGATTTTATTTATAATAACCGCGGCAATAATTCTTGTGGCATGCGCCACGACGGACAGGCAACAGAATGACAGAAAGAAACAGGAGAAGGCCAAGATGATAAGCAGG
>OGLN01002157.1_pt1 | contig 12697 bp, 12 predicted proteins | sample 1572641 | NCBI WGS metagenome assembly OGLN01 (sample SAMEA2581903, study PRJEB24529) | metagenome | biome: Human gut stool | place: China | collected 2011
GGGCCACGGGGCCGTGCCGGACGGTCGCCATGGGGAGGCCGGGGCTTGGGCGGCTGCGCCTGCTTCACGGACAGGCTGATCTTCCCCTCCGGCGAGATGGACAGCACCTTCACGGGTACCTCCTGCCCCTGGGTGAGGAAATCGTGGACATCGCTGACGAAGGTGCCGGCCACCTCAGAGATGTGAACCAGCCCGGATTTTCCATCGGGCAGCGCCACAAATGCGCCGAATTTGGTGATGCTGGTCACCTTCCCGGTGATAATGGTCCCAACCGTTAATTCCATAAACGAATCTATCTGCTCCCTTCGAAAGTGTGGCGTGTCAGTTGTTCACGTCGTAAAAAATGCGCTCGCCGTCGGAGGCCAGGCCCAGATCATCCCGGGCCAGACCCTGGATAAAGTCCTGATCCCCCTGGTGCTCCAGGTCGGACCGCAGGGCGTCATTCTGCTTTTCGGTCTGCTGGATCTGGGCCTCCAGCGCCTGGCTCTTGCTGCGGAGCTCCGGCAGACGGCTGCCGTATATCCGGACGATGCCTGCCCCTGCGGCGGCCACCAGCACCACGATCACCAGCAGAGCCGCCACGCGGCTGCGGCTGACGGGCTTTTTCTTGCTTCTTGCCATGTCTGCGGACTCCCTTCCGTGCGTCATCTTTTGGCCGTAGAAAACACTTCCACCTATATGTGTTTAGTATAGCGTACTTTGCCGCAGAATGGAAGCCCTTTTTTGCCTCCGGCAGCAATTTTTTTGCCTGATGGCGGCAAAAGTCCAGGGGCAGCCGCAAAAGCCGCGCCAGCTCTCCGGCCACATCGGCCCAGAATTCCCACAGAGGCCGCAGCAGCGGCGCAGCCGCCAGCAGATACAGCAGCATCCCCGCCCCGGCTCCCAGCAGCAGATACAGCTGCGGCTCGCCGCCGCCTACCCGGGTCAGGGCCCACAGGGCCCCCAGCAGGCACATCAGGCCGAACACCGCGTCGGCGGCATGGGTCAGCCCCGGCCGCCTGCGGCGCAGCACCCGCAGCAGGTCGTATACCAGGCCCCCGGCGGCTCCCAGGGCCACGGCGGTCCCCAGGGCGGCCAGCTGACCGGCCACATAGTTCTCCATCCGTCCCCTCAGCCCAGCAGCCGGGTCAGCCAGGACCCCCGGGGAGCCTGCTGCTCCTCATAGGTCAGGGCCTCCACCCGGCCGTCCACCTGGAGTTCCCCGCCGTCCAGGCTCAGCTTGCCGATGTGCAGCCCCTCCCCGGTGACGATCAGGGTCCCCTCGCAGGTGGCCATGACGATGCAGCCCTCGTCGAACCGCTCCACGTCCTCCACCCCGGACACCGTCAGCTTGTCCCGGCCCTCCAGCTCCACCCGGTGATAAAGCTGCTGCCCCGTTTCATACGCCATAAAAAAACCGCCCCCTCATATCAGCAATGGAGTATTTCAATCGAATATCCCATGTGTATGAGAGGGCGGGAAAAATTATACCGGTTGTCCCGGTCTGTCCCGGGGCTATCTCAGCTTTGTCCCGGAGTTGTCCCGCCGATTTCCCGGTACATGGCGGCGGCATCGGCCTTGCCCACGTTGTCCGCCACCGACAGCACCTCCACCTCCAGGGTCCTGGCCCCGAAGCGGATGGCAATTTTGTCCCCGGACTTCACCTCGTAGGACGCCCGCTGCACCCGGCCGTTGACGCTGACCCGCTCATTGTCGCAGGCCTCGTTGGCCACGGTCCGCCGCTTGATAAGCCGCGAAACCTTCAGGTATTTATCCAATCGCATGGGTTTCCCCTCCTTTTTCCCGCATTATAGCAGATTTTCCATTCCCTGGCAATATGGGCGGATTTTCTTTTTTTCATGAGTTGCACAGGCGGCCCGGGTATAGTATAATATAGGGTACGGATTTTATGAACCTGCGCCGCGGCGCGAACGAGGAGGGACCAAGGTATGATGCATCCTACCATAGATATCAAAACATTTTTGAAGCCCGGGGTCCGGGCCCACCTGGCCGGTATCGGCGGGGTGAGCATGTGTCCCCTGGCAGAGGTGCTGCTGGGCATGGGCCTGATCGTTCAGGGCTCCGACATGACGGAAAGCGATACCGTCTGCCAGCTGCGGGCCCAGGGCATCGACGTGGCCATCGGCCACTCGGCGGAGAACCTGAAGGACTGCGACCTGGTGATCCGCACCGCCGCCATCCACGACGAGAATCCCGAGATCGCCGGGGCCATCGCCCGGGGCATCCCCGTGTATGAGCGGGCCCAGGCCTGGGGCGCCATCATGCAGCACTATGAAAACGCCCTGTGCATCTCCGGCACCCACGGCAAAACCACCACCACCTCCATGGCCACCCACATCTTCATGGCGGCCCAGGCGGACCCCACCGTGATGATCGGCGGCACCCTGCCCATGCTCCATGCGGGCTATCGGGTGGGCAAGGGAAACACCATCATCCTGGAATCCTGCGAATACTGCAATTCCTTCCTGAATTTCTTCCCCACGGTGGCGGTGATCCTGAACGTGGGGGAGGACCATCTGGACTTTTTCAAGGATCTGGCGGATATCGAGCGGTCCTTCCACGCCTTCGCCGACCTGGTGCCCCAGCGGGGCTACGTCATCGCCAACGCCGACGATAAGGGGGCCCGGGACGCCGTGGCGGGCCTGAGCCACCCGGTGTTCACCTTCTCCCTGGCGGACCGGACAGCGGACTGCTATGCCCGGGACGTGGCGTTTTTCGACGGCTGCGCCAGCTTCGACGTGATGATCCACGGGGAGCTGTATGCCCATGTGGACCTGCACATTCCCGGCAAGCACAACATTCTCAACGCCCTGGCCGCCGCCTCCGCAGCCTATGTGCTGGGGATCCCCGGCCAGGCCGTCACCCGGGGCCTGGAGGATTTCCACGGGGCCGGACGCCGGTTCGAGCACAAGGGCAGCTATCACGGGGCGGCGGTGTATGACGACTATGCCCACCACCCGGCGGAGCTTCACGCCCTGCTGACCACCGCCCGGTCCATGGGCTATGACCGGGTGATCTGCGCCTTCCAGCCCCACACCTACACCCGCACCAAGGCGCTGTTTGACGACTTCGTCCGGGAGCTTCAGCTGCCGGATGTGACGGTGCTGGCGGAGATTTATGCCGCCCGGGAGCAGAACGTCCTGGGCATCTCCTCCCGGGACCTGGCGGAGAAGATCCCCGGAGCCATCTATTGCTCCACCCTGGACAAGGTGGCCGACACCCTGGCCTCCCTGGCCCGGCCCGGTGACCTGATCCTCACCGTGGGCGCGGGAGACATCTTCCGGGCCGGTGAAAAGCTGCTGGAACGGGCATAAAACTTCATGCACTGTGCGGCGCACCGCGAAAACAGGCAAACTCTTCTGTGCATGAAGTTTTGTGCATCATTCCCGGTTGCCCCGAAGGGGCGAGGGAATGGCACATTCTATTGTTTGCTATGCTTTTGCATAGCAAACAAAAATCCCCCGCCCCGAAGGGCAGGGGATGCGGCGGGCTGTAAAGTGCAGGAGCCTTACGCCTGGGGGGGCTGCTCGGCGGCCAGGACCTCCTGGGTGTCGGCCCCGCACAGGCGGATGAGCTTCTCCGCCAGGATCTTGGAGAACCCCGCGATCAGGGTGCTTTCGATGACCAGCCGGGACACGGCGGCCTCGCCGGGCTGGTCCGGCGTGCGGATATCCTCCGCCGCGTCCTGGACCTGTTGGTTGAAAAACAGGGCAATGTGGCGGAATTTCTCGGAATACTCCTGATAGATGGCCCGGACGTCCTCCTCGGGGATGTCCGCCGGGATGATCTTCTGCACGTCGCTGATGCTGATGCTCTGCTTCATGGTCAGGATCATGATCAGATAGGCGATGTGGACCCGGAAGTATTTCCGCTTTACCGGGGCGGGCATGATCTTCAGCCGCACATAGTTGTTGATGGTGGAGGAGGTGACAAAGCTTTCCTTGCCGCCGGGCATGGCCGGGATGAAGTTCAGATACTGGGCCAGCAGCACCACCACCTGGTCCATATACAGCCCCAGATCGGGGATGGCGTCCCACTCCGGCAGGTGGTAGTCGGTGATGAACCGGTCCCACCGGTCCAGCTTGTGGGCGATCAGCTCTTTGTCATATTGCATACAGCATTCCTCCGGCTTTTCCTTTTTCCATATAATATCAGAATATTCGGTTGGGCGCAAGCAGAAAACGGAAAATAATAGGTTGACTTGCCAGAACTAATATGCTATATTAGGAAAAAAGAGGGATGGAGGTCATCGCCATGCCGGATAAGATTTATATTTACGGAGACTCTCTGCTGAAGGCCACGGTGCCGGACGGAGATTTTCACTATCATTTTCACATCAATGAAGTCATGCAGCGCTACCAGACCAAGCTGGTGGAGGTGGTGAACCGGTCGAAAATGGGGGCCACCATCCGCAAGGGGCTGAGCCTGGTGCGGCATGACCTGGACCGGGGCCTGGAGGCCCGGTATGCCCTGGTGTCCTACGGCGGCAACGACAGCGACTTCGACTGGGCCGCCATCGACGCCGACCCCGAGGCCGATCACCGGCCCAACACGGAGCTGCCGGTGTTTGCCGACACCCTGCATGAGACCCTGGACGCCCTGCGCCAGGGCGGGGTGCAGCCGGTGATGATGACCCTGCCCCCCATTGACGGGGAGCGGTATCTGGACTTCCTGTGCCGGGACAATCTGCGGCGGGACCGCATTCTGGACTGGCTGGGGGAGCCTCAGATGATCTATCGCCACCAGGAGCTGTACGCCGACACGGCGGCGGAGATCGCCCTGCGGGAGAACATCCCCCTGATCCCGGTGCGGCAGACGTTTCTGCGGAACCACCGGCTGTCCCAGCTGATCGCCGCCGACGGCATCCACCTGACCATGGGGGGCTATGAGCAGCTGTTCGACACTCTGGCGGATTGGGTAAAGCACAATATTTAATCGAATTACCTTGGAAAGGAACCGTTTATCATGATCCAGATTTTTGTGGACTCCGGGGCCAATCTGTCCCCCGAGCTGCGGGAGCAATACAACATCCACCTGCTGCCTATGGCGCTGACCATTGACGATCAGCCGGCCCCGGAGGGGCTGGACGGCCACGAGTATTACGAGGCCCTGCGCTCCGGTGCCGATGTGCGCACGTCCATGGTGAACCCCGACGACGCAAAAAAAGCCTTCGAGACCTATGTGTCCCAGGGGGACGACGTGGTGTATTTCAGCATTTCCGCCGGCATCAGCGGCAGCTGGTGGTCGGCCAAGCTGGCCGGGGACGAGCTGATGGAGCAGTATCCCCAGCGCCGGGTCTGCCCCATCGACAGCATGGGCGCGTCCCTGGGGGCGGGAATCCCGGCTCTGAAGGCCTCCTCTCTGGTGCGCCAGGGCATGGGCCTGGATGAACTGGTGGAGAAAATGACCGTGTACTGCCAGAATTACTGCCAGTATTTCGCTGTGGACGACCTGAAGTACCTGCGCAAGGGCGGCCGCATCTCCGGTGCGTCGGCGCTGGTGGGCACCCTGCTGCAGATCAAGCCCATCCTCCGGGGCAACGAGGAGGGCAAGATCGTCCTGTTCGACAAGGCCCGGGGCAAGCTGCGGGCCATCGAGCGGCTGGTGTCCATCTATAAGGAGCGGGCCATCGACCTGGACGACCTGATCGGCATCTCCCACGGGGACTGCCCCGGCGAGGCCCTGCGGCTGGAGACCAAGCTGCGGGAGGCGGGCCATCGGGGTCCCATCCTGCTGGTGCCCCACGAGCCGGTGACCGGCGCCCATGTGGGCCCCGGTATGCTGTCGCTGTATTTCCACGCGGTGGGCAAGTAAAAAAAGAACACAAAACCTCCGCCGGGCGCCGCCCGGCGGAGGTTTTTGCGCATATTCAGACGCGGGTGCGGCAGACTATGGGCAAGAGGTGATTTTTATGACGTCCAGACGCCTGGGCCGGCAGACGGTGGCCCTGCTGCGGCCCCCCAGCGTGGTGTCCTATGCCAACGTCGGCGGAAAATTCGAGGCCAACGGCCCCCTGGCGGGGCATTTTGACCTGTTGTGCACGGATTCCTTCTTCGGAAAGGACACCTGGGAGCAAGCGGAGTCCGCCATGCAGCAGGAGGCCCTGACCCGGGCCCTGGAAAAGGGCGGGCTGACCCCGGCGGAATTGGACTACGTCCTGGCCGGGGACCTGCTGAACCAGTGCATCGGCACCGCCTTCGGCCTGCGGGACTTTCAGATTCCGTTTTTCGGCCTGTACGGGGCCTGCTCCACCATGGGGGAGAGTCTGGCCCTGGGAAGCCTGCTGCTCTCCGGCGGTCACGCCCGGACGGCGGCCTGCATGACCAGCTCCCACTACTGCACCGCCGAGCGGCAGTACCGCATGCCGGTGCCCTACGGCAGCCAGCGGACCCCCACGGCCCAATGGACCGCCACCGCCGCCGGGTGCTGTATCCTGGGGGACCAGGGGGACGGGCCGTATATCACCCATGTGACCTGCGGGAAAATCGTGGACATGGGCATCACCGACGTGAACAACATGGGGGCCGCCATGGCCCCCGCCGCCTACGACACCCTGTCGGCCCTGTTCCGGGAGACGAAAACCGGCCCCGGGGACTATGACCTGATCGTCACCGGGGACCTGGGGGCCCTGGGCCACGCCATCGTCACGGACCTGTTCCGCCGGGACGGGGTGGACCTGTCCCGGAACTATCAGGACTGCGGACTGCTGCTGTACGACCTGGAGAAGCAGGACATGCACGCCGGAGGCTCCGGCTGCGGCTGCTCGGCGGCGGTGCTGAACGGATATCTGCTGGACGGCCTGCGGCGGGGCCGGTGGCGGCGGCTGGTGTTTGCCCCCACTGGGGCCTTATTGAGCCCCATCTCCTCCTTCCAGGGGGAGAGCGTGCCGGGCATCTGCCACGCGGTGGTGTTTTCCGCCGGGAAGGAGGGGGAAACGTGACCTATCTGAACGCGTTTTTGTGCGGCGGACTGCTGTGCGCTGTGGGACAGATCCTCATCGACCGGACCCAGCTGACCCCCGCCCGGATCCTGACGGGCTATGTGGTGGCGGGGGTGCTGTTGCAGGCGGTGGGGCTGTATCAGCCCCTGGTGGACTGGGGCGGCGCCGGAGCCACGGTGCCCCTGACGGGCTTTGGCTACTGCCTGGCCAAGGGGGTGGCGAAGGCCGTGGCGGAAAAGGGACTGCTGGGCGCTCTGACCGGGGGGTTGACGGCCACCGCCGGGGGCATTGCCGCCGCGGTGGTATTCGGCGTGCTGGCGGCGCTGATCTTCCGCCCCGGGGACAAGCGGTAAGCGGCTCACCAGGAGGATGGCACGAAAAAAGCCCCCGGCAGGGGGCTTTTTGCTCAGCTTGTCCAAAAAGGGCTTTGCCCTTTTTGGACAGATTCCCCCGCCCGGCCCTGCTGCAAGCAGGATCGGGCGGGGGATGTATTTTATTCCGCTTCCTGTTCCGGCTCCTCCTCCGTGATGGTGGGGATGAAGGCCCGGGCCAGTTTGCCCCGGCCCCGGTGCTTGATATAGAAATATCCGATGGTGCTGAACACCACGGCTCCCACGAAGTTCACGAACAGGTCCTCCATGGTGTCATACAGGCCGATGTCCAGGTATCCGTCAAAGCCCAGGTCCTGGCCGTTGACGGCCACGGAGTGGATGCCGTCGATGGTGACGGGGATGTTGCTGTTGGTGGGGTCCAGCATCACGGAGGTGACGGACTGGATCACGGTGTCCTTCTGCATGTCCATGTGGAACAGCCGGTCCATGCCGAACTCAAAAAACTCCCACATGACGCCAACGGTCATGGAGAAGCAGAAGGCTGCCAGGGCCACATACACCGGCGAAAGCTGGAACTTGATGCGGCTGTTGCGGTTGAGGATGTCAATCAGGGCGAAGCCCGTGGCGGCGCACAGGAATCCCGTGGTGGTGTGGAGCATGGAGTCCCAATAGGGATAGGTGATGAAATAGCATCCCAGCTCCCCCAGGATCTCCGCCGCGAAGATGAACAGCAGAATGATGATCTCCAGGGTGGAGGGCAGCTCGATGCCGAAGTTCTGCTGGATGAAAAGGGGCAGCATAAACAGCACCAGCACCAGCAGGCAGATGAAGGCGCTCTCATACTCCCGCCGGAGGATGGAGGACACCAGAACGGCGATGACGATCAGACGCAGCACCAGGTATACGGCGAACACCGCCGGGCGGCGGCGGATGATGGGCCCCAGGTCCCGGAGCTTGCGGCGGGGCGGCTTGGGTTCGTGCTTCATAAAATGATTCCTTCCTCGTGCATTTCTTCTTGCATAGTGGGATGAATTGTAACATATTCCAGGAGAAAATGCAACAAATAACGCAAAATAACGCATCGGAGGGCCCGCCTGTCGGCGGACCCTCCGGATAACCATGATGCTTTTACAGGTTTGGCTCCATCAGGAGAACCAGCCCAGGCCGAAGAAGCTGTCCAGCTGACCGGCCAGAATCAGGATCATGATGATGGGGGTGATATACTTCACGCACACGTTGAAGAAGGCCTTGCTCTTGAAGCGGTTGCCCTCCAGGCAGCACTCGTCGTCCACGATCTGGGGACCCAGCTCCCAGCCGATGCAGATGCACATCAGCAGAGCGCCCAGGGGCATCAGGATACCCTCGGCCACGCAGTCGAAGAAGTCCAGCCAGCAATCGCTCCAGCCGCTGGCCTCGATGTTCAGCAGGGTGGCGGGGGCAATGCCGTTTTCGCCCAGGCCGTCCAGGCACACCAGCACGCACAGGACACCGGCAGCGATGGCAGCCAGGATGGAATAAGGCTTGCGCTTGTCGCCCTTACCGGCGTCGCGGGCCCCATCCACGAAGTGGGCCACGATGACCTCCAGCAGGGAGATGGAGGAGGAGATGGCGGCAAAGACCACCAGCAGGTAGAACAGGATGCCGAAGATGGGGCCGATGGAGCCCATCTTGTCGAACACGTTCTGCATGGTGATAAACAGCAGCTTGGGGCCGCCCACGGCGCCTGCGGCGTCCAGGGCGAAGCGGCTGGGCATCACGGCCAGGCCGGCCATCAGGGCAATCAGGGTGTCGCACACCACGATGACCAGGGCGTTCTTCTCCACGTTCTGCTTCTTGTCCAGATAGGAACCGTAGGTGATCATGATGCCCATGCCCAGAGACAGGGAGAAGAACATCTGACCGCCGGCGGTGGCGAGGATGCTGATGAAGTTGGGGATCTCGGTGACGTGCTTGACCACGGGCACACCGGCAACGGCGCCGACCATGGCTCCGTCCACCAGAGCCTTGGCGGGCTCATAGTAACCGGTGCTGGTGACATAGCCCGGCTGGAACATGTACTTCAGGCCGTCCAGGGCACTGCTGTGGATCACCTGCTGCACGGTGCTGCCGTCGGCCTGCAGAACGGCCACGGTGAAGTCGTTGCCGCCCAGGGTGCAGGCCCGGATGATGCAGATCACCAGCAGGATGAACAGGGCGGGCATACCCACGGAACAGACCTTCTCAATGCCGTTGCTGACGCCGCACATAACGATGATCAGGGTGATGAGCACGAAGATCAGGCCGTAGATCACGGACTCGCCCTGGTTGGTCAGCAGGCCGCCGAACACCTCGGCGCCGCCCAGGCCGCCGGTGCCGAAGCCGGCGTTGAAGAGGTTGCCCAGGTTCACGGTGACATACTTGATGCAGTAGCCGCCCAGAGCGCAGTAGAACGACAGGATCAGGAAGGGCGCGATGATACCCAGCCAGCCCAGCCACTTGAAGCGCTTGGTGAGGATCTTATAGGTGCTGATGACGCCGCGGCCGGTCTTGCGGCCCAGGGCAAGCTCACCCACCATGACGATGAAGCCGCACAGCGCCGCCAGGATCAGATAGATGACCAGGAACGTGAAGCCGCCGTTGGCGCCCATCTTGTTGGGGAAGCCCCAGATGTTGCCAAGGCCCACCGCCGATCCCACGGCAGCCATCAGGAACCCGAATGTGGTTCCAAAGCCTTTTCTTTCTTCCATTGAATTCTCTCCTTTTCTTTTTCCTCCTCCGCCCCGGCGGGGCGGGAGCCGGCGCAGGCCGTGCCGGCGGCATGCGTCTATTGGACATATTCAAAGTATACAGAGTTTCGGTCAATTGCACAATTGACAATTTTAATAAACTTTTAACGTCAATTTCTGCAATTTTAACATTATGTGAACTTATTCACATTCTTTTTTTATGCACATTTTGCAATATGCCGAAATATTTGCCGGAAACCTACCTACCAAACCGCTCGTTTTTCTTTCATTGGACCCGGTGCCTTGTGAATAATTAAACGGCATTGTGTCAAATTTCACAAAAGTGCTGTTTTTCCGGTTTCTCTATGGGTTTTGCCTGATAAATTTTGTAACCATCTAAAATTTTTTGTATTTATTTTCATTTTTTTGCTGTTAGCGATTTACAACGCTGCAGAATTATGGTAAAATGACACCTATGGAACAAAAACCCGGAGGGGCCTCCTGCGCCCCGGCCCCCCGGAAAGAAAGGGTGACTGCCTTGGCAAACGTATGCGCAGTTAAAATGGAGAATATCACCAAGTGCTTCGGCAAGGTAACGGCCAACAAGGATGTTACGCTGGAGCTGTATAAGGGTGAGATCCTGTCCCTGCTGGGTGAAAACGGCAGCGGCAAGACCACCTTGATGAATATGCTCTCCGGCATCTATTTCCCCGACGAGGGACAGATCTACATCGACGGCCAGCCTGTGACCATCGCCTCCCCCAAGGACGCCTTCGCCCTGGGGATTGGCATGATCCACCAGCACTTCAAGCTGGTGGACGTGTTCACCGCCACGGAAAACATCATCCTGGGCATGCCCGGGAAGCTGAACCTGGCCGAGGCCCGGAAGAAGGTCCAGGAGATCTGTGACCGCTACGGCTTCGACATCGACCCGGACCAGAAGATCTATGACATGTCCGTGTCCCAGAAGCAGACGGTGGAGATCGTGAAGGTCCTGTACCGCGGGGCCAACATCCTGATCCTGGACGAGCCCACCGCCGTGCTGACCCCCCAGGAGACCGACAAGCTGTTTGCCGTCATGCGCAACATGAAGAACGATGGCAAGTCCCTGATCATCATCACCCACAAGCTCCACGAGGTGCTGGACGTGTCCGACCGGGTGGCGGTGCTGCGCAAGGGTGAGTATATCGGCTGCGTGCAGACCAAGGACGCCAACCAGCAGTCCCTAACGGACATGATGGTGGGCCACGCCGTCACCCTGAACATCGACCGCCCCACCCCCGTGAACGTGAAGCCCCGGCTGGACATCAAGGGCCTGACGGTCTTTGACGAGATGGGCGTCAAGCGCCTGGACAACGTGACCTTCACCGTCAACGCCGGCGAGGTGCTGGGCATTGCCGGTATCGCCGGCTCCGGCCAGCGGGAGCTGCTGGAGTCCATCGCGGGCCTGTATCCCGTGGCCTCCGGCTCCGTCACCTATTATAATCCCGATAACGACCAGCCTAAGGAGCTGGTGGGCCTGAGTCCCATGGCCATCCGCAAGAGCGGCATCGCCATGTCCTTCGTCCCGGAGGACCGGCTGGGCATGGGCCTGGTAGGCTCCATGGGCATGACCGGCAACATGATGCTGCGCTCCTGGCGGAAGGGTAGCAGCATCTTCCTGGACCGCAAGGACCCCGAGGCCCTGGCCAACCGCATCTGGCAGGAGCTGGAGGTGGTGACCCCCAGCACCAGCTTCCCCGTGCGCCGCATGTCCGGCGGCAATGTGCAGAAGGTCCTGGTGGGCCGCGAGATCGCCCAGCAGCCCGCCGTGCTGATGACGGCCTACGCCGTCCGCGGCCTGGACATCAACACCTCCTATACCATTTATAATCTGCTGACCGAGCAGAAGATGAAGGGCGTGGCCGTGGTGTATGTGGGCGAGGATCTGGACGTGCTGCTGGAGCTGTGCGACCGGATCGTGGTTCTGTGCGGCGGTCAGGTCTCCGGCGTGGTAGACGCTCGGACCACTGACAAGCACCAGGTCGGCGCGCTGATGACGCTGGTGAACAAAGGAGGCAAAGCGGATGAATAAGAAATCCCTGTTCCACATTTCCAAGCGGGACACCCTGCCGTGGTACACCAACGTGGCCATCCGGGGCGGCGCCATCATCCTGGCGCTGGTGGTGTGCGCACTGGTCACCACCATCCTCACCGGCGAAAATCCCCTGAGCATTTACGGCACCATCCTCAAGGGCGCTTTCGGCACCGCCCGCAAGAGCTGGACCACCTGGGAAAACGTGGCCATTCTGCTGGGCATCTCCCTGGCGGTGACCCCCGCCTTCAAGATGCGCTTCTGGAACATCGGCGCCGAGGGCCAGGTCCTCATCGGCTGTCTGGCCTCCACCACCTGCATGATCTGCCTGGGCGGCAAGATGCCCAACTGGCTGCTGCTGGTGGTCATGACCGTCGCGTCCCTGGCCGCAGGCGCTCTGTGGGGCTTCCTGCCCGGCTTCTTCAAGGCCAAGTGGAACACCAACGAGACCCTGTTCACCCTGATGATGAACTATATCGCCACCCAGCTGGTGGCCTACTTCATCATCATCTGGGAGGTTCCCAAGGGCTCCGGCAAGATCGGCATCATCAACCAGGACACCCAGGCCGGCTGGCTGCCCACCATCGGCAGCCAGAAGTACCTGCTGGCCATTCTGGTGGTGGCCATCCTCACGGGCCTGATGTAC
>OGLN01002159.1_pt1 | contig 12690 bp, 8 predicted proteins | sample 1572641 | NCBI WGS metagenome assembly OGLN01 (sample SAMEA2581903, study PRJEB24529) | metagenome | biome: Human gut stool | place: China | collected 2011
GGCGGGGTCGATCAGGTCCTCGCCGACCAGCTCGTTCATGCCGCGCACCAGCTCGGGCAGGGTGCGGCGGGTGACGAAGTCGCTGCCGCGGCGGACGAACTCGGCCACCGGCGGCGGGGTCACCTCTCCCCCGCGGCGCAGCACCTCGGCGACGCTGCGGCCGGTGAGGTCGGGGTTCTGCTCCGAACCGGACAGCGCGAACTCGCGGGTGATGATGCGGCGGTTGAGCACGAACCAGGTGTGCTCGTGGCCGGTGCGGTTGATGTGCGCCAGCGTGGCGAGCGTGTCGGTGCCGGGGAACAGCGGCTGCGGCAACCGCTCGCCGCGGGCGTCGATCCAGAACGACGAGGGCCCGGGCAGGATCCGGATGCCGTGCTCGGTCCACACCGGAGCGTAGTTCCGGATTCCCTCGGTGTAGTGCCACATCCGGTCGGAGTTGATGATGCGCCCGCCGATTTCGCCGACGACGCCCTCTACGCCGCAGTCGTGAAGAAAATGCCGTCGCTCTCCGACGCCGCGAAAACCGACATCGTGAGCTGGCTCGGCGCCCGGCACGCCGCATCGCAGGCCAACGCCGTGATCGCGGCCATTTCCTCGGCCGACGAGGAACTGGCCCTGGCCGCCATCCGCGCCGCCGGGAAAATCGGAGGACAGGAGGCGCTCAACGCGCTTGTCGCACAGCTCGGAGGCGCACATGCCAAAGAGGCCTCGGCAGCTCTCGCGGCATTCAACGGAAAGCCCAACGCAGCGTTCGTCGCAGCTCTCGACGGCACGCCCGCCACGCAGGCCAACGCCCTGAAACTCGTGGCAAAAAGGCGCATCACCTCCGCAGCCAACAAGGTGTTCGCGCTGCTGAACTCCCCTGACAGGGAGGTGCGCACGGTAGCCTACGGCGCGCTGGCCGGCGTCACGACCCCCGCGGACTTCAACCGTCTGTGCGGCCTGCTGAACCAGGCGCAGGAGGACGACGTGAAGGCCCTTCAGGCCGGATTGAAGAACGCACTGGCCAAAGAGTCCCCCGACATGCAGTACAAGATGGTGGCAGGGCAGATGGCCGCTGCGTCCCGGAAAGCCCGCTACTATCCCCTGCTGGCGCAGGCCGCCAGCAAAGAGGCGATCGACGCCCTGCTGGCCGCCGACGACCGCCAGGCCGCATTCGCGGCCCTGCTCACGGTGGAGAATCCCGCCATGACCGACGTGCTGTATGATCTCGCCCGGCAGAACCCCGCATGGACCGACGCCGCAATTTCGCGCTACACGGACTTCGTCTCGAAGTCGCGCAATACGCCCATGCGCAAATACCAGCTATACCGCAGCGGACTGGAGGCGAAACCCTCGCCCAAGGTGCAGAACAAACTGCTCAAAGCGCTCTCCAAAACCCCGGTATTCCCGGCGCTGACGCTCGCCGTGAACTACATGGACGCACCCGCGACGGCCGAAACCGCCGCAATGGTCGTGAAGACCGTCGCTGCGAAGAACCCCGCGCTGGGAGGAGAAACGGTAGCAGCAGCCCTGAAAAAGGCCCAGGAGGTATATGCCGGACTGGCCAAATCCGACGCCGACGCAGGTTACGCCGTCGACGAGATCAAGGGACTCCTGGCCAAACTCCCCGCAGAGGGATACCTCCCGGTATCGCTCGAACCGAGCGGATGGGAAGCCGTGGTCGGCGATCCCGAGACCCGCAAGGCGATGAAGGCCAAGGCGCTGGCGAAAGCGCAAACAGAGGCCCGGGCCGCGATGGCGAAGAACTGGACCGCAGAAAACGGCGTCCTGACCGGGGCCGCTGACGGAGGAACGATCGGATCGGCGAAAAATTACGAAAACTTCGAACTGATCCTCGACTGGAAGACCGAAGGCGAGGCCGCGATGGGCATCCGCTCGATCCCGCAGATCGCACTCGGAGGAAAGAACTCCGGAGCCTTGACGGGCAACATGCTCCACGACAACGCCGCACCCAAAGCGGCCGCGAACGGCCCGCAGGAGTGGAACACGATGCAGGTGAAGGTGGTCAGCGACCGCGTGACGGTCGTACTCAACGGCGTCACGACCGCCGAGAACGTAATCCTCGAAAACGCATGCAACCGGGAGATTCCCGCCTACGCAGAGGGACAGATCCTGCTCATCGCGGGAAATGCGCCCCTCAACGTCCGCGAAATGTACATCCGCGAACTGCCCGCCACGCCGCGCTTCGAACTCTCGGAGGAAGAGGCTGCCGACGGCTTCGAGGTGCTCTTCGACGGTACGTCGATGCACAAGTGGACCGGGAACACCACCAACTACGTCCCCGTCGACGGAACGATCTACGTGACGGCGCAGTACGGCGGATCGGGCAACCTCTACACCAAGAAGGAGTACGGAGATTTCGTCCTGCGATTCGAATTCGCCTTCGACAGAGAGGGCGTCAACAACGGCATCGGCATACGCACCCCCATGGGCGTCGACGCCGCCTATCACGGCATGGAGATTCAGGTGCTCGACCACGACGCTCCGATCTACAAGAACCTGCGCGTATACCAGCAGCACGGATCGGTCTACGGAATTATCCCGGCCAAACGCGTGAAATTCCCGCCCCTGGGAACATGGAACGTCGAGGAGATACGCGCCGTGGGAGACCGCATCACCGTGACGGTAAACGGCGAGGTGATTCTCGACGGAGACATCCGGCAGGCCTGCCAAGGCCACAACGTGGCCCCCGACGGCGGGAAAAACAACCCCTACACCGTGGACCACAAGAACCATCCCGGACTCTTCAACGCCTCGGGACACATCGGACTGCTCGGACACGGAGCCGGAATCAAGTTCCGAAACATACGAATCAAGGAGCTGCCCGCGGCGAAGACCAAAAAATAGCCCTGACCCTCTGAAAGCGAACCCGCCCGAAATTCGGGCGGGTTTTTGCGAACAGCAGGTCCGAATATCGCAAAAATTGTGTTATATTTGCAAAGAATAGGCCGGAGCGCAGCCTCCGCGCCGCCGAGTTCAGAATAAAAACCTAAAAGAAAAAACCATGCTTATCCCTTGTGCAATCGGTTACGGGCAGATCATCGTAATCGTATTGGTAGTCATCCTGCTCTTCGGAGGCAAGAAAATCCCCGAACTGATGCGCGGACTGGGCCGCGGCGTCAAAGAATTCAAGGATGCCGTCAACAAAGACTATACGGCCGAAGACAACAAACCCGGCGACAAATCCGACTCCGGAAAGACCGAGTAATCACACCTGTTCCGCGGCGGCAAACAAATGAACATGAAAAAAAAGGATCCGGAGTCGACGGAGATGACTTTTTTCGAGCACATCGACGCCCTGCGCCCGCATCTGGTGCGAGGGGTGATGGCAATCGGAGTCATCGGACTGGTGGCCTTCTTCTGCAAGAGTTTCATTATCGACACGGTGCTGTTCGGGCCACAAAGCCCGGACTTCCCCACCAACCGCATGCTGACATGGGTGGGCGCCCAGTGGGCGCATATGGCCGAATGGCTCAACAGCGTGCTCGGCACGTCGTTCGACACCGATCCGGAGACCTTCCGCATCGCCAACGACCGTTTCTCGATCATCAACACTTCGTTGTCCGGGCAGTTCAACCTCCACATGAAGATCTCGCTCCTGACGGGACTGGCAATGGCCATGCCCTACACGCTGTGGGAGTTCTGGCGCTTCGTACGCCCGGCGCTCACGCCGAAGGAGATTCAGGGAACCCACCTGTTCGTATTCTGGGTGTCGCTCTGTTTCTTCGGAGGGCTGCTGTTCGGTTATTTCGTCATGGCGCCGCTGTCGATCAACTTCTTCGCCAACTACCAGGCCAGCGAGTTCATCACCAACATGTTCGACATCAGCGACTACCTGACCACCGTCATCATCGTCTCGATAGCCTGCGCCTTCATGTTCGAACTGCCGCTGCTGATCTACTTCCTGACCCGCATGGGGCTGGTTTCGGCCGGATTCCTCCGCAAATACCGACGCCATGCGTTCGTCATACTGCTCGTCGTCGCGGCAATCATAACCCCGCCCGACATATTCAGCCTCATTCTGGTGATCCTGCCGCTATACGGGCTGTATGAATTGAGCATCAAACTCGCGGAGCGGACCGAGCGCAAGCACGCCGCCGAAGAGGAACAAACGACGGAAATGACGGAAACGACGGAATAGCAGAAGACATATGGAGCGAACAAGCGAAACGAAGCCCGTCACGATCGTAGCCATCGGGGCGGGCAACCGTACCAACAAATACCTCGAATACGCGATCCGGAATCCCGACCGGATGAAACTGGTCGGCGTAGCGGAGCTCAACGACATCCGCCGCCACGCAGTCGCCTCCAAATTCGGACTGAAGCCCGAAGAGTGCTTCGCCGACTACGAACGCTTTTTCGAAAACCCCGTCCCGGCCGACGCCATCCTGATCGGAACGCCCGAGAACATGCACTTCGAGCCTTGCATGAAGGCCATCGAGGCGGGTTATAACGTCCTGCTCGAAAAACCGATCGCGCAGTCGCTGCCCGAATGCTGCCGCATCGCCGAAGCGGCGCGGCGCAAAGGGGTCATCGTCGGCGTCTGCCACGTCCTGCGATACCATCCCTATTTCATCAAGATCAAGGAGATCGTCGACTCGGGCCAGCTGGGAGAGATCATATCGATTAGCCACCTCGCAGCCGTGGGGCTCGACCGAACCACACACGGATTCGTCCGCGGCATGTGGCGCCGCGAGGAGATCACCAACCCGATGCTGATTTCGAAATGCTGCCACGACATCGACTTCCTGCTGTGGCTCACCGAGGCGCGCTGCCGCAAACTATCGTCGTTCGGGTCCCTGCGCTGGTTCCGGGCCGAGAACGCCCCGAAGGGAAGCACGCCCCGGTGCATCGACTGCCCGCTGGAAAAGGAGTGCCCCTACTCGGCAGTGGACCTCTACTATAACCGGCGCGACTGGATTTCGAATTTCGACGTCCCGGAAGGCGCGACGCTCGACGAGGTCATACTCCGACAGTTGCGCACGGGCGATTACGGCCGATGCGTGTTCCGCTGCGACAACGACGTGGTGGACCACCAGATCGTATCCATGGAAATGGAAAACGACGTCACGATCTCCTTCTCGATGGATGCCTTCACCCTCGGCGACCAGCGAGAGACACACATACGGCTGACTCACGGCGAAATCGACGGTGACGAACGCATCCTGCGCGTGCGCCGATTCCGGGGCGGGGAAGAGCAGGTCTACGACTTCTCCGGCATACTCGGCAAGCCGTTCCACGCCGGAGCCGACCTAAATCTGGTCGAGGATTTCGTCGACACGATCAGCCGCAGGGAGCACCGCTTCCGCACATCAATCGGAAAATCGGTCGAAAGCCACCGGATATGCTTCGAAGCCGAGCGAAGCAGGCTATCCGGACAGACCGTAATTCTCGACCAAACGCGCTGATCGCCCCGGGCACAAACAAGCAGGCTGCAACCTCTCGGTTGCAGCCTGCTTGTTTGTCAGCGTCATTCGACCGCCAGCTCCCGGTCGATCCGGTCGGCCATGTAGCGGCAGAAACTGCGCGTATCGGCCAAGGGAGCCGACGCAGCGCCCCGCCGGTACATCGCCTTCATGTCGAGCAGCAGTCCGTAGAACAGATGCTCCCGGAAGGCGGGAATCACCCGCGGCGTCCGGTAGCCGTAGGCAGCGCCCTGCACCTCGCCGGCGCCCAACGGCGTGAAATCGTCGGCCCGGCGCTCCGCCGGCATGTCCGGAAGCGTCCCGGCGTCAGCCGCCGGGAACAGATCGCCGCCGTCGGACAGCGAACCGGCCCCGTCAAACAGCGCGAAGGCGCTTCCCGAACCCGACGAAGGCTTATCTTTGACGTTGGCCGCGGCGACGGTCGATTTGAGCAGCGACTGTTGCAGATTACGGACATGGTCCGTCAGCGGTTCGCGCGAACGGAGCCGCTCCTCGAACCACGCCACGAGGTCCTTCGCCATGAGGTCGGCCGTATAAGGATCGTCGGCCTTCGAAGCCGCGAGGTCCAGCGTTCCGAGCTTTTCAAGAAGCGTGCGCGCAATCCGGCGCTGGAGGTATTCGCATGCCTGCACGCGGTTGTAAACGTTCTTCGACACCCCCTGCCGGTCGATCCAGCCGAGGTCGGCGGTCAGGGCGAGCGCCTCGCGCAGGGCGCGCCGCTGCACTTCGCGCGGCACGGCCGTGCAGGCGGGCCGGGCCGTTCCCTCGTAGACCGGATTCATATAGACGCCCCCGATGTAGCGCATCAGCTGCAAGGCGAGGGAGTTGACGCGCAGAACCATCTCCGTGAGCAGCTCCTCGCGGAACTTGTAGTCGCCGTCGCGGCCCGAAAGCCACCCGTCGCCGTGCTCGGCGACATATTTCAGATTGGCCGATTGCAGCGCCACGCTCCGGAACAGGTCGTCGCCCAGGTCTCCGGCCCCCACGCGGGGATCGTAAGTCCCGGAGGCGTACTGCGCGAAGAAACAGCGGGGGTCTCCCTCCTTCGAGGCGAGCAGGCGGCGCAGCTCCGGAACCTCGTCGTGCGGCGTCACAGCCCCCGGAACGGGCTTGTAGAGCCACTCGACGGCCAGGTAATCGTAAGGACCCAGCGCGTCGGCCACGAGCTTCACACCGCGCTCCCTGTCGCCCGGCTGCGCGACGATGTTGTAGAACACGTCGTCAGTGATCGACGCCGCCAGGCCGTTTTCCCGCGTAAACGACGGCGAACGGAGCGAGTCGGTCGGATAGGCCGACGAGGCGGCGTAGTTGGGCATCACGCCGAAAGCCGAGGCCGCACGGCGGGCCACCATGGCCGTCAGGGCGTCGGCGATCTGACGCGCCGAAGGCTGCGTGGTGCGCGCCTCGGGATCGGCGGCCGACAACGTCAGGAGCAGCTTCTTCTGAATGGCGGCCGTGAAATTGAAGGGCACGAAGATGTCGGTCCCGAGGATTTCACCGCTGCGCGGATCGACCCACGAGGCGGTGTAGAGTTCCGAATTGGAGGTTCCCGTGCGCCGCACGCAGTTGTTATAGAGGCTGTTGTCGTTGAAAGCCGGATCAGCCGGAAAAGGCTCTACCCGCACGACATCCTTGCAGCCGATCTTCGCGAAGGCATCGTTCCACAGCAGAAGCCCCCGCTCGACGGCGGCATAGGCCGAAGCGTCGAAAGCCGTGTCGACGTAAAACACCACGGGACGCACCTTCCCCGCGCTGTCGAGGATCGAACGGCGGCAGACGTAATAATCGGTTTTGGCCTCCTGCTCCCGGTCCGAGAAGCGTTTGAACGCCTTGGCCGCCAGCCCGAGCCGCTGGTCGCAGAGCCGCATCCGCCGTTCGGGATCGCCCAGCACGCGGAGCGTGCGGCGGGCGACGATCGACTGGGGCTTGTCCTTCCACAGGTCGAGCAGGCCGAGGAAGCTGACCGTCGTGCCGTAGGAAAGCTCTCCCACCACCGAAACGCACCCTTTTCCGCCCGTCACGCCGGTCAGCATCGAACGGTCCTTCTTGTAATCGGCCTTGGCCGTCATCCAGCCGCCGTAGGTGTTGCCGCCCTCGGGGTCGATCGGACGCAGGCGTTTGACGTCCCCGACGAAAAGCGCCGTGACGTCGACGACGGACGATTTCCCGTCGGGCGTGCGGGCCTTCACGGCATACGAGGCCACGATCGGACCGATGTTGCTCCGCCCGACGGCCTCACGCATCGCCGGGCTGCCGTCGACGATCACCACCGGAGCGAACTCCCGCATGCAGAGGAGCGTGTCGCTCTTCCCGCGGCCGAACTCGACCATGTAGGGCGGCACGGGCTGCTGGTGGGCCAGTCCGTCGCCGGGATCGCCCGTCCACTCGATCGTCGTGGTGATCATCAGCCCCCGGCCGAGCAGCGAATCGGGGAGTTCGAGGTAGAGTTTGTCCGCAGTCAGGTGCAGGGTCAGCCCGCCGCCGCGGACAGTCTCCACCCGCTTGTCCTTGAACAGTTTCTCGTAGGGAGTCGCCTTGGCGGCGGTATCGGCCTCCTGCTTCTTTTTCTTGTCGCGCTTCCTGTCCCCGGCTCCGGCTTCCACGGCGGCCGAACCGGCCGCCCGGACGGGCCGAGACGCCGCCGGCAGCAGCAAGATTCCCGCCAGCAGCGGAAGGAAAGCTATTTTAAACAGTTTCATCATGGTCCGGAAGATTTATTTTTTCAACGCTTTCTCGATGTTGCGCAGCAACAACTCGTAGTGCAGGCGCGCTTCGCCCGTCGCCGAAACGCTCTTCGTGCGGAGCATCGCACGCAGTTTGAGCAGCGCGGCATAATCCCCGGCCTCGGTGTTGCGCGGGTCGTAGTAGTTCAGGCGCGGAGAGCCGTAGCCCAGCAGCGGCGCGGTGTCGACGCGGTGTGCGGCGGAGAAGGTTTCGAAGGGGTCGTGGCCGCAGCGTTCCCCGCAGGCGGTGAGCGCCGCGGTGCGGGCCGCATGCTCCCCGAGGAAGGCGGGAACGGGCATCAGTCCCTCGTCGGAGACCAGCTTCTTCTCCTCCCGCGCCCCCGTCCCGGTGTATTTCAGCCCGGCCGAAAGGCTGAGACTGCGGACGTATTCGCGCTGGAGCATCATCTCCAGCGCATCGGGCGTGCGGCCCTTCAGCGTCGAAGCCCACACGAATTCATAGACATCCCTGCGGCACTCCTCGGGCGTGTAGGCCTCCTTTTCGGCCAGCGCGGCGCTCAAAGCCACACGCGCCGGGGCGGCCACGACGACCGACACCAGCGAGGCCATGATCGACTCGGCGGGCGAACCCATCAGCGGCATGTCGCGGATCAGCTCGGCGTTGTCCAGCCACTTCATGTCCTTGAGCTGCGCGAGACAGAACAGCAGGGCTTCGCGCTGGCGTTCGCGCGGCACGCTGCGGTAGGCTTCCACGGGGTCGCCCTCCATCTTCTCGGCGAAGTAGATGCCGCCGACGTTGGCCAGCACGTGGTTCAGGTAGCGGATATACTGCGTGAGCACCTCGTCGTAGAGGGTGCGCCGCTGGGAGAAATCGGGGTCCTGGGCGCCGATCCAGGCGTTCATGTTGCCGAGAATGTATTTCAGATTGGCGATGCCGTAGCCCGAGGCCTTCACGGCGTCGTCGCCCAGATCCTCCGACTGCGAACGGGGATCGATCGAGCGGCTGAACTGCTGCTTGCCGAAACGGTAGACCGAATCGGCGGCAGCCCCGGTTATCCATTTCGAAGTGACGGCATATTCGTCGGCAGCCGTCGCAGCGTCGGGCACGGGCGTGTAGAGCCATTTCACGGCATAGTAGTCGTAGAGGCCGAAACGCGGCGGGGTGAGCTTCACGCCGCGCTCCCTATCCCCGGGCCGGGCCACGTAGTTGAAGCGAGCGTAGTCCATGATCGAGGTGGTCGTGCCGTACTTCTGCGTGAACGACGGCGAGCGGAGCGAATCGACAGGAATCACCGCCGAGGCGCTCATGTTGTGCATGTAACCCAGGCAATGGCCGACCTCGTGGGCCACGACGTAGCGCAGTCCGTCGCCGATCACCTCCTCGGGAATCGTCACGGCGCGCACGACCTTGCTGCCCAAAGCCAAAACCGTTTATTTCCATGTAGATGTCAACTCCGCCTTTTTGTCTTGGACGGCCATCCAGCACCTGGCCAACGGCGAAACGCTGGACCTGCGCACCGTGCCCGCCGTGGTGGGCGGAGATGAGGAAAAGCGCCACGGCGTGGTGCTGGCCAAGAGCATTCCCGCCAAACGGTACGGCATCCAAACCGGGGAATCGCTGTTTATGGCGCGCAGCAAATACCCCAATTTGATCGTTGCCGCGCCGGATTTTGACTGGTATGTAAAAAACAGCAAAGCTATGATCCGCATTTTTGGCGATTACACGCCAGATATTGAGCAGTACAGCATTGACGAAGCCTTTTTGAACATGACCGGCAGCGAGGGACTGTTTGGCCCGCCTTTGCAGGCGGCGCAGACCATCAAGGACCGCATCCACCGGGAGCTGGGCTTTACCGTAAACATTGGCATTGCGCCCAACCGCCTGCTGGCCAAAATGGCATCCGACTTTGAAAAGCCGGATAAAATCCATGTATTAACGCAGGATATGGTGCCACAGAAATTGTGGCCGCTGCCGGTGGGCAATCTGTTCGGCGTGGGGCCAAAGTCCGTCAAGCGGATGCACGAGATTGGCATTTATACCATCGGGGATCTTGCCAACGCGGACGCGGACATCCTGCGCGGGGTGTTCGGCGTGCGGGGGCAGGTGTTCCGGGATTACGCCAACGGCATTGAAAGCGAGCCGATGACCCGCAGCGAGGTGAAGGACAACAGTTACGGCAACAGCGTAACCACTCCGCAGGACCTGAAGCGCCCCGTGGAGGCCGATGCCACCATGCTGGCGCTGTGTGAATCCGTTGCCGGGCGGCTGCGGATGGACGGCAAGACCGCACGGGTCATCACGGTGCAGCTGGTGGATAACGCCTTCCGCCGCAGCAGCCACCAGGTAACGCTGAACAGCCCCACCAACTCTACCGATGTGATTTACCACACCGCGCGGGAACTGATGCGCCAGATGTGGCCCGACCGCCCAGTGCGCCTTGTTGGGGTGAGCGCCGAAAAGACCGGCACCGACAATTTTGAGCAGCTGGATTTTTTCACCGATCCAGCCAAAACCGATAAACAGGAAAAGCTGGACCGTGCCGCCGATGCCCTGCGCGCCCGCTTTGGCGAGGGTGCCATCCTGCGCGCCAAGCTGCTGCACCCTGACGAGAAAACCACCGCCCCCAAAGCCCTTGGTGCCGCCAAAGCAAGGGACAAGCGCAAGGGGGAACTGTAAAGCAGGCGGATACTCGGCAAGAGAAAAGGTGTTTTATGGAATTTAATGAAAAGCTGCACCGCCGCATCCGCTGGCCGGCTGTTCTGCACATTCTTCTTCCCCTGCTGGCGGCATTCACCGCCCTTATGGTTGTGGGGCGGCTGATTTCCGGCATGCACTGGCTGAGTGATATTATCGGAAGCATTCTGCTCAGTGCCGGGCTGGTTTTGCTCTATGCCGGCTGCCAAAACCGATTGACTGCATGAAAAAAGCAGAGTATGCGCTTTTTGCATACTCTGCTTTGGTTTTTGTTCAACGATTTTCCGGTCAATTACCCGTGCAGAACGCTGCGCAGCTGAGCCAGCAGGGTTGCCTGGTATTCGGGGCTGAAAGTACCGTGCAGCAGTTTGGGCAGGGCTTCTTCCTGCAAACGGCGCCAGCTTTCGGCTTCGCGGCCGGGCAGAATGGGCACAAAGGAAACGCCGTTTGCAGCGGCTGCCTGGGCATCGCCCATGGCATCGCCCACCATGACCACCTTGCGGCTTTCATACCCGCAGGCCAGCATGGAGGCAATGGAGTTTGCCTTGCTGCCAACCTCCTGGCCAAAGATCACATCGGCATGGGTGGCAAGGCCGTAACGCGCCCACTCGCTGGCGATAGCGCTTTCATTGGCGGCGGAAACCACCGCCACATCGGCCACGGTGTGCAGCTGATGCAGGCTGTATTCCACGCCGGGGAACGGCTTAAAGGTAGGTTCCAGGGCCTGAATGCGGCGGTTGCAGGCGTTATTCCACTCCTGCAGCTTGCGCAGGGCGAGGCTGCCGCTGCGCAGAACTTCCTGCTGCAGGCTTGCGGTGGAAAGTTCCGATGCGGTGGAAACCCACGCGGCGATATCTTCACTGCCGGGAACATCGATGCCACGGTTTTTCAGGCGGTCAAAAATCAGCACCGCACTTTCAAAGCGGGAAATCCCGCGGGTGATGCTGTTCAGGTTGATCTCTTCCCACGCGGTGGTAATAAAATCAGTGTGGGCTTCCAGGCCAAACACACGGATCAGCTCTGGGCAGAACACCGAGCAATGCTTGATGCGCACCGTATCCATGACACAGCCGTCAGAATCCATACAGACAAGAAAATCCCGTTTGCGGATAAAATCAGTCAATGCGTTTGCCATACAAGAACCCCCTCTATGTTATCAATCGCAAAAACCCACATGCGGCATGCGGCGCTTTCCCGCGCTCTGCCGTCAACTCTTATCATACCAGAAAGCAGCAAATTTTTGCAAGCGTTTTTGTAAGGTTTTACACTTTTATGACAATTTTCTTTCAGCGACAAATTGCCTCTCCTTCCCCCTCGGTCTCACTCAGTGTCTGGCCGATGGGCTTGTTTACCAGCAGGGTTGCCATACCGTCCGCCGGGGTGGGCTGCTTGTTGATGACCACCAGGTCATCCCCGCGGAAATAGCGGATCAGCCCCGCCGCCGGGTAAACGGCCAGGCTGGTGCCGCCCACGATCAGCATATCCGCCCTGCGGATGGCGCTCACCGCACCCTCAATGGTGGCTTCGTCCAGGCCCTCCTCATACAGGACCACATCCGGTTTTACAATGCCGCCGCAGTCCGTGCAGCGGGGCACACCGTCCCCCTTGCCGCCGGCTTCCTCGATAAAGCTGACGGGGTAGAACTTGCCGCAGCGGGTGCAGTAGTTGCGCAAGGTGGAACCGTGCAGCTCATACACGGTTTTGCTGCCCGCTGCCTGGTGCAGGCCATCAATATTCTGGGTGACAACGGCTTTTAATTTACCTTCCCGCTCCAGTTTGGCCAGCCGCAGGTGGGCAGCATTAGGCTTGGCCCCATGCACAATGAGCTTTTGGCGGTAGAAATCAAAAAATTCTGCGGTGTGCTGCTCATAAAATGTGTGGG
>OGLN01002164.1_pt1 | contig 12651 bp, 9 predicted proteins | sample 1572641 | NCBI WGS metagenome assembly OGLN01 (sample SAMEA2581903, study PRJEB24529) | metagenome | biome: Human gut stool | place: China | collected 2011
CTCGGCCAGGTCCGGCTCGCCGATCTCGATATCCTCGCGGTAGCGCGGAGCAACCACCTGCATGGTGTCACCGTCGGCTTCCATCGTCACTTCAAAGCTGAGCTTTTTCAGGATGGTCAGAATTTCCTCGGTGGGCACGGTAATGCCCAGAATGGCGTTGATGGCGCTGATGCGGGCGGTGAAGTGCTTGCCTTTACGCGGAGCACCGGCAGAGCAGTCAAACTCGGTGGCGGTCACTTCGCCGCAGCCCAGCTCCTGGATCAGGTGCAGGGCGCGGGCCATGCCCAGCTCGGTGGTATATTCGCTGATGCCCTTCTCGTAATGGGCGGAAGCATCCGTGTTCTGGCCAAGGCCGCGGGCGGTCTTGCGGATGTTATCGCGGGCAAACTTGGCAGATTCAAACAGCAGCTGGGTAGTTTCCGGCTTGATCTCGCTGTTCAGGCCGCCCATAACACCGGCCAGGGCAACCGGCTTTTCGCCATCGCAGATGACCAGGTTCTGGGGGGTCAGGGTAAACTCCTTGCTGTCCAGCGTGGTGATCTTCTCGCCGTCCTTGGCACGGCGCACAATGATCTGGCAGCTTTCCAGCGTGTCCATATCAAAGGCGTGCATCGGCTGGCCGATTTCCAGCATGACATAGTTGGTGATATCCACCACGTTGGAAATGCTGCGCAGGCCGCACAAGGCCAGCTGGCGGCGCATCCAGCGCGGAGATTCACCGGTGGTGATGTTGCGCACATAGTGGCCCAGGTAGCGCGGGCACAGGTCCGGTGCTTCCACCGTAATGCTCAGGCGCGGGTCCTTGTAATCGCTCACGGTGTAATCGGTGGCAGGCATTTTCAGGGGCTTGTTCAGCACAGCGGCAACTTCGCGTGCAATGCCCAGAACGCTCTGGCAGTCGGCACGGTTGGCGGTGATGGAGATATCAAAGATATAATCATCCAACCCAACAACCTGCTGAATGGGGGTTCCGGGCACGGTATCTTTGGGCAGGTCCAGCAGGCCGTATACCTCAGCGCCGGGGTACAGGTCCTCGTTCAGACCCAGTTCCTCGCCGGAGCAGAGCATACCGTTGGATTCAATGCCCATCAAGGGCTTTGCCTTGATCTTGATGCCTCCGGGCAGCGTGGAGCCGTCCAGAGCAGCGGGGGTGTGCATACCGGCGTACACATTGGCCGCACCGGTGGAGATCTGAATATCATGGCCATAGTCGCCGCAGTCTACCTTACAGATATGCAGGTGGGTGCCCTCCTGGGGCACGCACTCGGTCACAACGCCAACAACAACCTTGCTGATCTCAGCGCCAAGGTCGATGAGTTCTTCTACTTCAAAGCCACAGTCGAATAGTTTGGTTTCCAGCTCCTGGGCGGAAACATCAATATCCACATACTGTTTAAGCCAGCTGAATGGTACTTTCATTGTTGTTTCCCTCCTTAACCCTTGAACTGTTCGAGGAAGCGCAGGTCGTTCTCGAACATCAGGCCGATGTTGTTGATGCCGTACTTCAGCATGGCGATACGCTCGATGCCGATGCCGAAAGCGAAGCCGGAGTATTCATCCGGGTCGATGTTGCAGTTCTCCAGCACCTTGCGGTTGACGACGCCGCCGCCCAGCACCTCGATCCAGCCGGTGTGCTTGCACAGCGGGCAGCCCTTGCCGTGGCACTCGAAGCAGCTCACGTCCACTTCAACGCTGGGCTCGGTGAACGGGAAGTAGGAAGGACGCAGGCGAACCTTAACATCCTCGCCGAACATTTGCTTACAGAACAGCTCCAGAGTGCCCTTCAAATCTGCCAGGCTGATGTTTTTATCTACAACAAGGCCTTCTACCTGATGGAACATCGGGGAGTGAGTTGCGTCGTAATCGCAGCGGTAAACGGTACCGGGGCAAATCATGCGAATCGGAGTGTTAGGCTCCTTGCTTTCCAAAGTACGCGCCTGCACGCCGGAGGTTTGGGTGCGCAGCAGATAATTTTCGGTAATATAGAAGGAATCCTGCATATCCAGTGCCGGATGATCAGGCGGCAGATTCAATGCGGTGAAGTTGTGGTATACATCCTCAATTTCCGGACCGTCACAAACATCAAAGCCCATACGCATGAAGATTTTCTTAATCTCACGCATGGTCAATGTTACGGGATGCAGATGACCGGTTTTCGGCTTGCGGCCCGGCAAAGTAATATCAACCTGCTCGTTAGCGAGCTTGTCAGCCAGCGCTTTTTTCTCCAAAAATGCAGTTGCTTCGTTGATTTTGCCTTCCAGCTCAGCCTTGATTTCGTTAACAATCTGGCCGATTTTCGGACGTTCTTCGGCAGGCAGCTTGCCCATGCCGCGCAGGATTTCGGTCATCGGGCCTTTTTTGCCCAGATATTTGACGCGCAGGTCCTTGAGCGCATCAAGAGAAGTTACGGCAGCAAGCTCTTCTAAAGCCTGTGCTTTTAATGCTTCTAATTTTTCTTTCATTGATTTCATCCTTTCTTCCTTTGACAGCTTAGAAAGTACCGGATATGCGGAATAACCGCAGTAGATGGTGCTTTATCAACTGTCTTTAAAAATAAGAAAACGCCCCTGCAAAACTGATAAAAGTTTACAGGGGCGAAAAACTTTCGCGGTACCACCCAAATTTGTTCCTTCATTTGCAAGCTTTAACGCAGCCTTACGCCAACCCTACGCAGCCATGCGGCCTTCAGGCAGGACACTCCCAAGGGAACTTCGGCATAATTTTGTGTGCGAAGCTTACAGCCGGCGACTTCGCTCTCTTAAACACAGCCTTAAGCCTACTTGCTTGTTCATCGTGTTATCAGGGGTCGATTCAATTTGATGTTTATTATAGCACTTTTTGAGCAAAAGATAAAGAGGGGAAAAATGATTTATTATTTTCTCCTTTCATCCAGCCTATTTACTTTTCGTCCAAAATTGGTATATAATTGGACGAAAGTAACAAATATTGGACAAAACCGCCCCTTGAAATCAGCTTTTCATATGGCGGTTAATTTTACTCTATTTTTAATATCCTCATTTAACTCTAAAATAGCAAGTGCTTTTCCCCTTGCCTTCTTTTTGCAATTCACCGGAAAGCACCAGCTTACGCAGAGCAGCTTCAATAGAGCTGTCGCTGAGTGTAGAACAAAGCTCACGAATATCCTGCTTATTAAAGCGTCCAATTTTATTTTCACTTGCTCTACGTACCATTTCCAGCGCAGAAAGCTTAGGCTCAATGATAGTCATACGTTCTTCAAAGTCTTTATAAGCAGCAAGAATGGTCCCCAAAATATATTTTACAAATGGTATAGCATCTTCCTTACCCTCATGCCAGCCTATTTGCGAATCAGCCAACGCTTCATAATATAAATCCTTATTCTGCGCAACTTTAGCTTCCAAAGAAATATATTTTCCAACATAAAAACCACTTCTATACAAAAGTAAGGTTGTCAGCAAGCGGCTCATTCTTCCATTGCCATCATTAAAGGGATGAATGCATAAAAAATCATGAATAAAAATAGGTATAGCGATAAGCGGTTCTAGCTCCGAATTGCCTATAACCATATTATATTCTTCACAGATACGCTTAAGCGCTTCCGGTGTTTCGTAAGGAGCAAGCGGTGTAAATAAAATCTTAGTACTACCATCCGGGTAAGTAGCACTGATATAATTTTGCACGCTTTTTGTTCTTCCTGCAAGCGGGTTATTCATATGTCCATACAAAATTTTATGAAGCTGTAAAATATAGTTTTTGGAGATGGGGATAACATCGAAATTCTCATGTATTATATTTAATACATCACGATAGCCGGCAATTTCCTGCTCATCACAATTTCTCGGTGTTGTTTTCTCGTTTACAAGCTCACGTATTCTAGTGCTAGTCGTAACAATGCCCTCAATCGCATTAGACGCTTCCGTACTTTGAATTTTTGCTATTTCTACCAGCTTATTTAGCTCTTCCGGCCGTTGCTTTACAAAAAGCTCCTGTTTACCTGCCTCTTTATAAATTGCAGCTATCAAGCTCAAAATTTCTGAATCCCATTTTTGTTCTCTAATTATTGAGTAGTTAAAGCTTCTCATTCCCTTACTCCTCCTTCAATTTCCTTAAATTATACCATAAAATAAGGGAATCACCAATAGGATAAGGGAAAATCGCCCCCTGAAATCAGCTTTTCAGAGGGCGATTAATTTTTTCAATATAAATTATTTTACGCAGGAGCAGGCCACAAAATGCTGCGGCTCAACCTCGCGCAGTACAGGATTGCCTTTATCACAAACGCCGGCAACAGGGCAGTCGCAGCGCTTCATGAAACGGCAGGCATCCGGCAGGTTGATAGGAGCGGTAATTTCGCCCTTGATAACCTGACGCTTAGGCTTATCCTTGCCCACGATAGGCAGAGGAATTGCCGAAAGCAGTGCCTTAGTATAAGGATGCAGCGGATTTTTGAACAGCAGATTAGCAGGTGCTTTTTCTACCATGGTGCCCATATACATAACCGCAATATCATCCGAGAAATATTTTACAACGGACAAGTCATGGGTGATGAAGATATAGGTAAGTCCCAAATCCTTTTGCAGCTGCTTGAGCAGGTTCAGAATCTGCGCCTGAATGGAAACGTCCAGCGCGGAAACAGGCTCGTCGCAAACAATGATTTTAGGATTCATAGCCAAAGCACGGGCAATGCCGATACGCTGACGGCGGCCGCCGTCCAGCTCATGCGGATATACATTGGCATAGCGCTCTGCCAGACCAACGGTACGCATCAGCTCCAGAGTGCGTTCTTCAATCGCTTCCCTGCCTTTAATCAGCTTATGCTCGATAATAGGCTCGCTGATAAGCTGCATAACGGTTTCACGCGGATCCAGAGAGGAAAACGGATCCTGGAATACCATCTGCATCTTCTGGCGCAGCGGGCGCATTTCCTTACGGCTCAGCTTGGTGATATCGTTGCCCTGAAAGATGATTTTGCCGCTGGTGGGCTCAATCAGCTTCAGAATGCAGCGTCCGGTGGTGGATTTACCGCAGCCGGATTCACCTACGATACCCAGAGTTTTGCCTTCCTCCAGAGTAAAGCTTACACCATCGACAGCGTGCAGCTGACCTGCAGCGGTATTAAAATATTTGGACAGATTGTCAATAACTAACAGCGGAGCATTACTCATTTTTGGTTCCTCCTTAAAGCAAATCCGGGTCTGGAATAAGCGTGGCAGGCTACAAAATGAGTTTTGCTGCCATCTACGGAATGCAGCTCAGGCACAGAGGCAGAGCATGCTTCGGTAGCATAGGGACAACGCGGAGCAAAGGTGCATCCGGGCGGCAAATCCGCCGGGTCGGGCATCAGGCCTTTGATAGGCTCCAGCATTTCGCCCTGCTCCTTCAGGTTAGGCAAGCTGTTGAACAGGCCCTCGGTGTAGGGATGGCGCATGTTGTTGAATACATCGTCAACAGTGCCCTTCTCCACAATACGGCCGGCATACATAACTGCCATATCGTCGCAAACCTCGGCAACGATACCCAGGCTGTGCGTAATCATCAGCATGGACATATCGCGGTTGTTGATGAGGTCCTTCATCAGCTCCAGCACCTGCGCCTGAATGGTTACATCCAGTGCGGTGGTCGGTTCGTCGGCAATCAGCAGCTTGGGACTGCAGGCCAGCGCGATAGCAATAACTACACGCTGCTTCATACCGCCGGAGAACTGATGCGGATAGTCGTTGGCTCTTGCCTCGGCAATACCAACAAGCTTCAGCATATCCTTAGCCTTTTCCAGAGATTGCTCCGGAGTAAGGTTCTGGTGCAGCTCCAGACTTTCGGCAATCTGCTCGCCTACGGTCATAACAGGGTTCAGCGCAGTCATCGGGTCCTGGAAAATCATTGCCACGTCGTTACCGCGCATTTCCTCCAGCTCACGCTCGCTCATTTCGAGTACGTTTTTGCCTTCGAGCTTAATCGTACCGCTTTTGATAACTCCCGGAGGATCCGGAACAAGGTTCATGATAGACAGTGCGGTAGTAGTTTTGCCCGCACCGGTTTCGCCTACCAGGCCCAGAGTACGTTTTTTGCCGATAGCGATGTCAATGCCGTTGACAGCATGTACATCGCTGTCTTCTGTTTCGTAATGGACCACAAGGTCCTTAATATCTAATAATAAATCCATAATGCAGCCCCCTTATTTCTTCAGCTTAGGATCCAGCGCATCGCGCAGGCCATCGCCCAACAGGTTCAAGGCTAATACGGTAAACATAATAGCTAAACCGGGAATAACACAAATGTAGCTGGCATCACGAATATGACCTCTGCCGCCGGAAAGCAGCGCACCCCATTCGGGAGCAGGCGCCGGTACGCCGATACCCAAAAAGCTCAGTGAGGAAGCGGAAATAATAGTAGTACCGATCAGCAGAGTAGTCTGTACGATAATCGGAGACAGGCAGTTCGGCAGGATATGTCTGAGAATAATCTTCCAGGTGGGCAGGCCCATCGCATAAGAGGATTCAACATATTCCAAATCGCGCACTGTCATAACGGAAGCACGCACGATACGCGCATAGTTGGTTGCGCAGGAAATTGCCAGAGCAATAATCAGGTTGATGGTGCTGGTGCCCAGCAGAGATACGATTACTACTGCCTTCAGAATGTTAGGAATGGAGTAGAAAATATCAATACCGCGCATGATGATATCATCGGCCTTGCCGCCGTAGAAGCCGGCAATAGAGCCTAAAATAGTACCTACAATCAGACCGAAGCCTACGGAACCGATACCGATAGCCATGGAATAACGTGCGCCGTACATAACACGTGCAAACAGGTCACGGCCGTATTCGTCGGTGCCGAACCAGTGCTCCCCGCTGGGAGGCTGCAGCTTAATAGCCAGGTTCTGACCGATAACGTCGGTTTCATAGTTGAATACCAAGGGACTTACCAGAGCGATGACGCACAGCAGTGCCAGAAAGGCCATGCCGATTACAGCGCCCTTATTTTTCAGCAGACGATGCCAGGTTTCCTGGAACATGGTGCGTCTTTTAGTTCTTTTCTTTGCAGCCATCTTCCTCACCCCTTCTTGCTGTACTGTGCCTTGATACGCGGATCAAAGAATGCGTATACCAGATCGACAACCAGGTTAATCAGGCACATCAAAATAGAACACAGAATAATAGAACCTGTTACCATCGGAATATCACGTCTGGTAATAGATTCGTATACCAGACGGCCGATACCGGGCCAGCTGAATACGGTTTCAGCCAGTACGGAGCCGGTGATAACCAAAGACATTTGCAGACCGATAGCAGTGATAATAGGAATCAGTGCGTTTTTCAGACCATGCTTGTAGATTACACGATGCTCGCTGCAGCCTTTAGCACGCGCGGTTGTCATATAATCCTGACGCATAACGTCCAGCATGGAGGAACGGGTAATACGGGTAATCAAAGCTGCCAGACCGAAGCCTACGGTTACAGCAGGCAGAACCAGGCTCTTCCAGCCGAAGTTGCCGCCGGTCGGGAATAATCTCAGATGCAGAGCAAAGATAATAATCAGCATCAGTCCCAGCCAGAAGTTAGGCATGGAGGTACCGAACAAAGCGAAAATCATGCCTGCGGTATCCTTCCAGGTGTTCTGGTGGATAGCGGTGTAGATGCCCAGAGGAATGGATACCAGAGTAGCGATAATAACAGCAGCGCCACCCAGATACAGGGTGTTCGGCAGATATTGGAAGAAGGTATGGAATACGTCCTTGTTGGTTACATAGGATTTGCCCATATCACCTACAAGCATACCTCTCATATAGTTAAAATATTGCAGCAGGAAAGACTGGTCCAGACCAAGATCATGGCGGATCTGATCAATCATTTCCTTCGAAGCGCCGTCGCCGGCAATCATCATTGCGGGGTCGCCCTCAGTAAGACTCATTGCCCAGTAAATCAGAAAAGAGGTTACTAAAATTACCGGAATCAAACTGAGGAGTCTGTTGACAACATATTTAAGCATTCAACAAAGCTCCTTTCCGTAGAACTCAAATAAAAGGTGCTATGATAAAACAAGAGAGGACTACGCCTCCCTTGTTTTACGCCTTTGTAAATTTTTCAGCAAAATTATTTAGCGATATAAGCATGACGCCAATCGTGGTTGCCGCCGCCGTAGAAATATTGACCTTTCAGGTCTTTATTGTAGGCAACTACCAGGTTAGCAATGTACAGAGGAACCTGCGGGCATTCGTCAACCAGGTATTTTTGCAGCTCAACGCCGGCTTCCATACGTTTGTTCTGATCCTTCAGGGTTGCAACATCATCAATCAGCTTGTCAGCCTTCGGATCGGAGAAGTGATGATAGTTGGAGCCGGAACCGGTGTAGAACAGGTCGCGATATACAAAGTCAACCTTGGAGTCTTCGTTCCAACGCCACAGGAACAGGCTTTGTTTGCCGTCCTTGCAGGCAGCCTTCAGAGCAGCTTGCTCCATCGGAACCAGATCTACGGTAATACCGATTTGTGCCAGGTTAGCTTGGATAACAGTTGCAATCTGCTCATAGGGAGCGCCGGTTGCATAGGTCAGAGTGGTTTTGATAGGACCGGTTACGCCGGATTCCTTCATCAGCTGTTTAGCACGCTCCAGATTGTAGTCATAGCCGGGCATTTCATCATAGAAGCCCCACAGACCACGGTTCAGAATGGTTTTTTGCAGAGTGCCTTTGCCATTCAGAGCAGCGTCCAGAACGGATTTCTTGTCGATTGCGCAAGCAACGGCCTGACGCAGTTTTTGGTTATCCCACGGTTTCTTTTCAACATTGAATGCGAAGTAGAACAGACGGGTACCGGGTTGTTCGTAAACAGTGATATTCTTGTCATCCTTCAAGAATTTCAGATCGCTGATAGGCGGATTTACGCATACATCGATTTCGCCGGCCTGCAGAGCCATTACGCGAGCAGAAGCCTCAATCATCGGACGGAATTCAATGATATCGGATACGCCGGGAGCAAAGTTTTCGGTTGCAGGCAGGTTGTTGCCCCAATAATCCTTAACCTTTGTCAGACGGCAGTATTCGCCTTGAACCCATTTGTCATATTTGTAAGGGCCGGTGCCGATAAGCCACGGCTCTTTTACGCCGTCATCATAAGCCTTTTTGGATTGGATGGACAGAGGAACGGAGGACAGAGATTGAATGAACTCGTTGTTATAGGAGCTGATTTCGATTTCAATCTGATATTTGTCTTTAACGGTAGATTTTACATAGCCTGCCAGAGCGGATTTGATAACGTTTTTCATTGCCATATCCAAAGTGAATTTAACGTCATCTGCAGTCATCGGAGTCTTTTTACCGTCGTTGAAGTATACATCCTTACGCAGGTTCATGATGATATGGGTATCATCTACGAACTTCCAGTCGGTAGCCAGACCGGGGCCGAAACGCTCCTTGCCTTGAGAGCCGTTATTGAAGAATACCAGAGTCTGGTGAGTGTTCTTCAGAATAACGTTGTTGGCAGCGTCCTGTTGTTTTTGCAGGTTAAGGTTGTTGATATCGGCATCGGTACCGATAACCAGCTTCTCCTTGTGTGGAGTACTGCCGTTGTCAGCTTTTTTGTCATCGCCGCCACAGCCTGCAACAGCCATAGCAAGAATCATCAAAGCTGCCATGATGAGCACTAATAATTTTTTCATAATGCACCTTCCTTTCAAAATTGCATTTAATGACTACATCCATTGTACACTATGAGCGAACTTTACGCAAGACACAATTTTGTCAATAGTTCTACACTTTTAGTTCATCGTTTAAATTTATCTGCCCTAAAATGCTTTTACAATAATAAATGCGCAGCCAAACTGCGACTGCGCATTATAAAACACTGTTCTTATATAAAGGACTGCTCTTACATCATCTTCAAAAACTTGTCATACATAGCCAAAAAGCCCTGCATAAAGCTCTTGGCCTTCGCCAAGTCCGCTGCATCAGGATGGCTGGCTGCAGCAGCCCAACGGGCTTCGCTCTCGGGACTGGGGCTGTGCGGGCTGCCTGCCGGCATCTTGCGCATCATGGCAATCAGCGCCGGGTCAATCGCACCGCGGATAGATAAAGTACCCAGTACCTTGCAGTCCTTGTTCATTAATACGCCTGCATTTACTAGGGAGCTTACAGCGTGGTCGCTCGCCGGGTCTGCACCCAAGGTTTGGAACAGCACTACCTTTTTGCCGTGCAAATTCTCCAAATATTTTTTCATCTTCGCATTCGGTGCGCCCTTGTCAACCCAGTATCCTGCCACAACAACAGCGAAGTCATCCGCAGCCGGAGCAGCGTCAACCTGCGCCAGCACGCAGCGTTCGCCTGCAGCCTCGGCCAAAGCCTTGGCAACCTTTTCCGTATTACCGGTTTTGCTGTCATAAACGATTAAAATGTCCTGCATAGTAGTACACTCCTTTTATTTCATATTCTTCATAATGCCCATCATCTTCTGGCCGGCCTGCTCCATCAGTCCCGGTTTGCCGTAAAGTGCGCACTCCGCAGCTGTCAGCAGCACTCTGTCCATCTGACGATAGTAATATTTTCCCTTCGCCGTAAAGTAATACTTGCCATCCACTGCGTAAAGCAGGTCCAAAAGCTCCCACTGCTCCAAAAGCGGCGCAAGCAGGCTTTCCCAATCCGCATCGCTATACTGCTTCAGCAAAGCAAAATCAAGCTTGCCCGCATCACACTGTCCGGACAACTTTTCCAGCAGCAGATAATTTTCGTTATGCTTGCCCATGCCCATAACGGCGTACTGCCCGGACGTAGCCTTTTTTACATAGTCGCTTCGTTCCATAGTCTTCATATAGTTATACATTCCCATGTGACCGCCGCAGGCCGCACCGCAGGTAATGATATTCGCACCGCTCTTCACCAGCGTATTGTAACCGCTGCGTTCATCCTCGCGCATTGCCCAATGGCAGCAGCTCAGCGCCTTGGCCCCCTGCTCTGCAAGCAACGCATCGGCAGCAACGAACATTTCCGCCAGCATTCTGTCGTTATATTCGTATTTGATGTTGCCCTTGGCAATCGCCTGACCTAAGGGAGATTTAGGCATAATCTGCAGCTTGTACAAATCCATACCGCTCACGCCGCAGGCCAGCGCCGTTCCGATATCGTTCAGCAGCATGGCCTGCGTCTGGCCGTTCAGGCCGTAAATCAGGTCGATAATAACCTTGACGCCTTTAGCTGCCACCTCTTCGAGCTTGCCCGTTACCTCTTCCTTGGCATTAAGCCTGCCTAAGGAGCGGCGCAAATGCGTATCAAAGGCCTGCACACCAAAGCTGAAGCGGTTCACGCCGCCGTCAATGCAGGCAGCGAGCTTATCCGCCGATAAATCATAGATACTGTTTTCAAAGGTTACCTCACAATCATCCGCCAGCTTTGCTACACTGTGAATTTTATTCAGCAGCGCACTGATTTGCGCCGGATTGAGCACCGACGGTGTGCCACCGCCAAAGAAAACAGCTTCCGGTCTTTGCTTGGCAAAAACACCCTGCTGCTGCAGGAAATCCAGCTCTGCCAAAAGCGCCTGCACATATTCTTCCACCTGCTCCGCCTCAAAGGGATTGCGGTAAAAGCTGCAGTAGGAGCAGCGCAGATTGCAGAACGGAATATGCAGATACAGCGCCGTAGGCTGCGAAGCAAACTCCTGCAGCATAGTCCCGGCCATCATCCCCGGCAACGGTTTGGTCTTGCGCGGAATATAGGTCAGATCTTTGAAGCTTGCTTCAACAGCAGTTGCCCCCGATTGGCCGGCAAGAGCCTTATAATCATCGCGCTCATAAAACGCCTGAATATTTTTTGCGTAATCAATCATCAGCCTACTCCTTTACTGTATCAGGATACATTTTTGCTGCCATGTAGCGCACTGCCTTAGGATATTCTAACCCCGGATTGAGCAGGAACAAATCGTCCGGCAGGAAAAATACCTGCTTATTTTTTACTGCGTCGATAGATTGCCATGCTTCATTATTCATAATCTCCAGCTTGGGATTGCCCTCAGCATCACGCGGCGCACCCATAGAGGTGATAAAAATTACCTGCGGATTTTTCTCCAGCAAATCCTCTAAGCTGTAGGGAGCCTTGTCAGGCTGAGTTCCCATCGGTCCGCTGACAGGCTTGGTTTCTCCCTGCACTACGTTGCGTAATTTAAGCATTTTGGCACAGCAGCCGGCAATGCTGGTTTCCTTTTCCATAGTAATGCCCATGCTGGTGGTGTGCAGAATCGCTACGCTACGCTCGCTTTTAGGCAGCTTGCTTACTGTAGCATTGATATCCTTATCGAGATTTGCCACAACCTTCTGCGCCTTATCATCCTTACGCATTATTTTGCCAATGGTGAGCATGCTGTGCTTAACATCCTCATAGGATTTCAGATTCAGAACAACAACTGGAATATTGTTTGATTCCAATGTATGCAGATAACGCTCGTGCATGCCCTTGTAAGCAATTACCAGATCAGGCTTCAGCTCCACGATTTTTTCTACATTGATATTAAAGATAAAGCCTACCTCGGCAGCATCCTTGGCAAAAGCGGGCACCTTGCCTACCTGTGTTTTGGCACGGCCAACAACCTTGCCATCTACTGCCTCCACCAGCTCTAAAAAAGACGGTGACAGAACAACAATTCTTTCGGGCACCTTTTTCAAGGTAACAATACGCTGGTTATCATCGGTG
>OGLN01002165.1_pt1 | contig 12650 bp, 8 predicted proteins | sample 1572641 | NCBI WGS metagenome assembly OGLN01 (sample SAMEA2581903, study PRJEB24529) | metagenome | biome: Human gut stool | place: China | collected 2011
TGAGGATATGAGCATCAGCTGCCGGACAAATTGCATTTGTCCTCCGGGAGCTGCAAGAAAATGCACGGAGCGGCGTGATATCCCGGGCAGCGTAGCGTTTGTGCCGTCCGTAGCAGGACTGATTCTGGCGGGAGAGGTCATCAAAGATCTTTCCGGTGTCAGAGAGAGACGGCAGTTACCGTAAGAAAACATAAGAATAAAAGGGACGAGCCCCGGAAAAGCAGTTGTGCTTACCGGGGCTCGCCTTATGTTTATGGAGATTTGAAATTTGAAAAATTACATTACGGCAACAACATCATATTCGGTGCAGCCTTCGGTGAGCGGAATCAGATTTCCTTCTACTGCGGTTCCGTTTACCGTGAGGGAAGAAATACCTTTCTCCCTGTGCTCCGGATTCTGGAAGGTGATGTTATACCATGCACCGCGGAAGTATCTGCGGATCTTGAACTCTTCCATATCGGACGGAATACACGGATTTAAGGTCAGTCCGTCGTAATCCGGCTGAATGCCGAGTATGTACTGGGAAACATTGACAAAAGTCCATGCGGCAGTACCGGTCAGCCAGGAGTTCTTTGCCTCACCAAAGTGGGCAGCGTCTTTTCCGGCGATCATCTGGGAGTATACGTACGGCTCAGTACGATGGATTTCACTGATGTCCTCGATATAAGCCGGGCAGATCTTACGGTACAGGTCAAAGGCGCGGTTGCCGTGACCTACCACCGTTTCGGCGATGGAAATCCATGGGTTGTTGTGACAGAAGATACCGGCATTTTCTTTGTATCCCGGCGGATAGGAGGAAACTTCACCAAGATTCAGGTAATATTTGGTGTAAGCCGGCTGCAGAAGAACGACACCGTACTTGGTTTCCAGAATATTTTTTACGGAAGTCAGAGCCTTTTCGGCCAGACCCTCTTTCACGCCGATTTCGGCAAGAACGCAGAAGCCCTGTGGCTCGATGAAAATCTTGCCTTCCTCACACTCTTTTGATCCGACTTTTTCGCCGACAGCGTCATACGCACGCAGGAACCATTCGCCGTCCCAGCCTGCATCAAGGACTGCCTGGTAAACTTTTTTGACTTCTTTTTCTGCGTAAACAGCTTCTTCCTCATTGCCTCTGCGGCGGCAGATGGCTGCGTACTCTTTGCCGTATTTCACGAACATAGCGGCGATGAAAATGGACTCAGCAACCGGTCCCTCGGAAGGTCCTGTCGTCTGGAACGGTTCGCCCGGCTCTGCAGAGAAGCAGTTCAGGTTCAGACAGTCATTCCAGTCAGCACGGCCGATGAGCGGCAGTTTGTGCGGTCCGAGATGGGTTACGGTAAAGTCGAAGGAACGTTTCAGGTGCTCCATCAGAGGCTGTGCCTTGGTGGAATCGTTGTCGAAATCAACCTGCTCATCGAGAATGGAGAAATCTCCGGTCTCTTTGAGGTAGGCGGCGCATCCGGCGATCAGCCAGAGCGGGTCATCGTTGAAGCCGCTTCCGATATCCATGTTTCCTTTCTTCGTCAGTGGCTGGTACTGATGGTATGCGCTTCCGTCTTCAAACTGGGTAGCGGCAATATCGAGCAGACGCTCTCTTGCGCGGTCCGGGATCAGATGAACGAAGCCGAGCAGATCCTGGCAGGAGTCACGGAAGCCCATGCCGCGGCCGGTGCCGGACTCAAAGTAGGATGCGGAACGGGACATGTTGAAGGTAACCATACACTGATACTGGTTCCAGATGTTGACCATGCGTCCCAGTTTTTCATCTGCACAGGAGAGCGCATATTTTGCCAGCAGGCCTTCCCAGTAGGAAGCAAGCTCTGCAAGTGCTGCGTCAACCTGCTCGTCGGTCTGATAGTGGGAGAGCATCTCTTTTGCCGGTTTTTTGTTGATCACGCCAGGAGCTTCCCATTTGTCATCCGCTGCATTCTCACAGTAGCCGAGAACAAAGATAAAGGAGCGGGACTCGCCTGGTTTTAAGGTAACGTCGATGTGGTGGGAACCGATCACACCCCATCCGCTGGCGACGGTGTTGCCTGCAGTGCCGCGCAGAACGGTCTCCGGGCGGTCATTTCCGCGGTAAGCGCCAAGGAAAGCGTCGCGGTCGGTATCGTATCCGTCGATCGGGCAGTTGACTGCATAAACAGCGTAATGTCTGCGGCGCTCGCGGTACTCAGTTTTGTGGTAAATCTCAGAACCCTGGATCTCAACTTCGCCGATGCTGAAGTTTCTCTGGAAGTTGGTCATATCGTCCACGGCGTTCCAGAAGCAGAACTCTACAAAAGAAGTCAGAGCCAGTGTTTTTTCTTCGGTGCCGTTGTTGGTCAGCATGAGACGGTTTACTTCGCAGGAATCTGCCAGCGGAACAAAAGCGGTCAGTTCAGCGGCAACTAAGTTTTTGGAAGAAACAAAGCGGCTGTAGCCAAGGCCATGATGGCACTCGTAGGAATCGAGCGGCGTCTGGGTCGGCTGCCAGCCCGGGTTCCAGACGGTATCGCCGTCCTTGATGTAGTAGTAGCGTCCGTTCTGATCGAGCGGCGTATCGTTATAACGGTAACGGGTCAGACGCAGAAGTTTTGCGTCCTTGTAGAAGCTGTATCCGCCGCAGGTATTGGAAATCAGAGAAAAGAAGTTCTCAGATCCCAGATAGTTGATCCACGGAAGCGGAGTCTTCGGGCTTGTGATGACATACTCTTTTTTTGCATCATCAAAATGTCCAAATTGCATGTGTGATACCTCCTTCGTCGTACAATGTAATTTCATTATACAGCCGAAAAAAGAAAAAACTAGCAAGAATTTGCTAAAAATATAAAAAAACGCCGAAACCGTTTTCGTGACAGTTTCGGCGTTTGTGGATATTCACGAATTGTTCCGCGATTCTGCAAACATTCGGAATCCGCTGGCGCTACTTCCTCATGTTTGGCGGGTTCCAAATTCGAACGCTTTATCGTACAAGCACGAACAGCTTTCGAACTTGGAACCCTGGAATATCAGATCTTCTCGTGATTCTTAAATTTCTTAATAACTTTCTGAATACGATCCGCCGGATCCAGCAGTCCGCTGATGGAGGCGTCGTGATTCAGCTTGTCGATGATGAGAGCGATATATTTGCTCAGGTCGCAGCTGATGTAATATTCGCGGGAGAGAAGCTCCGGTGTCTGGTATACGACGTTGGTGGTCAGAACTTTTGTGAAGAGTCCTTCCTCATAAGCCTTGTCGAATTTCTCCAGTCCGCTGGTGAACAGTCCGAAGGTCGAGCACATGTAGATGTTGCGTGCCTCACGATCCTTTAAGAGTTTGGCAACTTCCAGCATACTCTCGCCGGAGGAGATCATATCGTCGATGATGATCATATCCTTACCTTTGACATCAGCACCGAGGAACTCATGGGCAACGATCGGGTTGCGTCCGTCAATGATGGTAGAGTAGTCGCGGCGTTTGTAGAACATACCCATGTCAACACCGAGGTTGTTTGCCATGTAGATAGCACGGCCCATACCGCCCTCATCCGGGCTGATGACCATCAGATGATCCTTGTCGAGCTTCATATCCGGTGCATTGCGCAGGATGTTTTTGATGAACTGGTAAGCCGGCTGGATGGTTTCAAATCCATGCAGCGGAATCGCGTTCTGGACACGCGGGTCGTGAGCGTCGAAGGTGATGATGTTTTCTACGCCCATAGCAGTCAGCTCCTGCAGACCAAGTGCGCAGTCGAGAGACTCTCTTCCAGATCTCTTGTGCTGGCGGCTCTCATACAGGAATGGCATAATGACATTGATTCTGCGGGCTTTTCCACCGATGGCTGCGATGACACGCTTCAGATCCTGGAAGTGGTCGTCCGGAGACATGTGGTTGGTGTAGCCGCACAGAGAATAGGTCAGGCTGTAGTTGCAGACATCGAGCAGAATGTAGATATCGTCACCGCGGACAGATTCGTTGATGATACCCTTTGCCTCGCCTGAACCGAAACGCGGAACCTGAGACTGGATAATGTAGCTGTCACGCTCATATCCTTCATAGGCAGCGACATATTTTTCCGCAAATTCATTGCCGCGTCCTTTTCTCCAGCTGACCAGATAATCGTCGACCTTTTTTCCAAGTGCGGCGCTGCTGTTCAGCGGGATCAGTCCCAGTCTTCCTATTGGCAGTGTGTCAAAATGTCCTTCAGTTCCCTTACTCATGCTTTGGTTCCTCCCAAAAGTTTTTTCTGGATCCGAATATCGTTTCCAAAAAGTTTAATGATGGTGTAGTTACTTGAAATTCGTGAAAAGGTACGTTCCGAGTACGTCTCCATGAAGCGGTCAAGGGGCAGGTTCGTGGAGATGATCGTCGATTTCTTCCGCAGGATGCGTTCGTTGATGCAGAGAAAGAGCTGGGAAGAGACGAAGCTGTTGGTCAGTTCCGTACCTAAATCATCGATGATCAGAAGATCGCAGTCAAAGATATTGGCGTGAGCGTCTTTTGCTTCTTCTGAACTGGAAAAGGTGTAGCGTGCAAACAGGTCAAACAGATCAAATGCAGTAAAATAAATCACACAGAACGACTGCTCGATCAGCTCGCGGGCAATACAGTGCGAAAGAAACGTTTTTCCGACACCGGTGTCGCCGTAAAAGAAGAGATTTTCAAACGACGAGCCGAAATTGCGGACGAACGCCTGGCTTTTTTCGAGCGCGGCAGCAGCGGCCTCGCGGGAAGTGAGCGGTGTTCCGGTGCTGGTCAGGCTGTCCGAGTAGTAATCCAGGGAGAACTGGCTGAAATTTTCGGTTTTCAGAAGCTCCTCCACGTTGGACTGCCGGTACAGAAGATCGACGGCAGCTTTTTTGAAGCAGGCGCATTTCTGCGTGCCGTTGATGTAGCCGGTGTCGCGGCAGAGCGGGCAGTCATACGTCAGCTCGAGATAGTCTGCCGGGTAGCCGTGCATGGAAAGGAGCGCCGCGCGTTCCTGGGAACGGTCACGGATGGCAGCATTCAGGTCGAGATCCATGGAAGCGTCTCCGTTCAGCATCGCTTTTGCTTTCCGAACCGAGAGGGATGCAATCTCGGCGTCGATTTCCGCAAGGCGCGGAATCTTTTCATAAGCAATGCGGATGTGCTCCTGCTGTTCTCTCTGGTGGCGGAGCTGCCGTTCGTTGTACATGCGCATAATCGCATCGTATTGCGGGTTTGTCAGTGCCATAGTTGTTTCGTCCTCCGGGCGTTATTTCAGAAGCTGTTCTTCTAACTTCTGGTAGTCGTATTCTCTCTGATGGAAATTGTTGAAGCGGTTACTTGAAGCAGCAGGAGCGGTTTTTCGTGCCGCATTCTGATCAGAAGCGGTTTTCTTCCTTTTCTGGTGCTCCGCATCGCGCTGTTCGACGTCTGCCATGGAGCGGACGCCCTGTTCCTTCCATTTGGAGAGAATGCCTTCCGCGTACTGGAAGCTCGGCTGGCCGATCTTGGAAACGGTGCGCTGACAGGCTTCGGTGATAAGATCAATCGTAAAACCGTAGGTATTCAGCCAGCGGTCCATCATCTCGGCTTCTTTTTCCACCGGTGCGCGGTTGCGGATGCCGAATGCTTTCAAAATTGTGTAGTAATGTTTGTTGAATGTCGTGGTCTCCTGTTTGGCAGAGGCAACATCGCGGATTCCGCTTTCCTGCCAGGCGAGTCCTACCTTTTTCAGGTAGTGGATGCTGGTGCTTCCCTTCGAAACACAGTATTCCACCAGGTATTCCAGAAGATCCGCGGAAAAGTGGAGATCATCATAGAAAAACATGATGCATTCGATTTCCGTCGGCGACAGAAGATGACCGAAATACGTCTGCGCAACGTAAAGAACGTGCTGCAGTTCTTCGCGGCTGCCGGGAGCGTGTTTTTTTTCTACTGACTGTCCGGAAATACCGGAACTGGAAAGATCATCTGCCGGAGAAGAGGCAGATGGGGCAGAAACGGCCGGCTGTGGTGATGGAGCCGGGGTCTGTTCCGTCTGCGGGATTTCAACGGATACAGCAGAAACAGCCGGTGCAGCCGCAATCGGGCCGGAAATCGAGGATTCCGGTGTTGGAAGGATTCCGCTTTCTTCCTTCCGGACAAGCGGCAGAAAGGCGATTCCGGTCGGAACGCTTTCCCCAGCGGTGTAGGAGAGCGAGAGGAGTCCCTGCTTCTCCCAGTATTTCAGCGCCCGGACGATATCGTTTTCCGTGCAGGAAAAAAAATCTGCCATCGATGACAGAGTGGAATCCTGCTGATGGTCTTTGACCAGCTTCAGCAGATAAAGGTACACTTTTACAAATTCTCCGTTGGCTGCGGGCATATATTGTTCCAGAAAAAGATCCGGCACAGCAGTCACACTGGCCAGGCAGTCATTGTTTAATGTCAGCATACTCAAAATTACACCATCCTGTTCTTATCGTGCGGCAGATTTTTACTTTTAGCGATCTGTTTTTTATTATACGTCTTGCCTTCTCATACACAACCAAGTATAACACAGTATTTTCGACAAGTGAATAGGTGTTTTGCGGAAAAAACATTCCGGGAAAAAGGCACGGTGGATGAAAAAGGACTGTGGACAATGTGGATAATGTGGAGAAATCCGTTTTGTGAAATATTATCATCTACCAAAAATGTTGAAAAATGGAGGAAAACAGGGAAGTATAGGACTTTCTGGTGATATCGTTATGTAAACAAAGTTATACACAGGAAATCCACATTGTGTGGATCGTAAAAATGTGTATAAAATTGTGGACAATGTGGATAACTCTGAAAACAGGCGAAAATACAGGAAAATAGCTGTGAATAAAAATGTGCGTAACTATTTGGCGAAAAGGCAGATTGTGTGGATTCGGAGCAAAAAAAGACCCTGTGGAAAAAAGGAAAACTCCATTTTCCACAGGGAGCAGGTAAAGCGAAAGAATGATTTTATTTTTCGGAAGCAAGAAGCTCCTCACCGATTTTTACAACGTCTCCGGCACCCATGGTGATCAGCATGTCGCCCTCGGCAAGATTTTCGTTCAGATAGTTTTCGATTTCCGCAAAGGATGGGAAATATTCGCAGGCAGTGCCGAGTTTTACAATGCGCTCCTGGATATCTTTGGAGGAGATGCCGAGCGTATCGGTTTCTCTGGCTGCGTAAATATCGGCGAGAACCACATGGTCTGCCAGGGAAAGAGCGGCGGCGAAATCATCGAGCAGCGCTTTCGTTCTGGTGTAGGTATGCGGCTGGAAGACGCACCACAGTGTTCTGTGCGCACAGTTTTCAGCGGCTTCCATCGTTGCACGGATTTCGGTTGGATGATGCGCATAATCGTCGATCACCTTTGCTCCGTGGTATGTACCCTTATACTGGAAACGGCGGTCGGTTCCGCGGAAGGTGGCAAAGCCTTCGTGGATGGCGTTTTCCGGCAGCTGCAGTTCATCGGCCAGTGCAATGGCAGCCAGGGCGTTGGAAACGTTGTGAAGTCCCGGAACCATCAGCGTATAGCGACCGCGCAGCTCGCCACGGCAGATGCAGTCGAAGGACGGGTGATCGAACTCATCGTAGGTGATGTTGGCAGCGGTATAATCAGCGACAGACTGATTCTCCAGCGCGTAGGTGACAATTTTGCAGCCAAGGCCTTCGGTTACGTAATCGTATTTCGGCGTATCGGCGTTGATAATCAGCATGCCGTCGGTTGGGAGCAGACGGGCAAACGCACGGAAGGAGTGGCGGATGTCATCGATATCCTTGAAGAAATCGAGATGGTCTGCATCCATGTTGAGGATAATGCCGATTTTCGGGAAGAAGCTTAAGAAACTGTTGGTATACTCGCATGCCTCGGTCAGGAAGGTTTCGGAATGGCCGACACGGATATTTCCGCCGATGGACGGAAGAATACCGCCGACAGAAATCGTTGGGTCACAGTCGGCTGCCATCAGAATGTGGGAGAGCATGGAGGTTGTCGTCGTCTTTCCGTGGGTACCGGAAACGGCGATCGGCGTATTGTAGTTGCGCATGATCTGTCCAAGCAGTTCAGCACGGGTCAGCATCGGAATGCCGGCAGCTTTGGCGGCGGCAAATTCCGGGTTGTCCGGGTGGATCGCTGCGGTGTAAACGACAAGGTCGATGCCAGGAATGATATTTTCCGCCTTCTGGCCGTAGAAAACCTGCGCGCCAAGAGAAGTCAGGTGGCGGGTCAGGTCACTTTCCTTTGCATCGGAACCGGAAATCGTAAAATTTTCTTTTAAAAGAATTTCAGCAAGGCCGCTCATGCTGATGCCGCCGATGCCGATAAAATGTATATGGATTGGTTTACTGAAATCTACTTCGTACATAGTATCTCCTTCAATGTGTCTTTTCACTGAATTGGGGAAATTTTCTCAATTAATCATAGGAAAGAACAGAGTAAAATCCAAAGCCGTTTCCCCGGAATCCGGCCGGAACTGTTCTGGCTAATAGTATACACGTATTTGCCGGAAAAGTAAAAGAAAAAAAGCACAGGAAAATGAAAATGAAATAAAAAATAATAGATAAACATTATGGAGCAGATCATGTGCAAAATGCAATGTTGCAAAATGAAAACGACGGGAAATGACAAAAACTGGTAAAAAAATAATAAACGGTTTGTCGAAAATTGTTGAAAATCATGATGCGGTTCTGACAGGTTGAAAAATGCATAGTCAAAAGTAATAAAATATAAGAAAAAAATAAAGAAAAATTATAAAAAACGTTCACAATGTGACGGAAGTGTGGTATAATTTACCTTGTAGTTATCAAAGAAGTGCGTGGATATGAAAAGCCAGGACCGACAGGGGATCATTTCTGAAGGCAGACAGGAAGTATGCCGTACATTCTTACAGTTACTGCAAATCTTTAGATACGACAAGAGGTGATTGCATGATTAAGAAAGAGATGATAGCAATGCTGCTGGCAGGCGGCCAGGGAAGCCGTCTCGGTGTGCTCACGGAGAAAGTGGCAAAACCGGCAGTAGCATTTGGCGGAAAGTATCGAATCATCGACTTCCCGCTCAGTAATTGTATCAATTCAGGAATTGATACGGTAGGCGTACTGACCCAGTATCAGCCGCTGCGGCTGAATACCCATATCGGAATCGGTATTCCGTGGGATCTCGATAAAAACGAAGGCGGCGTAACCGTTCTGCCGCCATACGAAAAAAGTACAAACAGCGAATGGTATACAGGAACTGCAAATGCAATTTACCAGAACATGGCTTATATGGAAACATACAATCCAGAATATGTTCTGATTCTTTCCGGCGACCACATTTACAAAATGGATTACGAGGTGATGCTTGACTATCACAAAGCAAACCACGCAGATGTGACCATCGCATGTATGCCGGTACCGATCGAAGAAGCAAGCCGTTTCGGTATCCTGATCACTGATGAACATAACCGTATTACAGAGTTTGAGGAAAAACCAGCTGTTCCAAGAAGCAACCTGGCTTCTATGGGTATCTATATCTTCAGCTGGCCGGTTCTGAAAGAGGCTCTGATCAAGATGAAGGACGAGCCTGGATGTGACTTTGGTAAACATATCATTCCATACTGCCACGCAAAGGGCGACCGCAGCTTCGCATATGAGTACAATGGCTACTGGAAGGATGTAGGTACTCTTGGCTCTTACTGGGAAGCAAACATGGAGCTGATCGATATTATTCCGGAGTTCAACCTGTATGAGGAATACTGGAAGATTTATACCAAGAGTGATATCACACCTCCTCAGTACATAGCTGCAGATGCCAAGGTAGAGCGGAGCATCATCGGAGAAGGAACCGAAGTTTACGGACAGGTGATCAATTCTGTTATCGGTGCAGGCGTTACTATTGCCAAGGACGCAGTGGTGAAGGATTCCATCGTTATGAAGGGAAGTGTCGTTGGTAAGGGAACTGTGGTCGAAAAAGCCATTGTGGCTGAGAATGTTACCATCGGTGAGAATGCTCATTTAGGTGTCGGCGAGTACGCACCAAGTAAATATGATCCGAAGGTATATCAGTCAGATCTGGTAACGATCGGTGAGAACAGTGTGATCCCGGATGGTGTGAAGATTGGTAAGAATACCGCTATCGCAGGTGAGACTGTTGCAGAGGATTATCAGGATGGACTGCTGGCAAGCGGAGACTACATTATAAAGGCAGGTGGCGTAAGATGAGAGCAATTGGTATCATTTTAGCAGGCGGCAACAGTAAGCGGATGCGGGAATTATCTAATAAGCGTGCTATTTCAGCGATGCCGATCGCAGGAAGCTACCGCAGCATCGATTTTGCACTGAGTAATATGTCCAATTCCCACGTACAGAACGTGGCGGTATTTACCCAGTACAATTCCCGTTCTTTGAATGAGCATTTAAGTTCCTCCAAGTGGTGGGATTTTGGTAGAAAACAGGGTGGACTTTATATTTTCACTCCAACCATTACAGCAGAGCATAATGACTGGTACCGGGGTACCGCAGATGCACTGTACCAGAACCTGACATTCTTAAAGAACAGCCATGAGCCATACGTGGTGATCGCTTCCGGTGATTGTGTGTACAAGCTGGATTATGCGAAGGTTCTGGAGTATCATATTGAGAAGAAAGCAGATATCACAGTGGTATGTAAGGATATGGGACCGGAAGAGGATATCACCAGATTTGGCGTGGTGAAGACGAATGCAGATGGCCGGATTACCGATTTCCAGGAGAAACCGATGGTGGCTGAGTCCAATACCATTTCCTGTGGTATTTATGTGGTTCGACGCAGACTGCTGATCGAGATGATCGAGAAGTGTGCTGAGGAAGACCGCTATGATTTTGTAAGAGATATTCTGATCCGCTACAAGGATCTGAAGAGAATCTACGGATATAAGATCAAGGATTACTGGAGAAATATCGCATCGGTAGACGATTATTACAGTACCAACATGGATTTCCTGAAAGCAGATGTGAGAAATTACTTCTTCCGTGAGACACCGCATATCTATTCGAAAGTAGATGATTATCCACCAGCAAAATACAATGCAGGTTCTGATGTGAAGAACAGCCTGATTTCCAGTGGATGTATCATCAACGGAACCGTAGAAAATTCGGTTCTGTTCAAGAAAGCCTATGTGGGCAACAACTGTGTGATCCGCAATTCCATCATTTTGAATGACGTCTATATCGGAGACAACACCGTCATTGAAAACTGCATCGTCGAAAGCCGGGATACAATCCGTGCGAATACGACTTACATCGGTACGCCGGATGATATCAAGATTGTAGTGGAAAAGAACGAGAGATATACGTTATAGGACAGGCTAGGCAGCAGCCTGAATGCTGAAAAATACAAGAGAGAGCTTAGTGTGGGGGACACATGTACGACATGGAAGGGGCTTTGCGATATGCAGATAACGGATGTTAGAGTGAGAAGAATCGAAAAAGAGGGCAAGATGAAGGCCATTGTCTCTATCACGCTGGACAATGAGTTCGTCATTCATGATATTAAGGTAATTGAAGGAGAGAAAGGTCTGTTTATAGCAATGCCTAGTCGCAAGGCAGCAGACGGAGAGTACCGGGATATTGCACATCCGATCAATTCGGAGACCCGTGATACGATTCAGAAAGCCATTTTGACAAAGTATGAGATGACTGCTTTGGAAAGTCAGGAAGATGAGACTTACGCATAAAAATTTAAGCCTGGGAATCACACAAAGAAAGTATGCATCTTGAAAGAAAAATAGATTGATATGTGACTGTGAGAAGATCTCCTGCATTGGCGGGGGATCTTCTCATTTTTATCTTGCAGAGGAAATTTGCTTGTGCTATAATGAGTCCCGTTTATCTAAAAGATGGAAACCTGTATTCGTATTAGGGAAAGGATTTTATTTATGGAAAAAACGCAGAAAAAAGACATGTCTCCTGTCAGGGATATGACGAGCGGAAACCCGTTGAGCCTGATTCTGGCATTTGCGGTGCCGATGCTGATGGGAACGCTGTTTCAGCAGTTTTACAGCATGGTCGATACAATCATTGTGGGGAAATTTCTCGGCGTTGATGCGCTTGCCTCAGTAGGATCGACTGGTGCAGTCAATTTCATGGTCAACGGTTTTGTGATCGGTGTGACGGCAGGATTTGCGATTCCGGTTGCCCAGCAGTTCGGTGCGCAGAATTACCGGAACATGAGAAAATATGTGGCAAACACGATCTGGCTGACGATTGGATTCTCTGTTGTGATGACGGCTGTGATCGGAGCACTGACGTGGAAGATCCTTGTGTGGATGCGGACCCCGGAGAACATCATTCAGGGCGCATATAACTATATTTTCATCATCTTCCTCGGAATTCCGGTGACTTACCTCTACAACCTGACGGCGAGCATCATCCGGGCGCTCGGTGATTCGAAGACGCCAGTCTATTTCCTGATTTTGTCGTCTCTCGTCAACATCGTGCTCGACTACATCTCGATTAATTTTCTTGGAATGGGAGTTGCAGGACCGGCATGTGCGACCGTTATCTCTCAGGGACTTTCCGGCATTCTCTGCGTACTTTATATGAAGAAGAAATTCACAATTCTTCACTTTCAGAAGGGTGAGATGGAGTTTGACGGACGGATGTGTCTGAATCTGTGCAACATGGGAATCCCGATGGGACTTCAGTTTTCCATCACAGCGATCGGCAGCATGGTCATGCAGTCCGCAAACAACGGACTCGGCGGTGACTATGTCTCCGGCTTTAC
>OGLN01002169.1_pt1 | contig 12623 bp, 10 predicted proteins | sample 1572641 | NCBI WGS metagenome assembly OGLN01 (sample SAMEA2581903, study PRJEB24529) | metagenome | biome: Human gut stool | place: China | collected 2011
TACGAAGATAAGATACGATTCGGCATAGCCAAGCCGGAAACAAGATTTCCGTTTGCCTCTGCTTTCATCTTTTATTATCTTTGCATTATCTGCAAATTAAACAAACCTTGTTGAATTAATCGGTACAAACCGAGATGTTTTGTAACAGAAGTTCGATATGAAAATAGCACTCATAGGATATGGAAAAATGGGACATGCCATCGAAGAAGCGGCTCTGTCCCGTGGGCATGAGATTGTTTGTCGCATCGACAAAGACAATCAGGAAGATTTCGATTCAGTTTCATTCAAAAGCGCCGATGTCGCTATCGAGTTCACAACTCCGTCGGTCGCCATCGACAATTATCGGCGGGCTTTCGCGGCCGGCGTACCCGTAGTATCGGGCACTACGGGCTGGTTGGAACATTTACCGGAAATACGCGAAGCCTGCGAGAAAGGCCAGACTTTTTTCTATGCCTCGAATTTCAGTTTGGGAGTTAATATCTTCTTTGCCGTTAACAAATATCTGGCAGGTATCATGAACCATTTCCCCCAATATTCGGTAGAAATAGAAGAGATACACCACATTCATAAACTCGATCACCCCAGCGGGACTGCTATTACTTTGGCCGAAGATATTATCGGCCAACTCGATGCGAAACATTCGTGGAGCGAAAATATGCCGGTCACCGATGACAGTATCCATATCACCGCCCGACGCGAAGGGGAAATACCCGGTACACACACCATCGTCTACGACAGTGCCGTAGATACGATACGTATCACCCATGAGGCGAAAAACAGAAAAGGGTTTGCCCTCGGAGCTGTCGTCGCCGCCGAATTTACCGTCGGGAAAAAAGGATTTCTCACTATGCAAGATTTATTCTCATTCCTCAAATAACACATAACCGTTATGAATCAAACGACAACCAACGACAAATACAGTCTGGCAGAACGATTGAAACGTGTGAAAAAAACTCGCTGGATACGTTTCTCCATCGTAGCTTTGTTATATATAGGGTGGACTATTTGGCTAAACAATTACTATGTATTGTTCGGCCTGTTGCTACTTATCGACATCTATCTCACCCAATATATTCCGTGGGGGTGGTGGAAAACCAGTAAAAATCCGGTCGTTCGAACGGTGATGGAATGGGTCGATGCCATCGTCTATGCCTTAGTGTTGGTTTATTTCATCTTTATATTCGTCTTTCAGAACTATCAGATACCCTCTTCTTCTCTCGAAAAATCGCTATTGGTAGGCGATTTCCTATTGGTCAGCAAGATGAGTTACGGCCCTCGTGTCCCCAACACACCGTTACACTTCCCGCTCGCCCAGCATACCATACCCCTTCTCAACACGAAATCTTACATCGAATGGCCCCAATGGGACTACCATCGTCTCAAAGGATTCGGCCCGGTAAAACGCAACGACATCGTTGTCTTCAACTTTCCGGCAGGCGATACGGTAGCCGTGAAACAACCCAACCCGGATTATTACACCCTGTGCTTCCTCGAAGGCCGGGAAGCCGTAAACCGCAACAAAGCTCTGTACGGCGATATTATTTACCGTCCGGTCGATCGTCGGGAAAACTATGTGAAACGATGTGTGGGCTTACCGGGCGACACGTTCAGCATTGTCAATAACGACATCTACATCGACGGAGTGAAACAACCCCGTCCCAAAAACATGCAGCTAAATTATTTGGTTAGAACCAACGGACGCTATCTCGGTAACAATGACTTTGAAAAATGGGGTATCAGTGTCGAAGACCGTGTACCTATCGACGTATCGAGCCTCAACGCCCGTATGAACCTCGAAAGCTGGGGGCTTCTCCCCAACCCCGACGGAAGTATGAATCCCGTTTACGAACTGCCTTTGACACAGGCGATGATCGACATGATGAAAAAAGACCCTTCGATAGAACAGATCGTGGGAGAACCCGGATTCTTCGGCGGCCAAACTTATCCGTTAGTTCGCTCGAACACATGGACCCGCTCCGATTACGGGCCGGTATGGATTCCTAAAAAAGGAGCCACTTTGAAACTGACCCTCGAAAACCTGCCCATTTACGAACGCCCCATAAGGAACTACGAACATAACGACCTGCAAGTCAGAGACGGCAAAATATATATCAATGGAAAAGAAACCGACTCTTATACTTTCAAAATGGATTATTACATGATGTTGGGCGACAATCGGGATAAATCGGCCGATTCCCGTTACTGGGGATTCGTTCCCGAAGACCACATCGTAGGCAAGCCTATGTTCGTATTCTTATCGCTCGACAAAGATAAAGGACTTTTCGACGGGAAAATCCGTTTCAACCGAATGTTCCGGTCGGTAGATAGCCTTGTGAACTAAGAAACCGTTTCAATTTTTACAAATAGATATTTTATGCCCTAAGCATGAAAAAAGAAACCATACGTACGATTTTCTTCACGGTAATCATCATTATCGGGAGTGTATGGTTCATTCGTTTTTTCATCATAGAACCCTATCGCATTACTCCCGGCCAAATGGAAAACAGCTTGTTGCCGGGAGACCGGCTATGGGTCGATAAGTGGTCGTTTCGGTGGGGAAACCGAAACCCGAAATACCGAGATGTCTTGGTGTTCGAATTACCCGAAATCGCTCAAACCCAATCGGGTGTAACCGAAATTGCCATCGCCCGTTGCATAGGTTTGCCCGGCGACACGATCAAAAGTACAGGTAACAAACTGTTCGTTAATCACAAGCCCGTCGCCCAGCCTCCTCTTATCCTCGAAGCCTATCTTTCGCCCGATTCCCTCGAACATCGGGTAAATCGAATGATGAGACAAAACAATTCCTTCTTTATCGAGCAAGGTAAATTGAAAGACAGCCGCCTACTGTTTCTCTCCCGGTATGACTACGAAAAAGTAAGGAGACAACTATCGGCCGACTCTCTACTCTACCCGGTATTTCTGAAAAGAGATTTTTATGAAGTCGCCCTTCCCCGAAAAAATGAACAAATACACATCACTTCCCAAAATGCAGAGTTTCTCTACCGCATACTTACCCGATATGAAAACCGCAAAGTAGAGTACGACAACGGGAAAATCTATGAAAACGGGAAGGAATTAACCTCATGTCGGCTCACTCAAAGCTATTATTGGGTAATAGGAGACAACAGAGCCGGCATGTCCGACTCCCGTTCTTTCGGAGTTCTTCCCCACTCCCTCCTCATCGGTAAAGGCGTATGCATCGGTTATTCGAGAAATCCCGAAAAACCGTTCTGGCAATCGCTACGCACCGATCGTTTCTTCAAAACCGAATTATGAGTACAGTATATCTATCGACCGCCTATTTCGCTCCGGTATCCTACTACGCATCATTCCTCCGATACGATCGGATAGTCATCGAACAGTGGTGCAACTATACGAAACAAACTTATCGGAACCGCTGCCACATAGCCGGAGCGAACGGACTATTGGCATTGTCCGTCCCTATCGTCAAACCCGACACGATTAAATGTCCTACGAAAGATATTCGTATCTCCGACCACGGAGAGTGGAGGCATTTACATTGGAATGCTATCGCTTCGGCTTACGGGTCCTCCCCTTTTTTCGAATACTACCAAGACGATATACGCCCGTTCTTCGAGAAGCGGTACGAATTTCTATTGGATTTCAATGAAGAAATACGCCGCACCGTATGCAACCTCATAGGTATTGAACCGCATATAGAATACAGTTCGTCTTACTCCGAACCTGCTCCCGGGGAAACAGACCTAAGAGATGCCATACACCCCAAGAGAAGAAAAGCCGAAACCATCTTACCCGTACAACCGAAACCCTACTATCAGGTATTCTCCGAAAAATATGGTTTCCAACCCGACCTGAGTATCATCGACCTTCTGATGAATATGGGCCCGGAATCGATTCTTATTCTCCAAAACACCTAAGAAATAATTCCGTAAAAGCACTATTATCGGCTATCTTTGTTATCTTTGCACAAAATGCGAATACCCATCTTTGCACATGAGTAGCTACGAATACGCAGACAGACTGAAAGAGACTGTAAAAAAACTATCCGATTTTCTTTCTCTCGAAGAGTTGCATCACCAGCGATGCAGAGGAGAAGTACTTCCCTCCGAAAAACAACTGCAAGAACTCATATCGCTCTGCCGGTCGCTCATTTTTCCGGGATTCTACGGACTCCCCGACGTAAGCAAAGAAAATTTGCTCTACCACACGGGTATCAATACCGAAAAACTTTTCGAAGTATTGGTCAAACAAATCTCAGCAGGATTATTATTCCAAAAAAATACCGATCATACAGACAGCGATTTAAAACGGTTACAAGAATCGGCCGAACAGAAAGCAATCGACTTTATCACTTTCCTACCCGAAATGCGCCGCATCTTATCCACCGATGTTACAGCCATGTACAACGGGGATCCGGCAGCACAAAACAAAGCCGAAGTTATTCTGTGCTATCCCGCTATCCGGGCGATTTGCAACTATCGCATCGCCCATAAACTATTAGAATTGGACGTCCCCTTGATTCCCCGTATCATTACCGAAATGGCTCACTCCGAAACCGGAATAGATATACACCCGGGAGCCGTTATCGGGGAATATTTCGCCATAGACCACGGAACCGGAGTCGTAATCGGAGCGACCTCCGTTATCGGAAACAGAGTGAAGCTATATCAGGGAGTAACGTTGGGGGCTCGCAGTTTTCCACTGGACGAAAACAACAATCCCATTAAGGGTATCGCCCGGCATCCCATCATAGAAGACGATGTCATCATCTATTCCAATGCCACCATATTGGGAAGAATAACCATCGGAAAAGGTGCTGTAATCGGTGGAAACATCTGGGTTACCGAAAACGTAGCTCCCGGGGAACGCCTTGTACAAGCCAAAGCAAAACCATAAGAAATAAATACAATACACACCATCGTGAATACCGAAAAATTTGAAATCGTAGCGAAAACTTTTCAAGGACTCGAAGATGTTCTGGCAGAAGAATTAAAAAATCTGGGAGCCGAGGATATAGAAATAGGTCGAAGAATGGTATCCTTCCACGGAGACAAGACTCTTCTTTACAAAACCAATTTGGCCTGTCGAACGGCTCTGAGAATACTGAAACCTATTTATAAATTCGAAGCATCGAACCCCGACGAAGTCTATGAAAAAATGAAAGCGTTCGAATGGGATACCCTGCTTTCCCCCGAAACGACATTCTCGATCGACTCCGTCACCTATTCCGACTGTTTCAAACATTCCAAATTCGTGACCTACCGAGCGAAAGATGCCATTGCCGACTATTTCACGGAGAAGACAGGCAAACGACCTTCGGTGCGGTTGAACGGAGCGGAACTCGTATTGAACCTCCATATATCGCACATGAGCTGCACGCTGTCGCTCGACAGTTCGGGAGAGTCTCTGCACAAGCGAGGATACCGCGTGGGACAAACCGAAGCCCCCATCAACGAAGTATTGGCCGCCGGAATGATATTGAAAACGGGGTGGCACGGAGAAACCGACTTTATAGACCCTATGTGCGGGTCGGGAACCATTCTCATCGAAGCCGCTTTGATCGCTACCCATACATATCCCGGTATTTTCAGGAAAAGTTTCGCTTTCGAAAGATGGAAAGATTTCGACGAAGAGCTGTTCGAAACGCTCTACAACGACGATAGTCACGAACAGGAGTTTACCCATCGCATATATGGCTCCGACATTTCCCCGCGAGCGATCGACATCGCGACAAAAAACATAAAAAGCGCCGGAGTAGCTAAATACATCGATCTCAAAATCATGCCTATACAACGATACGAGACCGCTCCGTCCGAACAAGGCATTCTCATCACCAATCCCCCTTACGGAGAACGTATCTCATCGAGCGATTTGTTCGGACTGTACGAATCGATAGGCAACCGTTTAAAGCATGTTTTCAAAGGGTACGATGCATGGATCATCAGTTACCACAAAGAATGCTTCGATAAAATAGGGCTGAAACCCTCGGTAAAAATAGACCTGATGAACGGAGCTTTGGAGTGCGAATACCGGAAATACGAGATTTTCGACGGCCGATACAAAGAATTCAAAGAAGAAGGCAAAAACTTGGATAAACGGGAGGGACAGACTCGTCGAACCAATCTGCGAGGCAAAGCTCCTTTCGATAGAAAAAGGACATACGACAGCGACCGACGAAGCGACAAAACAGAGCGTTTCGACCGATCGGGAAAACCTTCGTTCCGTCGGGATTCCAAACCGGGAAAACCCATAGGGAAAAAAACATTCGATCGTCCGGAGCGGTTCAAACCCGACGGCGAAAAATCGGAACGCTTGCACGGAGAAGCGGCTTTTCGGAAATTCGTAACCTTCAAGCAGCCTTCCATAAAACCGTCGGACGACAATCGTAAAAAAGACTCCGACAAACCAGAATAAACCTAAAAACTCCATACAATGAATATTCTATTATTAGGATCGGGAGGTCGCGAATGCGCCTTAGCTTGGAAGATAAAGCAAAGTCCAAAAACCGACAAACTCTATATCGCACCGGGAAATGCCGGAACCGCAGCCATAGGTACGAACGTGGCGATACCGGCGACCGACTTCGATGCCATCGGAAAATTTGCAGTGGAAAAACATATCGATATGGTCGTTGTGGGTCCCGAAGACCCATTGGTAAAAGGAATATACGACTACTTCGTATCTTGCGAGGAGTTGAAAAACATACCTGTTATAGGCCCGTCGAAGGAAGGCGCCCGCTTGGAAGGCAGCAAAGAGTTTGCCAAAGGATTCATGATGCGTCACAATATACCCACGGCCCGGTATGAAAGTTTCACGCAGGAAAATCTGGAAGCGGGATATACCTTTCTCGAAACGTTGAAAGCCCCTTACGTGCTTAAAGCCGACGGATTGGCGGCGGGCAAGGGCGTACTTATCATAAACGACCTGCAAGAGGCGAAAGACGAATTGAAACAAATGTTGAACGGCATGTTCGGGAATGCTAGTAAAACCGTGGTTATCGAGGAATTTCTATCGGGCATCGAATGTTCTGTCTTTGTTCTCACCGACGGCAAAGATTACCGCATACTCCCCGTTGCCAAAGATTACAAACGAATAGGAGAGGGCGATACCGGACTCAATACCGGCGGCATGGGAGCCGTTTCACCCGTACCGTTCGCCGATGCCACGTTCATGAAAAAAGTGGAAGAGCACATCGTAAAACCCACCATCGAAGGTTTGAAAAAAGAAAATATCACGTACAAGGGTTTCATATTCTTGGGATTGATCAACGTACAAGGAGAACCGATGGTGATCGAATACAACGTTCGTATGGGAGACCCCGAAACCGAAGTCGTCATGTTGCGTATTCAATCCGACTTGGTCGACCTGCTTGAAGGCGTGGCACAAGGAACGCTCCGGGAAAAAGAGTTGACAGAAGACCCACGGGCTGCCGTAACCGTTATGCTGGTATCGGGTGGCTATCCCGGTTCCTATGAAAAAGGCAAGGAAATCACAGGACTGGATTTAGTGACGGACAGCATTCCGTTCCACGCCGGAACAACATTCAAAAACGGGAAAATCGTAACCTCCGGCGGACGCGTCATCGCCCTCAGCTCATACGGTGCGACCAAAGAAGAGGCTTTGGCAAACTCTTTCAAAAGTGCCAAAGCCGTCTCTTTCGAAGGTAAATATTTCCGTTCCGACATAGGAGCCGACTTGTAAAACAATGAATCTGAAATCATTCATAAACAATAAATATACACTGGTTGGATCGATTGTTTTCTATCTGACCGGTGTATATCTCACAAGCCGGTTCGCAACATATCTCCCTTGCGAAGGGAGTCCCGGAATCTTGTTTCCGAGTGCCGAAAGATGGCTTTCCTCCCCCCTATCGAACCATTCGGTCAACAGCATTCTCATTCTATCCGGGGGTATTCTGCTGTTGCGTATCAACAACCTTTTCTCTCTTATTCAGAAACACACATTGCTTCCATTCCTATTTTTTCTGTTGTTGGAAGTCTGTTCCCCGTCCCTTTCGCTCTTATGCAACGGAAACATAATGGCTGTGGTTCTAACGACGATTTTGTTTTCTTTTTTCTCGGCTTATCAGCAAGAAAGGGCACAACCGGCATTTCTAATGATGGGAATCATCTCCCTATGTACCCTGTTCTGTCCCGAATTTGCTTATTACATACCCCTGTTTATCATCGGATTCGCGCAAATAAGGTATTTCACGCTGAAATCCCTGTTAGGAGCATTTATCGGATTCGCCACCCCGTTCTGGATATTGATCGGAATAGGAATCATGCCTTTCTCAGGATTGTCTGCATTGATTCCCGATTTTACGTTTCATATATCCGAAACACTCCCCTTTAACGACCCGCAATTCTGGACAATCGTTTTAACTGTGCTTTTAGGACTTTTCTCCGGTACAGCGACACTATATACCACATTCAACGAGAAACGCCAAACAAGAGCTTATAACGGCTTTATAAACCTATTGTCGGTCTACTCCGCCATACTTCTGATTATAGATTATAGAAACTATACCCTCTATCTGCCTGTCCTAAATATGGCAGTTGCCATGCAAGCCGCATTTTTCTTCACGAACAATACGAAAAAATACGGAGTAGTGTTGTTCTATCTCATATTAACCCTTTACACAGGATTGTTCGTATGGAATTTATTGCCGGTCTGAGCGAGTGGGGATACTTCGGTCTTTTCATATCTGCGTTTCTGGCCGGAAGCATAATTCCGTTCAGTTCCGAAGCCGTGCTGGGACTTCTTTTAATAGCCGGATACGATTCTTGGGGCTGTGTATTCTCTGCCACTTTGGGAAACTGGTTGGGAGGCGTCACTTGTTATTATATAGGCTACTTGGGAAAAACAGAGTGGATACATACCTATCTGAAAATACCGGAAGAAAAACTCTCGAAAATGCAACGCTTTCTGAAAGGGAAAGGCTCTCTTTTCGGATTCTTCGTCTTTATTCCGGTTATCGGCGACATCATGATCGTGGCTCTCGGACTACTCAGAGCCAATCCTCTCGGCACGTTACTCTCCATGATGGTAGGAAAATTCTCCCGGTACTACTTGGTGGTAATCGGTATCAACTATCTGAAAGAGTGGTTTCCCAATCTTTTTTAATCCTTAACCCAGTATTTATCGTCTTTCAATAATCTATCGACAGCCTTACGAATAGATTGAAAAGCAAATTTCTCGGGTTCGATTTCTTCCCTCCGCAACCAGAAACATTCGGCAACATCGTCATGCGCTTTCAAATCGCTCATATCTTCATCGCTTCGGCAGAGAAAAAATAAATCCATCGTATGTACGTCGAAACCCGAATAACGATAGACATTCGGGAAAGAACACAAATACTTCATCTGTTTCGGTTTCCAACCTATCTCTTCCGACAATTCCCGAACGACAGCCTCCTCTACCGTTTCTCCGCATTCTGTAAACCCACCCGGTAAATCCAGCATACCTTTGGACGGATCGAACGCCCTGCGACAAACTAAAATTCTCGATTGCCTATCCATAACGAATGCCGCTACCGACGCCTTAGGATTAAGATAATACACAAAGCCACAATCCTCGCAACGTTTGGAAGAAGCATCGTTCTCTTGGAAACGATGAGAACCGCAACGAGGGCAATATTCGAATAATCGAAGAGGATGCATATACTTTAATTAATTGACAACTAAAATTTTAGTAACAACTCCCGATTGTTTCGACGAACCACCGGAAGACGCGAAAACAAGATACACGCCGGTTTTCACCCGATTACCGCTACGATCCCTGCCGTCCCACGATATTTGTCCGCCATTGGAATAGCCTTGAAAAAACAAGTTACCCGCCGTATCGGTAATCTTCACCAAACTATTCTCCATCAATCCTGTCACCGATATCCAACCTTCATAATCGGGTCTCACCGGATTGGGAAAAGCGTAGACATTACTATAATCGTCGGACGATTGTACTGCATCGGACCGATAAGCAGCCAAACCGCTGGTCGTTCCTATATAAGCCACACCCGTTACCGGATCGACGATTACTTCGGTTACATGATTCGAAGGCAGTTTACTGTTCTCTGCCGTAAAGTGGTTCAAAATCTCCGACCCGTCGGCACTTACCAAATACAATCCCGATTCTCGGGTTCCTATCCACTTACGATTGGCGCCATCTACGAATATGTCGGTAATATTGATATTCTGTAATAAATAATCGGCATTATCCGTCCCGTCGTTACGGGCTATTTTTATTCGAGTACAACGGAAACTGTCGCTAAAAACATGGTCTGGATTCGTAATCACGATAGGCCCAGACGAAGTTCCTATCCATATCTGACCGTTGTTATCTTCTTCTATGCAGGTGTAATAATTCGGAGTAAACGTTTTATTATCCTGATCCATAAACGAAACTATATTTTTCGTTCTGTCATCGGCTATCGTATTATACGTGCCCTTATCGTCAAAAGCGAATATAGAACCGGGCCAATCCCCATAAACGACCCATTTTGCCGTAGAATGATTCGGTATAAGCAGTTTGGCATATTTATTATTCTTTATTTCCGAATAACCGAATTGATACCAATCGCTCGCCTTCAATTCATCTGTATCGATAGATTGCTTGGCCTTAGGCAACATACTTACGCCCACATCGCCCGCATGTGCTATCCAAAGATTACCATCTCTATCAAAAACAATATTAGGCACAGCCATAGCCCAACCCTTAGAAAGCGGCGAATTCAACGACGTATAATGTCCTACACATTCTGTCCCCGAAATCTTATATATGCCTTCGAACCAAGTTCCTATATAAAAGGTGTTGGAATCATCGGGATCGAATGCCATATTATAACTCGAATATATTCTATTTCCTGTTTTACCATTTTCCAACGGCACTTCTCCCACATCGATTACAGACCAGTTTCCCTGATCCAATACGCTTATTTTTGTTTGCACGTATTGATCTTCGGTTCCTCTACGGGGACCCGAATTACTTACATAAAGTTTATGATCGTTAATAACGAGATTCCACGGGTCTGCCACATTCGATACATTGGGCAAAAATGGTTCCTTCAACATAACGAATTGATTATTCCCCATACTGAAATGACACAAACCGCTTTCTCCCAAAGCCCATATAGACATATCTTTTTCGTATGAAGAAGTCAACACATTCACCAAATAATCCGATTGATTTTGAAAATTGAAAATACCATCGAACTGTATGGCTCCATTCACTATATCCGGTTTACAGAAAGCGACATAAACATATCCTCTCAAAACAAACCCGTCATAATATTTATCTACATTCATCACTCCCATATTCAAGGTTCCCAATAGAGACAACCCGTTATTTATATCGAGGAAATGAAGATTGCCGCCCTTAGAATAAAACAAATATTTATCGTTGAAAGGCATAAGCGCATAAATAGTCGTTCCCGGTACATCGTCCAATAAAACCCACTTGGCGATATCGTACTTGATGGCATCGCTATTTATATAATAAAGACCGTCGTCAGCAACAAAAAACCAATACTTGTCGCAAGCTCCTATCAGACTGATTTTTTTTCCGTAATTATAAGATTCGCTCACTTCATTTTTCTTATCGTTCAAAACAACGATACCAAAGTCGGTAGCCAAATAAATTCTATCACCGTAAAACTTTACATCGTTGATACCTTTTGCCGTAGTCAATATGGCATTCTTAATATCCGGTATATTAAACACTTTTCCATTATCGTGTAAAATATCTACGTTGGAGTTGGCATACACGATAACCAGATACTTTTTATCGTAATTATAATAAATATTAGCTATATCTATATCGTTCAATATATTGTTCTTACTGTAAGATTCCATCTCTTCCGTCTCCTTATCGAAACCAAAAAGACTCCTACCCGACACATAGTAAACCCTTTGAGGCGTATCTATGACCCTTACAGGAGTTCCCGTCGAAGTATAAATCTGCCAATCGCCCACGGCCAATTGAGCATAGGTCGCAACCGTAAACGACAATATAACGAAACCTATTAAACCCGATATTCTTTTCAACATATCAAACGATTATAGTGTATTAAAAAAATCCGATAACTTTTTTACCGCTCGTGCCCTATGGCTTATCTTGTTTTTTTCCTCTTCTCCCATCTCGGCAAATGTTTCTTCATATCCTTCCGGCACAAAAACCGAATCGTAACCGAATCCCGACGAACCTCGGCGTTCACGGATAATCTTCCCGGATATTTCTCCGTAAAAAACATGCTCCTCGCTACCTGTTACCAAAGCTATACAGGTAACGAAACTCGCTTTTCTGTTTTCTGCATCTCGAAGATTAGCCAATAATTTATCTATATTCTTCTCAGAATCGGAAGGTTCACCCGCATAACGGGCCGAATATACACCCGGCTCCCCGTTCAACGCCTCCACTTGCAGTCCCGTGTCGTCGGCAAAGCAATCGTATCCGTATTTATCCTTAACATACCGGGCTTTCAACAAAGCATTACCTTCGAAAGTATCGGCCGTTTCGGGTATATCGTCATGACAACCGATATCATTCAAACCGAGTATCTCTATCTTGTCACCGATAATCGCCGATATCTCTGTTCAACGCCTCCACTTGCAGTCCCGTGTCGTCGGCAAAGCAATCGTATC
>OGLN01002172.1_pt1 | contig 12617 bp, 8 predicted proteins | sample 1572641 | NCBI WGS metagenome assembly OGLN01 (sample SAMEA2581903, study PRJEB24529) | metagenome | biome: Human gut stool | place: China | collected 2011
TTCATGAACCGCACCGCCGATCCTTTCATCGTCACAGTCGAACCGAAAGGAGACGATGAGCCGATCCATTATAATCACCACAACGGACAGGAATTCAACCTGGTGGTTGAAGGCCGTATGCTGATCAACATCGAGGGCAAAGAAATCATCCTGAACCAAGGAGACAGTATTTATTTTAATTCAAAACTTCCACATGGCATGAAAGCGCTCGATGGCAAAACGGTACGTTTTCTGGCCGTAATTATGTAATAACGTTATGGTAGAAAGATTTTTAGCACAGACTAGCTTTGCCTCACAAGAGGATTTCATCAAGAACCTGAAAATAAACGTACCGGAGAATTTCAACTTCGGCTACGATGTAGTAGACGCCTGGGCTGCCGAACAACCCGACAAGAACGCTCTGCTCTGGACCAATGACCAGGGCGAAAGCCGTCAGTTCTCCTTTGCCGATATGAAACGCTATACGGACATGACGGCCTCTTACTTCCAGAGCCTCGGCATCGGTCGCGGAGACATGGTGATGCTGATTCTGAAGCGCCGCTATGAGTTCTGGTACAGCACCATCGCCCTGCATAAGCTGGGAGCAACGGTAATCCCCGCCACTCACCTGCTGACAAAGAAGGATATTATCTATCGCTGCAACGCTGCCGACATCAAAATGATTGTGGCTGCCGGCGAAGGAATCATACTGCAACACATCAAAGATGCTCTTCCCGAGTGTCCGAGCGTGGAAAAGCTGGTCAGTGTAGGTCCGGAAGTTCCGGAAGGATTCGAAGATTTCCATCAGGGAATCGATAACGCTGCCCCTTTCATCCGCCCGAGACATGCCAATACGAATGACGACATCTCACTGATGTACTTCACTTCCGGCACTACCGGCGAACCTAAAATGGTAGCACATGACTTTACGTATCCGTTAGGCCATATCGTTACAGGTAGCTTCTGGCACAATCTGGACGAAAACAGCCTCCACCTCACCATCGCTGATACCGGCTGGGGAAAAGCCGTATGGGGAAAACTCTACGGACAATGGATTGCCGGAGCCAACATCTTCGTCTATGACCACGAAAAGTTCACGCCTGCAGCTATTCTAGAAAAGATACAGGAGTATCAGGTGACTTCCCTTTGCGCACCTCCAACCATCTTCCGCTTTCTGATTCATGAAGACCTGACTAAATATGACTTGTCTTCACTGCGTTACTGCACCATTGCCGGAGAAGCGCTGAACCCTGCCGTATTCGAAACGTTCAAGAAACTGACAGGCATCAAGCTGATGGAAGGTTTCGGACAGACGGAGACGACACTGACAGTTGCCACCATGCCTTGGATGGAACCGAAACCGGGAAGCATGGGGCTTCCGAATCCTCAATATGATGTAGACTTGATCGACCATGAAGGCCGCTCTGTTGAAGCGGGTGAGCAAGGACAAATTGTAATCCGCACCAGCAAAGGTAAACCTCTCGGACTTTTCAAAGAATACTACCGGGATGCGGAACGCACTCACGAAGCTTGGCACGATGGTATTTATTACACCGGCGATGTTGCCTGGAAAGACGAGGATGGCTACCTTTGGTTTGTCGGTCGTGCAGACGACGTAATCAAGAGTTCCGGTTACCGCATCGGCCCATTCGAAGTGGAAAGTGCGTTGATGACTCATCCGGCTGTTGTGGAATGTGCTATTACCGGAGTACCCGACGAGATTCGCGGCCAGGTAGTAAAAGCTACGATTGTTCTATCCAAAGACTATAAAGCACGTGCCGGAGAGGAACTGATTAAGGAATTACAGAACCACGTGAAGAAAGTGACTGCTCCTTATAAATATCCGCGTGTCATCGAGTTCGTAGAAGAGCTACCTAAAACAATCAGCGGTAAGATCCGCCGGGTGGAGATTCGCGAAAACGATAAGAAGTAAATTATAAACAACTCTAATCAATAGAAGAACGATATTACAGATGATGTAATATCGTTCTTCTCATATCTACCCAACAATAAAATTCAACAGAAATAATATGATAGTTCCTGTTTATTTAAAACTCTCTTTTTTCCAATAATTATGTCCTTCAATAATATGACTGTTATTAGCTTTATAAAAATCCTTCACAGGAGTCATCTGAAAACAATTATTAATAATAGCATTATCGACATCTTCAAAAGTAACAATCGGGTGTTGGTTTACAGGATACTTCGATCTAACATTATTCAGAACAATCTGCTTACACTTACTGAATTGCCACGGTGAACCAGTCTGCGAAGAGAAATCCACATTATCAAAACGAATATCTTCAGCAATATCAACTATAAATCCAACCTCTGCCTTCATATTAATATTTGAAAAGGACAAACCTTGTACAGGCATTTCTTCAATCCCTTTAATATAACCAATTTGCTTGATATCAGAACCTGTGATATTACTCAAATGTATGTTCCGGAAAACAGGAGTCCGTTCACTGACAGGTTCCACTTTTGATTCTTTATCATAGAACAAATCAAAGATGAAGGCATTCCGCTGAATATTCTTCATGACGATATTATCTACCCGAAGCTCTTCAACAACTCCTCCTCTCCCACGAGAAGATTTCAAGCGAATACCGGAATCCGTACCATCGAAAACACAATTAGAAATTGTCACTCTCCTTACACCGCCTGACATTTCACTACCAATAACTACCCCTCCATGACCGGAAAGCATAACACAATTAGTTATCGTTATATTTTCACATGCCTTTCCATATTTCCGTCCATCAGCATCACGCCCCGATTTAATTGTAATACAATCATCCCCTACACTAATAAAACAATCAGAAATACGCACATTCCGGCAAGAAGAAGGGTTTATTCCATCCGTATTGGGACCTTTTGGGTCTTTTGAAGGGTTATATATCGTCACTCCATGCACTGTTACATTATCACAAAAAGCCGGATTTATGGTCCAAAAAGGAGAATTGACAATTTTCACATTCTCTATCAACACATTGTTACATTCATAAAACTGAATAAAAGGAGGCCGAAACATACGACGCTCTAAAGAAGGTTTATAATAATCCGAAATTTCCAGTTCTTCATTAGCCTCTTCCCACATTCGTTGTAGTTTATTCAAAGCAGGCAATTTTCCTCCGTTCTTTTTAATCAGCTCCCGTGTTTCTTTCTCCCAGCTCCACCATTTGAATCCATTACCGTCCAACGTTCCACGCCCGGTTATAGTCAAATTCTCCGCATCATGCGCATAAATCAGGGGAGACAAAGTATTCATCACTGTACCTTCCCAACGAATCTTCACAAAAGGAAGATAATCTTCAAAACGATCTGAAAAACGAAGAACAGCTCCGGACTCCACATACAAAGTTATATTACTTTTCATGTGGATAGTGGCTGTCAAATAAACACCTGCCGGGAAATAAATAGTTCCTCCACCTTCAGAAGATGCTTTTTCAATCGTTTGGTTTATTAACTCCGTACAAGATTCAATACCTCGGGGATCAGCTCCAAGCTCCTTCATATTAAAGGTACGAGACCATGCGGTTACGGCTATAACAAGTCCCACTACACAAATAAATAGACGTTTCATTTATAGTTTTCATTTAAAATTTTACCAGTTCTAATTGTCAAAACAAAAGTACGAGGTATCTTCTCCCCTTATAGGGTAATAATTGTGCTTGATAGAGGATAGACAGGTGGATTAAATATGCAAAAGCGTGCATTTTATGTTCAATCACTATTTTAAATTTCCTTTTTAATCCAGTTTTATTTATTTTTGCTCTACACATAATTTATAATATCATGAAGACACTCTATGTTTTCCTTTTATGCTTATACACCAGTCTGACTGTAGCAGCTCAACCTCTTTGCCAGATTAAACACTTCTCTGTCAATAGTGGCCTTTCGCAAGGAGTAGTAGTGAATATAATGCAAGACAAAAAAGGATTTCTTTGGTTCGCCACCTGGAATGGCCTGAACAAATTTGACGGATACACATTTAAAAATTACAAAGCATTTCCGGGAGACGGCTGTACTTTAACGACTAACCGTTTCTCTTATATTACAGAAAGCAAAGACGGAGATATATGGTGCAAATCTTATGATAACCGTGCATATCTATTTGATATTCAGACAGAGAAGTTTATTGACATACTCCTTCCTATTGAATCATCCCTGCAACAAACCAACATAGTCAGCAATATCTATACCTTAAATAAAGGAATTACGTGGATCACCTGTGAACAAGGTTATGCTTTCAGAATCAATGAGCAAACCTGCAAAGAAGGAAAAGATATCATTTTATACAGCAGTTTCAACCAAAATTTAAAAGGAAACAAGATATTCGACATTTACGAAGATTCCGACGGGGACGAATGGATCATGACAGATAAGGGAGTAACCATCATCGGAAAAAAACGAATCAACAGCGATTATCCGTTCAAAATGGTCAAAGAATATAATAAGAGAATATATCTTATCTCAACTTCCGGAAAAATCGCAATATATGATCCCAAGAACGGAAATATAAAATTCCAGGAGCTACCATGTCCTGTCACAGATATCTATTCCATATCTTCCATTTCCCCTTCTAATGACAGGATCGGCTTAGGAACTGACAACGGATTTATAACATACGATACAGAAAAGAAAAAATTCCAGCATTTTAATATACAGACAGCCACCCAGCCATCCAATGAAGCTCATTTTTTTTATCAGGACAAAACCGGAGAAGTCTGGATCTTTGCCAATACCTCCGGTGTGATAAAGCTAAATCTGCAAACAGGAGATAAACAGCACTTCACAGCTCCTATACAAAACCTGATCCAATATGAACGCGACAACCGATACATGATCTTTGAAGACCATGAAGGTACACTATGGATGAGTCCTCAAAAAGGGCATTTGTGCTATTATGATCGCGACAGTAATCAACTGAAACTATACTTTGCAGATGAAAATAATCCCGCTTCCCTATTTGCCCCCTCTATTCGTTATTATTATACCGACCGGCAACAGAATGTATGGATTACCAATGACCGGGGCGTAGACAAAATATCTTTCTATTCCAATAAATACAGAATACGTCCCATAGACAATGGATTGGAAATACGTGCTTTTCTTGCCGACAAACAGAAACGTCTCTGGGTTGCTTCCAAAAAGGGAAACGTCAGAATTTACCGTCCGGATGGGACATTAGAAGGCTACCTTTCTCCACAGGGTATAATCACCCCTCAAGAGGTTACTTTCGGAAAAAGTGTGTACTGTTTTATGGAAGATAAACAAGGAAATATATGGATGGGAACCAAAAAAGACGGCCTCATCCTTCTAAAGAAGAAAAATGAGCACTCCTATCTTTTACAACAATTCGTCCATCAGCCACAAGATACATACAGTTTAAGCAACAATAGTGTCTATAGTATTATTCAGGATAGTCATGACAATATATGGATCGCATGTTATGGAGGTGGCCTCAACCTATTATCACACGCACCTGATGGTTCTACCAACTTTATCCATAGCGGCAACCGGCTGAAAAACTATCCTATTTCTACTTCACTCAAAATAAGACATATCGCAGAAGCCCCCAACGGAGTGTTATTGATTGGCACAACCAATGGTTTACTTACATTCTCCAATAAGTTCGATCAGCCTGAAGAAATTAAGTTCTATCACAGCAACCGTATCCCTAATGTAGATTCCAGCCTTAGCAGTAATGATGTCATGCAGATATTTACTGACAGTCGAAAAAACACTTATGTAATAACATTCACCGGAGGAATCAGCCAGATTATCTCTAAAAATCTACTCACGGAAGATATACAATTCAAAAGTTATACAATCAAAGACGGATTAGCTTCTGATTTGGTACTTTCAATGCTCGAAGATACTCAAAAACAATTATGGGTAATCTCCGAAAACACCATATCCAAATTCAATCCACAACAAGGAACATTTGAGAATTATGGAAGTAATTACTTTCAGAGAGAACTGAACCTCACCGAAGCAGTTCCCACACTAACCAGTCAAAAGAAAATCGTTCTCGGAACCAATCAAGGGATACTTGAAATCGACACAGAACAAATGAAAAAAAGTTCTTATGTACCTCCTATTGTATTTACCGGACTCAAAATACAAGGAAGTCAACTTCATGTAGCGCTTGATGACATAAAAGAACTGGAACTAAATCCTTCGGAACGTAATGTCACCTTTCAATTTGCAGCCATTGATTATGTAAATCCCGATGCCATCGAATACGCTTATCGCCTGCAAGGTCTGGAAGAAGAATGGAACGAAGCCGGTAATAACCGCTCTGCAACATACATAAATTTACCTGCCGGAGAATATCAACTGCAAATCCGTTCCAGCAATAGCGACGGAGTATGGACCGATAATATACGCACTCTCCCCATTCATGTTTTACCCACTTTTTGGGAAACATACTGGGCATGGTTATTCTATATTGTCATGTTCGTGTTATTCACTACTATCATTGTATACATTCTGTTCTATATCTACCGTTTGCGGCATCAGGTTGACTTGGAACAACATTTATCCAATATCAAATTACGCTTCTTCACTGATATTTCACATGAATTACGCACTCCTTTAACTTTAATATCCAGCCCTGTATCAGAAATTCTAGCGCATGAAACAATCTCTCCGACAGTTCGGGAACATCTAAATTTGGTACATAAAAACACAGAACGTATGCTTCGTCTGGTTAATCAACTACTGGATTTCCGCAAAATCCAAAATAAGAAGATGAAAGTGTTGGTAGAAAAGACAGAACTCGTTTCCCAATTACAGAAGATAATGGAAAGCTTCCACCTTATAGCAAAAGAAAAGAGAATTGATTTCCAACTTCAAACTAATACAGACAAAATATACGCATGGGTAGACCGTGACAAATTTGAAAAGATATTCTTCAATCTACTTTCAAATGCCTTCAAATATACACCGAACGGGAAGAAAGTAACGGTAAATATGATAACAGGTTCGGAGCAAGTCACCATCTCCGTATCTGATGAAGGCATTGGCATTGCTCCCGAAAAGCAACAATCCCTATTTTATCGATTTGAAACACTGGCACAATACAATATCCTGCAGCCCTCATCCGGCATTGGGCTTTCACTGGTACGCGAATTAATAGAATTACATCACGGAAATATCCAAGTGAGAAGCGAGCCGGGAAGTGGAAGTGAATTCATTGTCACACTTCCTAAGGAAGAAAAAGCATTTGCAGACGATCAACAAGCCGAATTTATTTTATCCGACAGTGACAATAATTCACCGACGATACAAGCTACTGAAGAAGATTCGGATAGTACATCCTTCAAGGCAGCATACGCAGAGAATGAAAATAAAACCGACGCAGAGGATGAAAAAACTTCCATTCTTATTGTCGAAGACAACAATGAATTACGTCATTTCCTATGGAATATCCTGTCAGAGACTTACACTGTTCTCGAAGCAGCAAATGGAAAAGAAGGATTAAAATATGCACAGCAGTACATTCCGGATCTGATAATCAGTGATGTCATGATGCCGGTCATGGATGGATTAGACATGGTGAAAGCAATCAAAGCCGATCATAACACCTGCCATATTCCTATTATATTACTATCAGCAAAATCTTCTTTAGATGATCGGATAGCAGGACTGGAACAAGGCATCGATGACTACATCACCAAACCATTCAGCTCTACGTACTTAAAAACCAGAATTTTGTCGCTGCTCCGTCAACGTAAACAGTTACAAGAGCTATATTTATCGAAACTGTCAGAGCATACTCAAGAAGAAGATCATATAAATGGGTGGGAGCCTTCACAACCTCAAGTGACTCCATACGATGAACAATTCATGCAACAAGTAATGGCGTTTATGGAGGAACAAATGGACAATACAGATATCACCATCGACGACTTCGCCAACAAACTAATGTTAAGCCGTACGGTATTCTACCGAAAATTAAAATCCATTGTTGGGCTGACTCCGGTAGATTTCGTATGTGAAATGCGCATCAAACGAGCCGCCCAGCTAATTGAAAAAAGTGAATACAGTTTCTCCCAAATTGCTTATATGACCGGTTTCAATGACCCGAAGTACTTTAGCAGGCGCTTCAAAAAAATCATGGGAGTCACTCCTACAGAATATAAAGAAAGAAAGGGAGATGCCTCATAAGCACCTCCCCTTTCCTTACCAGTTTTCTATATTCAATTACAATACACCTTTTTTACCTTGCGTTCCATATTGATTCACGGCAGATACCTTCAAAGCATAATTCACTTTCGACACCGGAAAAGAGGTATCAGTAGTCGTCCCGAGAATCTGTTCTCCATCATATACAATATATCCGATCGCATTTTTCACAGGATTCCATTTAAGAGTGCCTTGCTGATAAACCAGACTGCGCGGACTTCCTAATTTCTCCATCATAATACGCGGATTCCAGCCATCATTACCCGGAATCATATTTTCGTACGTATATTTGTCCGCCTCCTCTTTCGTTATAGTTGCCTGACAGGTACCCGATACTTCCTTACCGGTTTGGCGGTCTTTATATTGATATTCCGTTTTGCGTTTACTTAAATCCAACACATTACCCTGTGCATCACGACTATTGTATTCGGCAAAAATCCCGGGAACCGTTCCCATATTCGTCCATCCTTCATCAGCGACAGGGATAAGCATGATGGTATTGATATACACCGTCTTCGAATTATTATGCCATGGACGCCCCAACTTCAAACGTCCGTCAGCCGCTTCACTGTTTCCATCTATAGTGCAATTACGAAAAGCATAACCATATTTAGCATCTTTATGGGAAGGAGCCACTATTACTGCTCCACTCCGTACATTATAAAGCGTACAGTTTTCCAGCAACACATCACCACCACCATAAAAATAGTCTACCGCGCCTTCTATCCAGCAATCTTTCACATAGTGCCGACTGACATCATTATTGGCAGTCATCCAAGTATCTTGAAAAGAACGGAACTTACAATTATAAAAGGAAGCACAATCTGCCTGACTATTCATAGCCAAAGCCTGCGGACCATTATCTGATAAAACTCCCCAGTCATTCACATACGAAATGTTTTCCGTATAAAAGTGGTCTCCTTTTACCACCACTACCGATCCCTCGTATTTATAAACTGGAGAGGAAGGATTATGAACCGAGTGTTCCCAATAAGCTGTTTTTCCACCTATTTCTTTACCGGTCAGTTTACTACCAACATTCAAGTTTAAATGAATAATGGTCTTATCCTTATCCTGGCCTATTAAATGTACGTATGGCTTATTCTTAGGGATAATCACCTGCTCATTATACAAGCCATTCTTTATCAGAATCAACCAAGGTTTCGTCTGTCCGTCAGGTACAGCATTGATTGCTTCCTGAACCGTTTTATAATCTCCACTACCATCAACAGCTACAATAGCCTGATAAGGCGATGAGTCCGCCTGTGCATAAATCATTGCACAGGCACTCATCAATAAAATTGATAATACAATATTCTTCATGATATTCTTTATACCTAACAATTATAGGATCAATTAATACCAACGTGGATCACCAGCATTACCCGTTCCGGCGAACCCGGCTCCCGGTTTAATATGGAAATCACCGTTTAATGGATCAACGAACAAGTCATCCGAGCTTTGTTTTATTCTCGTTATTTCTTCAAACCTGTTATTGCCTTCCTGCAGGTCGGAGGTGATATAACAATTATCAGAGAAGTTCAAAATGTCATAAGCACCATTTCCACTATTCATTTTCTTTCCTTTGTTCGGACCGGAGAAAATCAAATTCCGCATTGTCGCAGATTTCGGAGAAGGCGGAGTACTTGCCGCATTATCGAAACGGAAAACTTTACTAAAAATGGCAAGCATCAAGCAACTGGACGAGCGGCGATATAAAATCACCGTCAGCAACGGCTACCGACCCAACGGCAAAAAAATCAGCAAGGCAAAGACCATCCAAGTCCCGCCCGGTGTCCCCAGGCGCGGCATCGGGCAGTATGTCGCTCACGCCGCCGAGGAGCTGGAGCGCAGATTCAAGACCGGCTACGCCGAGGACGGCGAGATGACCTTTGAGGAATACGCCCTCCGCTGGCTGGCACGGCAAACGAAATACGCCCCCAGCACCATCGCTGCATACCGGCGGATGCTGGAGGTGGTGTATCCCATAATCGGCGGCATCCGCCTCAACAAGCTCCGACCGATGGCGCTGGAAAATATGCTCTCCGCGCTGCGCAAGCGCAAGCATCACGGAAGGCTCATCAACGAATCTACCGCGCAGCGGTACCTCTCCGTGGTCTCCGCCGTGCTCTGCGACGCCAAGCGCAACGAGATCATCGAGAAGAATCCCGCGCGAATGTTAGACCTCCCCACACCGCAGCGCACGGTGCAGCACATCCCCACGCGAGGCGAGGTGGAAAAGCTGCTGGACGCGCTGGCAAAGGAGCCGCGGCACTACCGCCTGTTCTATCTGCTCTCCATGTACACCGGCTGCCGCCGGGGCGAGCTGAGCGCTCTGCAATGGTCGGACTTCACCGTTACGCAAAATGGTCTCCTGCTCACCGTCAGCCGCTCCCGCAGCAGCGTCCCCGGCAAGGGCATTGTGGAGGGCGCTACCAAAAACGGCAAGAGCCGTGAAGTCTATCTCTCCTCCGACCTGCGGGGCATCCTCTTCGCCTACAAGCGCCGCAAGCAAATGGAGGCGGACAAGCAACGCCGCAGGCTCAGCCCCTACCTCTTCACTGACGAGCAGGGGCAGCTCATCCACCCGGACACCTTCACCAAGAGGCTGCGGAAGATCTATGAAGCAATCGGCTTTCCGCGGGAGTACCACCTGCACACCCTGCGGCACTACTTCGTGACCTCGCTGCTGCACTGCGGCGTGGACAAGCAGACGGTGGCAGACCTCGTGGGGCACGCGGATACCGGCTTTCTGGAGCGCACCTACTGCCACCCTCAGCAGGCGCAGAAGGAGCAGGCGGCTGACTCCATGCTCACCATGCTCCGCCCGGACGGCGAACAGATTTTCAATCTCGCCGCCTGTTCTCCGAAACGGCACAGTGCATGATTGCTGCTTTCGTAGAAATTCATTTTTCAAGAAAATTGTAATAGCTTTACCGCCGTGCTTGCGGTATGTTGTGCTTGCAAAATAAGCCTCAACTGTACCGAGGTCAAATGAAAGAGAGGTCATTTTTATGGCAAGCATCCGCAAGCGCGGCAGCAGCTATCTCATCGTGGTGTCCATGGGCTATGACTACAACGGCAAGCGCATCAAGCCCCAGCAGAAAACCGTCCATCCGCCGGAGGAGCTGACGCCCAAGCAGGTGGAAAAATGGCTCAACGAGCAGGCCGTCCTCTTTGAGCGGGAATGCCGCCACACGCCGCAGCCCGTCCAGCAGCTCACACTGGCAAAATACATCGACCTGTGGCTGGAGACGGTTGCACCCAGCAAGCTGGCAAAGTCCACCATCCGCCGCGACCGGCAGGACATCGAGCGTATTCTTCCGGCGCTGGGTCACTATAAGCTCACCGAGCTACGGCCGGAGCACTTCCGGAATTTCTACGCCGAACTGCGAAAAGTCATCAGTCCCGACACAAAAAAGCCACTCTCCGAGTACACCATTGAGGGCGTGCACGCTACGCTGTGCAGCATCCTCTCTGATGCCGTGGAGGGTGGCTTTCTTTCGCATAATCCGGCTTGGCGCACCTATCGTTACGCCGGGCGCAAGTGTGAAAAGAAAATCGCGGACGAAGAAACGGCGCAGAGGATCATCGCCGCGCTGGAGGGCGAGAGCATTAAGTACGAAACCTACTTCAAGCTCATCATCGCCACGGGGATGCGGCGGGGCGAGTGCTGCGGATTGAAGTGGTGCGACATTGATTGGGAGCAGCGTTCCATCCACATCTGCCGCAACGCGGTCAAGGTGACGGACGAGGAAATCTTCGTTAAGGAACCCAAGACCCGCGCAGGCAACCGCTATGTGTACTTCTCTGCCGAGATGGAAAGTCTCCTGCGGGAGTACCAAAAAGAATGCCGGTATATCACCGAAACCTATGACCAGCGGCAGCTGACCGCTGATGACTTCCTGTTCCGCCGTCAGGGAGCGCAGCTCCCCATGACGCCCACTACCTTCACCTACCGCTTCAAGCTGATCCTCAAGAAAAACGGCTTGCCGCAGGAACTGAACGTCCACTCCCTCCGGCACACCGCCGCCAGTCTGATGATCGCAGGCGGCACGGATGTGGCAACGGTGGCGGGCATCCTTGGCCACAGCCAGCCCTCCACCACGCTGGACATCTATACCCACGCCTTCGACAAGAACAAAAAGGCCGCCAGCGCGGAACTGCAAGGGATGCTGGAGATATGACATAGCGTAATAGCTTAGTTGGATCGCAAAATGTGCAGTAGTGGTCAAATCGGGTTTCAATTCTCCTAACTTTCCGCATATAAAAACCGTCTCAAACGTATTGTTTGAGACGGTTTTTGTCATAACTCAACACTATAGATTTCTTGAAATTGCTTTCAGAAAATCGGTGTATGACAGCAAGAAAAACTTGATGCACAGAACTCACTTGTCTTTTGATTCTTCAGTTGTGTCAGAGACTGCTCCTTCCAGCAGATC
>OGLN01002173.1_pt1 | contig 12616 bp, 11 predicted proteins | sample 1572641 | NCBI WGS metagenome assembly OGLN01 (sample SAMEA2581903, study PRJEB24529) | metagenome | biome: Human gut stool | place: China | collected 2011
GAATGGCATTCTCGACGTTACCGAAGAGCTTTCCTCGATCCCTATCCAACGAGTCGAAAGCTCCCGCCTTGATGAGCTGCTCCAGGACCTTTCGGTTCATGGAGTGCACTCGAGCCGCTACATCAAAAATATCCAAGAACGGACCATTCAACAGTCGCTCGTGAAGCAAATCTTCGACAATATTCTGTCCGACCCCCTTAATAGCACCCAAACCAAAACGAACGGTCTTTTCATCGGGAACCGTAAAGAACCATTCGCTGATATTGATATCCGGCTGAAGAACGGTCACGCCCATTTCACGGGCGTCTTCCACCAGCTCTCGCATCTTTTCACCTTGGTTCATCACCAGGCACATGTTGCCCGCAATGAAGCATGCCGTGTGGTGCACCTTTAGGTATGCCGTCTGCCAAGCAACGTACGAGTATGCGGCTGCATGCGACTTGTTAAAGCCGTAACCCGCGAATTTCTCCATCAAGTCGAAGATTTCGGTTGCCGTTTCTGCGGTGACGCCGCGTTCTGCCGCACCTTGAATGAAAACGGCACGCTGCCGCTTCATTTCTTCGACATTCTTCTTACCCATTGCACGACGCAAAAGGTCGGCGCCGCCCAGCGAATAGCCCCCGATGGCTCGTGCGACCAGCATCACCTGTTCCTGATAAACCATGATGCCGTAGGTTTCACGAAGAATCGGCTCCATACGGGGATCGAGATACTCCACCTTTTCTCGCCCGAACTTACGGTCAATAAAGTGAGGAATCTGATCCATTGGACCGGGACGATAAAGGGCATTCAGTGCCACAAGATCTTCCAAACAGTCAGGCTTTGCTTGCCGCAACTGTTCACGCATGCCGTCCGATTCAAACTGGAACACGGCCCCTGTATTTCCCTGTTGGAAGAGCTCCAGCGTTTTCTTGTCGTCGGTCGGGATTCGCGACAGATCAAACTTGGTGCCAGGATTGAGTCGATCAATGTACTCTGCAGCCTTCGTCAGAATCGTCAGTGTTGTCAGTCCCAGGAAGTCGAACTTCACAAGGCCCACATTTTCAATATCTTTTTTATCGAACTGACTGACCGTATTTTCAGGCTTGCCGTCTGCGTTATAGAGCGGGCAGAAATCCGTCAGTTCGCTCGGCGCAATCAGAACGCCGCCCGCGTGCATACCCAGATTTCGAGTCAAGCCCTCGAGTTTTTGAGCGTAGCTCATCAACTCGACATAATCCTCCCTCTCGGCCATTTCCTTAAACGCGGGTTCCATTTCAGCTGCTTTTGCGAGCGTCACATCAAGGCCCGGCTTTTGAGGGATCAATTTGGCCAGTTCGTCGACCTTTTTGTAGTTCATATTGAGCACACGGCCGACATCTCGAACCACGGCCTTTGCGCCCATGGCTCCGAACGTGACGATCTGGCTCACTGCATCCACACCATAGGTACGCTTCACGTACTCGATGGTGCGATCACGGTTGTGCTGACAGAAGTCAACGTCAAAGTCAGGCATCGAAACACGTTCCGGATTCAGGAAGCGTTCGAACAGCAATCCATAATGCAACGGATCCAAGTCCGTAATGCCCAACGCATAGGCCACAAGAGAACCTGCACCGGACCCGCGGCCAGGCCCCACGGCTACACCGTTTCGTTTGGACCAGTTGATAAAGTCCTGCACGATAAGGAAGTAGCCGGGAAACTTCATGGACGAGATTGTCTTAAGCTCGTAGTCCAAGCGTTCGATATATTCCGGGCGGCGAGCATCTCGCTCCGCCTTATCCGGATACAAAAACTCAAGACGGCGCTCCAGGCCCTCATGCGAGAGCTGCACCATATATTCGTCGAGCGACACGCCTTCCGGGGTCGGGAACAACGGCAGCTGAGGCTTTTGCAAAACTCCGTCCAGATTGCAGCGTTGAGCAATCACTACCGTGTTGTCAATAGCCTGAGGAATGTCCGCAAAGAGCGCCCTCATCTCCTCTTCGGTCTTCAGATACTGCTCTTCCGTATAAAGCTTCGGACGATGAGGATCCGCCAACACGTATCCACCGGCAATGCAGCAGCGCACTTCATGAGCATTGAAATCTTCTCGATGCAGGAACTGCACCGGGTGTGTTGCCACCATGGGCAATCCCGTCTCAACAGCCAACTCGGCAATATGCGCCACTACCGCTTCATCGTTTTTTCGGCCTGCTCGTTGCACTTCTAAATAAAAACGCTCCGGAAAGGCCTCGCGCAACTGTTCAAGAACCGCTTGAGCTTCACCCTTATTATCCTCGAGCAAATGCTGCTCAATCACCCCTTGCGGGCCACCGGACAGACAGATGAGTCCCTTGCAATTGTCAGGAGTCAACCACTCCAGTCTGACTTCCCCGCGTCCCAAGTACTGATTTTCCATCCAGCCTCGGGAAAGAAGCTCACAGAGCGACAAATAACCTTCGTGATTTTGGCAATAGACCGTCAGTCGATACGGATTGTCCCGAGGCTGGATGGAAGATCACACCCAACGATGGGCTTGATGCCGTCAGCAATCGCATGCGAATAAAACCGCAAGGCCCCAAACAGATTCATCGAGTCGGTAATACCTAAAGCAACGCCTCCCTGCTCCATCACTTCTTCAAGGATGGGGTCGAGACGCACGATACCGTCTTGAATGGAATATTCGGAGTGGAAACGCAGATGAACGAAATTGGCAGACATGGCTTGTGCACGAGAACAGTCCGGCGCATTCCCGTATAGAAATGCGCCGGAGGACAGAACATGACTTAATGCTTGAGAGGCTTGAAGCGGATACGGTGCGGACGCGCCGCTTCTTCACCTAGGCGCTTTCTCTTGTCGGCTTCGTATTCGTTGTAGTTGCCATCAAAGAACACGACCTTACTGTCGCCTTCAAACGCCAGGATATGCGTGGCAATTCTGTCGAGGAACCAGCGGTCGTGTGAGGTTACCAGCGCGCAGCCGGCAAATTCCAACAATGCTTCTTCCAGTGCACGCAGTGTCTCAACGTCCAAGTCGTTCGAGGGTTCGTCGAGCAATAGCACGTTGCCGCCCTTGAGCAGAGTTGCTGCCAGGTGCAAACGGCCGCGCTCACCGCCCGAAAGAACGCCCACAGTCTTCTGCTGATCGCCGCCCTTGAAGTTAAAGCGACCGAGATAGGCACGCGAGCTCATCTCAAACTTGCCGACCTGCAGAATGTCGAGCCCGCCCGAAATCGCCTCAAACACAGTCTTATCGTTGGGCAATCCCTCACGAGTCTGATCCACGGCAGCGATCTTGACCGTGTCACCAAGAACAATCGAACCGGAGTCCGGCTGTTCCTTCCCTGTAATCATCTTAAAGAGCGTCGACTTACCTGCACCGTTGGGGCCAATGACACCAACGATGGCACCGGGCGGAATTGTGAAGGATAAGTCGTCGATCAGCAGGCGGTCGCCGAAGCCCTTACTGACATTGTGGAATTCAATAACCTTATTGCCGAGGCGATCTGCCACCGGAATAAAGATTTCATTGGTTTCGTTACGGCTCTGGTACTCGTAGCTAGACAACTCTTCGAAACGATTCAAGCGAGCCTTAGCCTTGGCCTGACGTCCCTTGGGATTCTGGCGCACCCATTCCAATTCATGCTTGATGGCTTTAGCGCGTGATTCTTGCTGGCGCTTTTCCTGCTCCAGACGCTTTTCCTTCTGGTCAAGCCACGAGGAATAGTTGCCCTTCCAGGGGATGCCTTCGCCACGGTCAAGCTCAAGAATCCATTCGGCAGCGTTGTCAAGGAAGTAGCGATCGTGTGTAACAGCAACAACTGTTCCCGGGAAACGGTGCAGGAACTGCTCCAACCATTCGACGCTTTCAGCGTCCAGATGATTGGTCGGTTCGTCCAACAACAGCATGTCCGGACGAGACAGCAACAGACGGCACAGAGCTACACGGCGTTTTTCACCGCCGGACAGATGTCCAATTTTGGCTTCCCAAGGCGGCAGGCGAAGAGCATCCGCTGCAATTTCCATCTGCGTGGAAGCATCCGTACCGGCAGCGGCAATGATGGCTTCCAGACGAGCCTGTTCGGCTGCCAGTGCATCAAAGTCAGCATCCGGTTCGGCATAAGCTGCGTACACAGCATCAAGCTTGGCCTGAGCCTGCATCACTTCGCCCATGCCTTCTTCTACGGCCTGACGAACCGTTGCTTCAGGATCGAGCTGCGGTTCCTGCGGCAGATAACCGATCTTGAGATCGTTCTGCCAGGTAATTTCGCCATCAATGTCTTTATCGACACCGGCCATAATCTTCAAAAGCGTCGATTTACCGGCACCATTGAGCCCCAGAACGCCGATCTTGGCCCCCGGGAAAAACGACAAAGAAATATCTTTGAGGATGAATCGCTTGGGGGGAACCACCTTGGCCACGCGATTCATGGTCATGACGTATTGAGCCATTTGTCCTGATCTTTGATTGAAAATGGAAAATAGAACGTAGAATTATGCCCGTGCCGTGCATAGCACACAAACAGAAATGTACGCTTTTCAAGCTACAATTTCGCCTTTTCGAGTCGCTTTCCGTCTCACCTTTCTTTTTTCTCTCGCATTCATGGTGTCTTTGCGCAATTTTTTGGTTTGCTTCGTAACCGGCATTTGCTTTGCCGGCTCCGTGGCATGCGCAGAAACGCCTGCGGCCACGGAAGCGCGGCAAGCCGATGATTTACCTGCTACGGAAGCTGAAGTATCTCCTCCTGTTGACATCTGGGATCGTATCCGCCGCGGATACGCTATGCCGGAACTTAAGAACAGCCGCGTAAAAACATCGTTAAGAAGCTACAGTCGTAATCCGCGTCACATCGAGCGTGTTTTTGAGCGTGCCGGCAAATATCTCTATCACATCGTCGACGAGATTGAGCAAAGAGGATTACCCACCGAGCTTGCGCTCTTGCCATTCGTAGAAAGTGCTTTCCAACCCGAAGCTCTCTCTCACGCCAAAGCTTCCGGCCTCTGGCAGTTCATGCCTCAGACCGGCAACATCTATTCGCTCCAACAGAATTTTTGGAAGGACGAACGCAGAGACGTGCTGCAGAGTACGCGTGCTGCTTTGGATTACCTCGAAAAGCTCTATCAACAGTTTGGTGACTGGCACTTAGCGCTTGCCGCATACAACTGGGGTGAAGGCAGTGTTTCTCGTGCCATTCGCAGAGCAAAAGCCCGTGGTCGTAAAGCGGATTACGCGCACCTGCGGATGCCCCGTGAAACAGCCTATTACGTACCCAGACTGGAAGCAATCCGTCAAATCGTTGCCGATCCGGAAAAGTACGGCATCAATCTGCCGGAAATTGAAAACGCTCCTTATTTTGTCCGCGTCACGAAGAGCCGTGACATTGATATGAAGACGGCCGCAGAGCTTGCCGAAATGGATCCCAACGAGTTTCGGATGCTCAATCCCGGCTTCAATTTGCCCGTGATCGTTGCCAGCCACAACTCCGTCATGTTGCTTCCGATGGAAAATCTGGAAGTCTTCATGGACAACCTCGCGAGTTGGGTCAACACAGGAAAGCCACTGTCAAGCTGGGTGCTCTATCACCTTAAAGAAGGCGAAACACTTGCAGACGTTGCGTTGAAATCTGGTATGACCGAAGAAGAGCTTCGGCGCGTCAACCGCATCCCGAAAGGCCGCAAAGTGCTCGCTGGTTCTGCTTTGCTTGTTGACGCCAACGGACAACTTGCGCCGGCAATCGCGCAGGAAGAACTCAACGCCGGACTCAAACTTTCGGCTCCGGAAGTGCGCCGCGTGGTCTACCGCGTGCGCCGGGGCGACTCCATCTACACCATCGCCAAGAAATACGGCATCACACAGCGCTCGATTCGTCGCACGAACAATTTGCGCAGCTCCCGACTGCGCATCGGGCAGCGCCTCGTGCTCGTAATTCCGCCGCGTGCAAATACGCAGCCGCCGCCAGGGAAGAACGTACACGTTGTCAGACGCGGAGAGACACTTTTTTCAATTGCAAAAAAGTACAGTACCAGTGTCTCTAAAATCCGTATCATCAACAATTTGAGAACAACTCGAATCTCAATCGGACAACGGTTGAGGATTCGCTAAAAACAAAAATCCTTACCGAGGAATAAATCATGGGATTTCTGCAAGGCAAGAAACTTTTGATCACGGGCGTGTTGTCGAACCGTTCGATCGCTTACGGCATTGCCCGAGCCTGCCACCGCGAAGGAGCCGAGCTCGCCTTTACCTACGTTGGCGAACGCTTCCACGACCGTATCGTTGAATTTGCCAAAGAATTCGGCAGCGACATCTGCCTTGAAATGGATGTCACCAAAGATGATCAGATCGCCAATGTGATGGGTGAACTGAAGGAACGTTGGGGCGGTCTGGACGGCTTTGTGCATTCCATCGGGTTTGCTCCGCGTGAATGCATTGCAGGCGACTACCTTGATGGCGTCGGCCGCGAATCCTTCCGCACAGCCATGGAAATCTCCGCGCTGTCTTACCCGGTGTTGGCCAAGGCAGCATTGCCCCTGATGGAAGGTCGTGCCGCTTCGATCCTGGCTCTCACCTACATCGGCAGTGAACGCACCGTTCCCAACTACAACACGATGGGCGTTTGCAAGGCTGCTCTGGAAGCCTCCACCCGATATCTGGCAGGAAGCCTCGGCCCCAAGGGTATTCGTGCCAATGCCATTAGCTCCGGTCCGATCAAAACGCTGGCCGCCTCCGGCATTCAGAACTTCTCGAAAATCCTGACCTACATGGAACACTCCGCTCCGTTGCGTCGTACGGTCACGATTGATGAAGTCGGCAATACCGCCGCCTTCCTTCTCTCGGATCTGGCTAGCGGCATTACAGGCAATGTGGCCTATGTTGATGCAGGCTTCCACAGCGTCGGCGTGAGCCCTGTACTGGTGGAAGAATAATTGGTTTAACGTAGCCTCTATGAAAAACCGGACTTGGGAACAAAAGCTCAAGCCCGGTTATTTATTTTGAGTGCTCTTAAGCCTTCAAGCTATTTACGTCGAGCCTTTTCCTTTTTACGGCAATCTTCGCAAATGCCGTAGAGGGACAGCGAGTGTCCTTCGAGTTCAAAACCAAGACGCACGGCGATCTGTTTCTGGCGTTTTTCGATTTCTTTATCAACAAACTCTTCTACGCGGCCGCAGCGCGTGCAGACAATGTGATCGTGATGTGCGCCGTCGTCCATTTCATAGCTGGCGCGATCATTGCCAAAATAGTGACGAACGATGAGCCCTGCCGCTTCAAACTGGGTAAGAACGCGATAGACGGTAGCCAAACCCACCTCAATGTTCTCTGCAACTAGCTGCTTGTAGATGTCTTCTGCAGTCAAGTGTCGCACTGCTCCTGCTTCCTGTGCTTTTTGGAAAAGCTCCAGAATGCGCATGCGCGGCGCGGTTGCTTTAAGCCCCACATTTTTGAGTTCCTGTTCGGGCTCAAGCATCTCATGTTCATTATTTACGCTCATTGGCTATCCTCAAGAGGCTCATTTCAATCCGATACTCGCTATCATAACGGGAAGTTTTCAATTTACGAATTTCGAGGCGTTTTCTCGACTGTTTTTTCTCATGTCCTTGCGCACACTTCTTATCACCGCTCCTCTTGCCGTCGGTTTGGTCGCGCTGTCCGGCTGCAACTTCAATAGCTATGTCTACCGTACCGATGTCCACCAAGGCAACCTGGTCACCAAAGAAATGATTGACCAGCTTCAAGTCGGCATGGCTCGTCAGCAAGTTCTCTTCCTGATGGGAGAACCGCTCATTGAAAGTCAGTTCCATCGCAATCGCTGGGACTACACCTACTATCTGAATCCGCGCTACGGTGACATTCAGATGCGTCGTGTCACGCTTTACTTCGATGAACAGGACATCCTTACCAAGATTGAAGCGGGTCGCGTTCCGACCGAAAAACAGGCTGACGAAATGATCCTCGGCCGCGAAACGGACTTCGCTCCGACGCCTCTCGTGCGTCCTGAAGATCAGTAAGGAGTTAAACCGTGAAAATCGCTGTTTCCGGCGCAACCGGCCGCATGGGCAAGCTCATTATTGAGGCCGTTCTCTGTAGTAATGACCTTGAACTCGTAGCTGCCGTCTCTGCCCCCGGAGTTCCCGAAATCGGCACGGATGCCGGTGCGGCAATTGGCAAAACGACCGGGATTTTGATTTCGGATGACGTTCAGGACCTTGCCAAAGCCGATGTTTTGATCGACTTCACACGTCCCCTGGCTACGCTTGCCTATCTGCCATTCTGCGTTGCTCACAATATCGGCGTCGTGATCGGCACGACCGGCTTTGACGCGCAAGACAAAGAGAAAATTGCGGAAGCGGCCAAGTCCGTTCCCGTCGTATTCGCGCCCAACATGAGCGTAGGCGTCAATTCCGTGTTGAAGCTTCTCGAAATTGCCGGTGCCATGCTCTCGCAATACGACTGCGAAATCGTGGAAATGCACCACAAACATAAGGTGGATGCGCCTTCCGGCACGGCTCTCGAAATGGGGAGACGTGTGGCACAGGGACGCGGCGTTGATTTCGATTCCGTTGCTATTCTCAGTCGAGAAGGACATACTGGGGAACGTCCCGATGGTGCCATCGGCTTTGCCGCTCTGCGCGGCGGGGACGTTGTCGGTGACCATACCGTGATTTTTGCCGGCCCCGGTGAACGCATTGAGATCAGCCATAAATCGGGTTCGCGTGCAGGCTACGCACAAGGTGCCGTAACAGCTGCGCGCTTCCTGAAAGACAAACCCAACGGACTTTTTTCTATGTCCGACGTACTCGGATTCAACTGAATTTGTTTTTCCGCGTAAAAAGCCGCGCAGACAAACGCGTTGAGTGGCAAAATTCGCAGGCAAACTTTTCCTAGGTGCGCAATAAACACTGCGCGTGCTCTAACGAGGTAACAAATGAACGACCAGCTTGACAAACTTGAATCTTCCGTCGCCCGCCTTGTGCAGGCCTACAATGAAATGAAGGCTGAAAACGTAGCCCTCAAGGCTCAGCTTGCAGACAAGACCGCCGCTGTCGAACTGCTCGAGGAAGAAGCTGCCGCCGTGCGCAGCCGCATCGATTCGCTGATCGTCTCTCTGACGGCCGACCAGCAGACGGAACAGCCTTCTGCTTAATCGGAACATTGTCGGGTAGAAAATCGGAGTCATAAAGCATGCCACGCATCAAACTCACCATCTTGGATCGCGAGTATCCTTTCGAGGTTTCCGAGGAAGACGTTGAAAATCTACGCAGCGCCGCCGAAATCCTCAATACGCGTGCATCTCAAGTACGCTCGGCCAATCGTTCGCTCACCCCTGAACGCGTTGCCGTGATGGCGTCGTTGCAGATTGCCTTTGACTCCATTACCGGCCGTCTCGGTCAGGTCCCTGTCGATGAAGCAACTGTTTCGCGTGTTGCCGCGCTTCGCATGAAGTGCGATGAAGCTCTGGATCCCGCTCTTGAAAGCTGAACTTTTCCAGCTTTTGTGTAAATGTTCCCCGAAAGGCCGCTGAAAATAAGCGGCCTTTCCTTATGTCCTCAGGAGTCAATAGCAGGGAACGCGCCTTCTTGTCTTAAATCAAACTCCAGCTTCTTATCCGACGACAAAGCATCCAACGATAGTGCGATTAAGGCCGCCCAATGGCAATCCATCGTGCGTGGAAACGCCCGTGGAATAAGGCGCTGCGGCGTGTTGCCTCATCTCTCGGTTTGGTTTGCTGTCAAGTTGCCGAAACCTCCCTGACTTGTTTTTTCCGAGCTGCAAAAGCCCTTGCCAGTACTTGTGTGTATTGGCAAAAACTTTCACTAACCGAGCTGAACTTACTGTCTGTTCGTGGCGCCCGACGTCGTCAACGATCTCAGAGTTCGTTACGTTATCAACAGAACAAAGCGTTGAACGTTCTTATTCGACCTATTTATCGTCATGACCGCATTGGCAAATGCGGCATTTCTGGCGTGGCCATGATGGGGGCGGACCTCTGCTCCTTTATTTGTCTGACGACGCAAAAATACGTCGAAAACGGGCACAGGTTTAGCAGAGGCCGGCGTAACCGGTTTTTACATCATTGAGCTTGGATCAATCACGGCGAGCATTTCGTCTTTCTCCTAGGCTGCCGTAACAGGCATCCTTCTCCAGTCCTGTCCCTTGCTTGCCACCGCCCAGCACTGGCGTGCCATGCGGTTGGCGATGGCAACCATTGCCACCTTCTTGGGTTTCTTTGCCAAAATGGTCTTCACCCAGTCTGTCCGGCATTTCGACCTGGCCACCGCATGAGCTCCCTGTACCAACAAAGCTCGCAGAGCTTTATCGCATCGGCCGGGAATCTTTGTGGTGACAGTCTTGCCGCCACTGCCCGTATGCATTGGCACCAAGCCAAGATAAGCCGCAAACTGCCTGGCCGAAGAAAACTGTGTTGGATCAGCAAGGAGCACACACATATACGCCATGATCGTTTCACCAACGCCCGGAACTGTCAGAAAGTGCTTTGCGTTTTTGGTTTGACTGGCCAGCCTGCTGATTTCGCGCTGAAGCGTCTTAATCCGGTCTTGGTCATCCCGAATGCTCTTGACCGTATCGCGCAGCGTGTCGATCACCAGCTGCACGGCGTCACCTTCAAGGCTGTTGATGCATTCATCAACCTTTTTATCGAATTGATCAACGCTCTTTGGCATAACATGTCCGTATTCGGCAAGTAAGCCGCGCACGTGGTTGATGCGGGCTGCGCGCTGTTTGACCAGCAAGGCTCGCATTGTCAGCAGCGTCTGGATGTCGCGTTCCGTTTCCGTCTTGACAGCAACGGCCCGGACTCCGCTTACCAGGGCATGGTAGACGCCCTCGGCATCAGCCTTGTCACTCTTGTTGTGACGAACAAAAGGCTTTACGAGCTTGGGATCCATCAGCCGGACAGTATGGCCGAGTGCCTGCAGTTTGCGGGCCCAGTATTGGGAGTTGCCGCATGCCTCCATGCCGATAAGGCATTTGCCGCAATTGGCAAGGCTCTCCAGCACCTTATCCCGTTTGATCTGCACGTTGGTGATCTCACCGGTCTGCGTATCGTAGCTATAGATTTGAAACACGCTTTTGGCAATGTCGATGCCGATGAGCTTCGTGAAGTCGCAAAACTGATTAAGATTCGCCATGAGGGCCTCCTTTAAATGTTGTGCTAGAACATTTTGGCGCTTAGATGCCGTAAAAGACCGAGGGTCTTCAGGAGGTTCCTCACCCTTCACGGACTTGACGCATGAAGCCGTATGCGGCGTGACGCCCTATGCGGGGTCGTGCGTCAATTCATCATCGGCACCAACTCCCTTGAAACCCCAAGAAAGCGCCGGCTGCTTGCCGATGCTAAGCGGTGTGACTGAAAGAAAGACGTCATCGCCGACAGCAAAGGGGAAAGCGTTGCGATAACAGCGTGTGCCGTCATCACGTTCTCAGCCAAAGCGTTAAAACACAGGCTGTCCGCGCATTCTCGCGGGCCGCGCAGAGTCGGACTTCTCCTATCTGCGCACTTCAAGTGTATGCCTTACGATGAAACAAGCTTGTGCGGGCAAGGCAAGGCGTATTCTTAGGGGCCGGGAAAAACTTTGGGTGAATCCGCCGCCAGGCGGAGAGGGCAAAGCCCTTCTCAGGTTGGCTCACCGAGCTAACCGTCCTCAAACTCTTAACCTCATAATTCCAGGTTGTTAAAGATCGCCACAAGCTTTGTACGAATGGGTACTACGCTTGATCGGGTACCTGAGGTCATTATCGTTTTATAATTGTCCTACCCTGTGAAGTTTCACCAGCGGCTCCAATGTTCCTAACCTATGCATTCGTGCAAGGCCGTTTAACTCGAGAGCCGATAGTGCAGCGGGCACGCGTTGTCCGCTCCGTTTTCCGCTCCAGCCGCGGCCACCCTGACCTTTCGGTTCAGGTAACGTAGCCGGAAACCACAGGGTCTTCCTTTTCCCGCCTTCGTCAATTCCTGCCCCGACCTCGCTCTGCCCTCTTTGACGCAGGTATCATGTACGCCGCGATTCGACAATTCTGCGGGAAGCGTATCCATGTCTTGGGAAATTGTTGCGGCTCTGCTTTGTTTAGGCGCCTGTACCGGTTTTTTGGCCGGACTCCTCGGCATCGGCGGGGGCATGGTGCTCACGCCCTTCATGACCATGCTTTTGGTCTATGCCGACGTGCCTGATACTGCCATCGTTCATACAGCCATCGCGACATCTTTGGCTACCATCATGTTCACGTCGCTTTCTTCGGTGCGAGCACACCACAAGCGCGGAGCTGTCCTTTGGAACGTTGTTGCAGCGGTGGCACCCGGTATCTTGGTAGGTGCCCTCCTCGGAGCCAAAATCTCCAGCCTTCTCCCAACCTTCTGGATTTCTCTCATCTTCGTCTGTTTTGTCGGCTTTTCCGCTATCAAGATGTTCATCAACTCCAAACCGGAACCCAAAAGAACTCTTCCGGGAATGGCAGGGATGTTTGGCGCCGGTACCGGCATCGGACTTGTCTCGGCATTGGTCGGCGCCGGGGGCGGCTTCATTTCCGTTCCATTCATGGTGTGGTGCAATGTCAAAATGCATAACGCCGTAGGAACCTCTGCCGCCTTAGGCTTTCCGATTGCAGCTGCCGGAACGCTCGGCTACATCATTACAGGCTG
>OGLN01002184.1_pt1 | contig 12566 bp, 12 predicted proteins | sample 1572641 | NCBI WGS metagenome assembly OGLN01 (sample SAMEA2581903, study PRJEB24529) | metagenome | biome: Human gut stool | place: China | collected 2011
GAAATCGAACGCTAAAAAATGCAATAAGTCGAAGACTTAACCCTTGCATTTTTAGCGAGATGAACTCGTAGTTAATCAACTTCTTGGAATATGGAACAATTCTTAATTTTCTTTTAAAAATAGCTGAGTAGCTAAAAATATTCTTTAAACTAGTATTTTTTCTTTTGTTTCTTGAGTTTCTTTCTTTTGAAGCTTTTTCTCTATACCAGAGTTTCCTCCATCTCTTTTCTTCTTATCTAATAGATAAACGATTGGAGTTGCTATAAATACAGAACTATATGTTCCAGCTAATATTCCCACTAAAAGTGTCACTATAAAAGTTCTAAGTGAATCTCCACCAAAGATTAATATTGCTATTATAGCAAAAAGTGTAGTAACTGATGTATTTATCGATCTTATCATAACTTGATTTATACTCTTATCTAAAAGCTCTTCAAAAGTAAGTTTTTGTTTTGTTTTACGCTTTATATTCTCTCTAATTCTATCGAATACAACTATTGTATCGTTGATAGAGTATCCCAATATTGTTAGTACAGCAGCTATAAATGGAGTATCTACTTCATAACCTAAAAGTGATATTACTCCAATAGCTATAATTAAGTCATGTATTAAAGCTATTATAGCTCCCAATGAGAATATAAATTCAAATCTAACTGTTATATAGGCTACTATTAATACAGCACCTATTAATAGAGAATATACAGCTGAAGTTTTTAACTCCTTACCTATACTTGCTCCAACTTTTTCTACTTTATCTATATCATATTTCCCTACTGTATTTAAGCTCTCTAGTAGTGCATCTTTTTGGGCCTCTGTTAACTCTTGAGTTCTTATAATTACAGTATTTCCTTCTGATACCTGTACTTTTCTACTATTTCCACTAAGTTGAGGAATGTTTTTTGCTACATTATCTAAAACACTGTTTATCTCTGCTAGCGAAACAACTTTTTCAAATTTTATCTGTGTTAAACTTCCTCCAGAGAAATCTATTCCATAATTTAATCCTCTAGTTAAAATTACTGCAAGGGAAAGTACAACTAATACAACAGATAGCCCTAGAAATTTCTTAGTATTTTTTACTATTCCTATTTGCATATGTTTACCTCCTTTACTCCAAATAACTCTGGTCTTTCGAATTTAAATGTTTTTACAAATACTAGTAGTAGTATCTTTGTTATTGTAATAGCTGTAAACATAGAAGCTAATGTACCTATTGTTAAAGTTACAGCAAATCCTTTTACTGGTCCTGTTCCAAATGTAAATAAGATTGTTGTAATTATAAGAGTAGTGATGTTTGAGTCAAATATTGCCACAAATCCTTTGTTAAATCCTACCCCTATACTATTGATGATACTATTTCCTAATCTTAACTCCTCTTTTATTCTTTCAAAGATAATTACATTGGCGTCAACAGCCATCCCTGCTGAAAGAATAAGTCCTGCTATTCCTGGTAAAGTAAGAGTAGCATCTATAAAATTTAAAGCTCCAAAAGTAATAAGTCCAAATATAACTAATGCTATATCTGCTACTATTCCTGGTAATCTATAGAATACTATCATAAAAATACCAATTAAAGCCATAGCAAATATTGCTGCATTTTTACTTTGTGCTATTGATTCGTCTCCTAGAGAAGCTCCTACTGTTCTTGTTTCTACTATTTCAGCTTTCACTGGTAATGCTCCAGCATTTAATAGTGTGGCAGTAGCTTTCGCTTCTTCTACTGTATAGTTTCCTGTAATTACTCCATTTCCACTTGGAATTTCAGAGTTTATCATAGGTGCTGTTTGCACAGTTCCATCAAGAGTTATAGCTAATTGTCTACCTATATTATTTCTAGTTATTTCAGCAAACTTTATAGCTCCCTCTTGGTTCATCTCAAATTGGATTTGAGGTCTACCTAAGTTGTCATATGAAACATCTGCTTTTTTAAGAGCTCCTCCTGTAAGTAGAGTCTCTCCTAAAGTTCCATCTTCATTCATAATTCTAAACTCTAAAAGTGCTGTTTTCCCTATCATTTTTATAGCGTCCTCTGTATTACTTACCCCTGGTAACTCTATAATTACTCTGTTATCTCCAGCTTTTTGTACTACTGATTCAGCTACTCCCAATCCATTTATTCTTCTATCTAGTACCTCAATAAGTCTATCCATAGCTTCAGAATCTATGGTAACTCCCTCTTCTGGTACTGCTTCTAATACCACATATACTCCACCCTTTAAATCTAGCCCAAGTTTAGTAGGTTTTGCAAAACTCAACCATACAGCTCCACAGACTACCATTATCACAAGGAGTAATCTCATCATTAATTTTGAACTCATTTTTTCCTCCAGTGCTATTTTTTTCTGTCTAAGAAAGTTTGAAGTATTATAGCAGCTGCTACTTTATCTACTACTTTTCTCTTTTCTAATGCTCCCTTTTTATTAGTTTCATTTAGAAGTCTGTCAGCAGAAACAGTAGTAAGTCTTTCATCTACTTCAAAGATTTCCAATCCCTCAATACTCTTATTGAGCTTTTCTATGAATTCTCTTACCTTCTCAGCTTGTCTTTTTTCTGTTCCATCTAAGCTTTTTGGTATCCCTATTACAAGAGATTTTGTATTCTCCTGAATAAGTATCTCCTCTATTCTTTTTACTGCCTTTACTTTTCTTCTGTCAATAACTTCAAGGGGAGTGGCTAATATCCCCATTATATCAGATTTAGCCACACCTATTCTCACATCACCAACATCTAAGGCAACATATTTTTTAAACATTTTTACCCCTTATAATAAAGTTTTTAGAGTTTCTCTAACTTTAGCTACAGCTTCCTCTATCTTAGAAGCATCTTTTCCTCCAGCTTGAGCAAAGTCAGGTCTTCCTCCACCATTTCCTCCAGCTATTTGAGCAGCTTCTTTTACTAAGTTTCCAGCTTTAACCTTTCCTATTAAGTCCTTAGTTACTCCTACAGCAAATACAGCTTTATCCTCTCCAGAAGCAAGTACAACTACACAACTTCCTAGTTTATCTTTTAAAGAGTCAACCATTTGTCTTAACTCTTCAGCTGTTTTATCTTTGAAAGTTTTTATTACAACTTTTACTCCATTTATCTCTTCAGCAGCAGCATTTAATGAGCCAGCTTCATAGTTAGTTATCTTAGCTTTTAATGTCTCTATCTCTTTAGAGTTCTCTCTTAAAGTTTCAGTCATCTTCTCAACTCTTTCAACTACATTAGCCTCATCAGATTTTACTGTCTTAGCTATCTCTTTAAGAGTTCTCTCCATTTTCTTAACTAATTCATAAGCTCCAAGTCCTGTAACTGCCTCTATTCTTCTTACTCCAGCAGCTATTCCACTTTCAGACTCTATTTTGAATAATCCTATCTTAGCTATATTATCGATATGAGTTCCTCCACAAAGCTCGATAGAGAAATCATCTACTTTTACAACTCTTACTACATCTCCATATTTATCTCCAAATAGAGCCATAGCTCCCTCTTTTTTAGCTTCGTCCATACTCATATTTCTTACTGTTACACATAGAGATTCAGCTATTTTTTCATTTACTAAATTCTCTACTTTTTCAATCTCTTCAGAAGTCATAGCTTCATAGTGGTTGAAGTCAAATCTTAATCTTTGTCCATTTACTAATGAACCAGCTTGTTGTACATGAGTTCCAAGTACCTCTCTTAAAGCCTTGTGTAATAAGTGAGTAGCTGTATGGTTTTTAGCAGTAGCAAGTCTATTCATCTCATCTACTTCTAATAGATACTCCTCTCCCTCTTTAGCTTCTCCTTTTACTATTTCAACTGTATGAGTAAATATTCCTTTTTGTTTTTGAACATCTACTACTTTTCCTTCAAATCCATTTCCAGAGATAACTCCTATATCAGCAGTTTGTCCTCCAGACTCTCCATAGAAAGGAGTTGTATCAAATATCATAAGAGTTTTTCCATCTTTTCCCTCTCTGATACTTAATAATTTAGCTGTCTCTTTTAAAGTTTCATATCCTACAAAGTTAGTAGCTCCATATTTATCATAGAACTCTTCAATAAAGCTATCTTGTCCTTTTTCCATTACAACTTCTCTAGCTGCTCTTGCTTTCTCTTTTTGCTCTTCCATCTTAGCTTCAAACTCTTCTCTTGAAACCTCTACACCTTTCTCTTCACATATCTCTTCAGTTAATTCATATGGGAATCCATAAGTGTCATATAATCTGAAAGTTATATCTCCAGAAAGTTTCTTTCCACCTTCTGATTTTACTTTTTCTATCTCTTGGTTTACAAGTTGTATTCCTTGGTCAAGAGTACGAGAGAATTTCTCTTCCTCTATCTTAACTACTTTTTTGATGTGCTCTAAGTTGTCATTTAAATCTGGATAAGCTTCATTCATCATCTCTACAACTTTATCTACCATCTTATATAGGAATAGTTCTGATTGTCCTAATAATCTTCCGTGTCTTACAGCTCTTCTTAAGATTCTTCTTAATACATATCCTCTTCCTTCATTAGATGGGATTACTCCATCATTTATTAAGAAAGTAACTGCTCTTGAGTGGTCAGTTATAACTTTTAAAGAAAAGTCTTTTTCTTTGTCCTCTCCATATTTAGTATTAGTTAATCTTCCAGCCTCTTCTACTAATGGGAATAATAAGTCTGTTTCAAAGTTGTTAGACTTACCTTGTACCATAGCTGTAACTCTCTCTAGTCCAGCTCCAGTATCTATATTTTTCTTAGGTAGTGGCTCTAATGATCCATCTTCCATTCTATTCCACTCTGTAAATACTAGGTTCCAAATCTCTATGAAACGGTTATCTGTTCCCTCATCTCCAAGCTTAGAATTCTCATCACCACCATAAGCTGGTCCTAAGTCTACGTGGATTTCTGAACAAGGTCCACAAGAACCTGTTGGTCCAGCTGCCCACCAGTTCTCATCTTCTCCAAGTCTTACTATTCTCTCTTTAGGAAAGTTACACTTCTCTATCCAAATTTTTTCAGCTTCATCATCTGTTGTAAATACAGATACCCATAATTTGTCCTTATCTAATCCTAATACTTCTGTTACGAATTCCCAAGACCAAACTATTGCTTCCTCTTTGAAATAATCTCCAAATGAGAAGTTTCCTAACATCTCAAAGAAAGTATGGTGTCTAGCTGTTCTTCCAACATTTTCTAAGTCATTAGTTCTGATTGATTTTTGATAAGTAGTTACTCTTGGATATGGAGCTTCCTTTTGCCCTAAGAAATATGGTTTAAAAGGTACCATTCCTGCAACTGTTAATAAAAGTGTTGGATCATCTGGAATTAGAGATGCACTTTCAAAATGTTTGTGATTTTTCTTTTTAAAGAATTCTATGAACTCTTTTCTGATTTGATTTCCTGTTAACATAATTCCTCCAGTTTGTTTCTATTTTTAAATTCTGGCTCTATTCTAATATTGATATTTTCTGTTTTAGGCAGCACTAATATATGCAGAAATTTCTTATTTATTCAAAAATTTAAAAATGTCATTTATTTGTCACTTTGATAGTGTATTATAATTTCAGATTGAGTGCTTTGGAGATTTAATTTGCTATTCCAAAGCGAGAAAGGAAAATATAATGGAAATTTTAAGAGTTGAAGATTTAGTTAAAACTTATGGGAAAGGTGAAAATCAGGTTAATGCAGTTGATCATATTTCTTTTTCGATAGAGAAAGGAGAATTTGTTGCGATTGTTGGAGCTAGTGGAAGCGGAAAATCTACATTGCTACATTTGTTAGGAGGAGTGGATAGACCAACTTCAGGCAAAGTGTTCATAGATGGAAAAGATATTTATTCTTTAAATGATGATAATTTAGCAATATTTAGAAGGAGACAAATTGGTTTAATCTATCAATTTTACAATTTAATACCAATATTAAATGTAAGAGAAAACATAACATTGCCATGTGACTTAGACGGACAAAAAGTTGATGAGAAAAGATTAGATGAGTTGATAAAAACATTAGGGTTAGAAAAAAGAGAGAAGCATCTGCCAAACCAATTATCTGGAGGACAACAACAACGTGTATCAATAGGGAGAGCAATGATAAATAATCCGGCATTAATGCTAGCTGACGAACCAACAGGAAACTTAGATTCAAAGGCTAGTGACGAAATAATATCATTATTAAAATTGTCGAACAAAAAGTTTAACCAGACTGTTGTAATAATTACTCACGACTTAGAAATAGCAAAAGAAGCAGAAAGAGTTATAACAATAGAAGATGGAAAAATAATAAAGGATGAGAAAAATTTCGTTCAATAGGGACGCCCTTTCTTGGGCGAAGAAGAAAAAATAATATAAATTTTGTCCAGTAAAGGAAGCTGTTGGGAAACGAAAAGTTAATTTCGCCCCCAAAAGGGCGTCCCTATTGGGTGAAAAGATGGAGAATATATAATGAATGTTTTAAATAAGATGACTAAGAAAAATTTATTGCTTAATAAGAAACGTACTGTTGTTACTATTATTGGAATTATGCTTTCTACTGCACTGGTTTGTGCGGTTGCGGGGCTGGTTACAAGTGCACAGCAGACATTTGTAAATCTTATTAAGAATAGTGATGGTGATTATCATATTTCGTTTTCTAATGTGCCACAGGAACAGCAAAAATATATTACGCTGAACAATGCGGTTGATAGTTATTATACTACAAAAGAGCTTGGATATAGCAAATTCGAGAGTATTCAAAATGAGGATAAACCATATATTTATGTGGTTTCTATGAATGAAAAAGCTTTCGAAAAAGGTGCATATAAATTGATAGAAGGTCGAATGGCTCAAAATGAGAATGAGATTGTTATTCCACAACATTTAATTGATAATGGTAGAGTTAAGATTAATATGGGAGATAAGATTACTTTAAATGTTGGAACAAGAGAACTAATGGACGGCAGTAAGCTTAATCAAAAAAATCCATATCTAGCGAGTTCGTCAAAAGAATATATATATCAAGAGACTGGAAAATCCGGAGACAACGAAGATTATGAGGAACAAATTGTTAATGGACAGACAAAAGAATATACTGTTGTTGGAATAATGAAAAGAACTAACACAGGGCTTGAGCCTTATTCTGCACCAGGCTATACGGCAGTTACATATTCAAATAATGAAACAGTGATAGACAGCTTTTACGTAACTTTAAAAAATCCAAAAGAATATGAAAATGTAATGAATCAAATTAAAAATACTATAGAAGCTGAAACTGATAGTGAAATTGAAGTAGATATTAATAAGGACTTATTAAGATTTGAAGGAGTTCTGAGTGAGAGTATATTAGGTGTTTTGTATAGAATTGCTGGTGTTATTATAGTAATAATAGTTGTAAGTAGCGTGTTTGTAATAAGAAACAGCTTCAGTATTTCTGTATCTGAAAAAACAAAACAATATGGAATGCTAGCATCTGTTGGAGCAACTAAAAAACAAATAAAAAGAAGTGTTTTATTAGAAGGATTATATATTGGTATAATTGCAATTCCACTTGGAATCTTATTAGGAATTATTGCAATAATAATTTTATTATGGATAGTAAATTTATTAATGGGAGACATGATGGAAGGTGCAGAATTTGTGTATAATGTACCAGGAATGGCAATTTTAATTTCAGTAGCAATCTCTGGCATTACAATATTTTTATCATGCTTAATTCCTGCAATAAAAGCATCTAAAATTCCACCAATTGAGGCAATACGTGGAACAGATGATATAAAGATAAAGACGAGAAAAATAAAAACATCAAAATTAACGAAAAAATTATTTGGAATAGGCGGAGTAATTGCAAGCAAAAACTTAAAAAGAAATAGAAAAAAATACAGAACAACAGTAGTGTCGCTAGTTGTAAGTATATCAATATTCATAGCACTTTCATCATTTTTAACTTATGGACAGATGATGACAGGTTCATATTATACAGATTTGAGCTATAACATAGCCGTAAATGGTGGAAATGAAGCATTATATGAAAAAATTGCGACATGGAGCGGAATAAATAGCTACAGTTATTCATACCAGACTAGTGCTGTGATAGACGTAAACAAATATGGAACAGACTTTGCTAAAGAAGAATTAGAAAATAAAAAACAGATATATGAAGAAGACTTCCCAGAAGATGTTGGAAAATATGAGTATAATACTCTAGGTTTGACAATTGTTATGGTTAACAATGACTACTTCAAGTCTTATGTAAAAAGCCTTGGAATGAATGAGAAAGATTATTCAAACATAGCAATACTTGGAGACGACATGATGCATTATCTAGGGCAAGGAAAATCAAAAGTTGAGCATTATTTTAATGTTAAAGCTGGAGAATCAATGGAAGTTACTATGGATGATGAGCAAAAGCAAATAAAAATTTCTAAAATTACAACAGAAAGACCAATGGGATATGAAAGCTGTTATACAGAGGGAGGCTACTTGTTTGTATCTGAGGACTATCCAGTAGTTACTAAAGATAAGAGTGAATTAAATAGTGGAAACCTATGCATAGATGCACAAAAACCATCAGAAATAGAAAACAAGCTAACAGATCTAAAAAAAGAAAGCGAAGAATTTGAAAACATAATGGTAACAAATTTAGCTGAGTATGCAGAACAACAAAAAAGGATAATAATACTCATATCAATATTCTTGTATGGATTCATAGCAGTAATCACACTAATTGGTGTAACTAATATATTCAACACAATAACAACAAACATGATACTACGCTCAAAAGAATTTGCAAACCTAAAATCAATAGGAATGACAACAAAAGAATTTAACAAAATGATAAAATTAGAGAGCATAATGTATGGAGCAAAATCATTGCTAATAGGAATACCAATAGGGCTTTTAGGCTCATATGCAATATTTAAATCATTTACAAATTCGATAGACTTTGGATTTATAGTACCATGGCAAGCAATAATAATTTCTGTAATATTTGTATTTATAATAGTAGGACTAACAATGAAATATTCGTTAAACAAAATAAACAAGCAAAACATAATAGAAACAATAAGACAGGATAATATATAATAAAAATTGTTCAGAGGTGTAATGAACTTCTGAATAATTTTTAGAAAAAATACGAAAAATACACGATTATGCGATTGATTTTTGGTATAATTTGCCAAAATGAGAATAATATGATATAATAAAGAGTATGAATGAAAGGAGGAATCGCTATGACACTTGTCAAGGCGATTGAAGAACAGTTTGCTAGACAAGCTGGTATGTAGACAAATAAGTAAAATTTTTGGTAAAAATGGAGGACACAGATGCTAAGCTATTTGGAAATTAGACAGAAAGACAACCTGTTTGCTAAATGCGAACTTGAGTTTATCTGGACCATTGAGAGCCAGAAAAAAGACTATCTTACAAGCGAATCTCGGGTGGTTTATGTACCACTCGAAAAATTCAAGAGATTTGCGCCAGTAAGCGTGGGAGACGTTTTTACGGTGCTACACGATGAAAAATCCATAAATGGTTCTGTAATTAGGGTATGTACACGGGATGAGGAAGCAAAGGCAAAGCACAAAGCTCTGAGAAAACGTGCTGCTACTGTTTCTGTCTAACATACTGCATAGGCGGGGGATATTATCCCCCGCCTTTTGCATGACAAGAATTTATGTTATAATTTAGTTTAATTGTAAAAGTATGTTGTAATTTAAATATTTAACATCTATTTAATATTATGAAACTATGATATAATATAGAAAACGAAAATAAAACTAGGATGAAACATTTTTGAAACAAACTTATATAATTTACTGCAATAAAATGTATAATATGAAAAATTCAAAAATATAGAAAGGAAAATAACATGAAAGCTTTAGTTATATCAGATATACATGGTTCGGGATATTATGCCGACAAAATAAGAGAAATAGTAGAAAGAGAAAACCCAGAAAAAATAATATTATTAGGAGACTTATATTACCACGGCCCAAGAAACGATTTGAGCCAAGAATACAACCCAATGAAAGTTGCAGAAACATTAAACTCAATGAAAGACAGGCTATTAGTAGTAAGAGGAAACTGTGACGCAGAAGTAGACGAAATGATTTCAGAATTCAAATTTAACGACCACATATTAATGGAGATAAACGGAAAAAAATTCTACTTCACACATGGTCACAAATACAACATAGAAAACATACCTTATGACGATTTCGACATAATGATTTATGGACATATACATCAAGGATTTATAGAAGAAAAAGAAGGTTTGATATTTGCAAATCCAGGGTCAATATCACTACCAAAATGCAACACAGCACATAGCTATATCATATTAGATGAAAACATGATAATACTAAAAGACATAGATGGAAAAGTAATACAAGAATATCAATATGAGAAATAGGTGATGAAAAAATATATAAATTTGAATTATAGAAAATAAAGGAATTAGCTAACTATGAAAGTTTTAATTGGAACAAATAATAAAGGAAAAGTTGAAGGTGCAAAGCAGGCATTTGAAAAATTTTACGAGAATGTAGAAGTAGTAGGAATATCTGTGGACTCAGGTGTTAGCGATGAGCCTGTGAATGATGAGATTTATCAAGGAGCAAGCAATAGAGTAAACAACTTGATTAAATATGCAGAGGATAACAAGGTAGAAGCGGATTTCTTTATAGGAGTTGAATCTGGAATTACGAATAAATTTGGAAAATGGTGCATTATTCAAATAGCTGTAATCAAAGATAAAAATGGATATGAGAGTTTTGGCACAGGTCCAGCATTTCCAGTACCAGATAAATATGTAAAGGAAATTATAGATACAGATTTAGGAATTGTAATGGACAAAATATTTAATGGAAACGGGCTAAAAAATGAAAAAGGTGGCATAGCTCATCTTACAAAAGATGTGGTTACATGATATGATTTAACAAGAGAAGCATTTATAATGGCACTAACTGAATTTATAAATGGAGAAATTTGGAGAGATTAGAAATATTATATTCGGCTTGTCCTAGATTATTACTTAATTCTGTACAATCCGGGAACGGAGGAAAAAATGTTACATAAAATGAAATTACAAGAAGATACATTTGAAAAAATAAAAAAGGAGAAAATAAAATGGCATACGAACCAGGAGATCTAGCTATTAAAATAGATAGCTACAAATTAAACATAAGAGCAGCAGGAGTAATAATACACAATGGAAAAATACTATTACATAAAGGAGAAACAGCAAACCATTATGCACTACTGGGCGGACATGTGAGAATAGGAGAAAACTCACAAGACACAGTAAAACGTGAAATACAAGAAGAACTAGGCAAAGAAATAGAAATAACAGGATATATATCAACAATAGAAAACTTTTTTAAAATGAAAGGTTCCCAATACCATGAAATAATGTTTGTACATAAAATAGAATTTACAAATGAAGATGATAAAAAAATAGAATATACAATGAAAAATATTGAAGGAAAATATTATTTGCAATATGAATGGATAGAGATAAATAAAATTGATGAGTATCCACTATTGCCAAGAGCAGTAAAAGAAGTTTTAAAAGAAAATAAATTTCCAATACATAAAATAAATAATGATTTGAAATAAAAAAGGAGGAATATGAAAGTATTAACAATAAAGCAACCTTGGGCAACATTAATAATGCAAGGTAACAAAAGATATGAATTTAGAAGTTGGCAAACAAAATATAGAGGAGACTTATTAATACATGCAGGAAAAGGAATTGATAAAGAAGCAATGAAAAGATTAGCAAAATATATTCCAAAAGATATGCCAACTTGGAAAATATTAGGAAAAGTAACATTAGTAGATTGCATAAAATGTGATGATGATTTCAAAGAAAAATGTTTAAAAGAAAATAAAGATGTTTATGCTAAAAGCACATTTATTGAAAAATTTGCATGGCAGCTGGAGAATGTAGAAGTATTTGATGAACCGATAGAGGCAAAAGGAAAATTGAGTTTGTGGGAGTATGATATATGAAAAATATAGAAAGATATTATAAAAATACAACAGATGCAAAACCTAATTATACTATAAAAAAATTTATTAAATTGAAAATCAAACCAGGAAATGCAATTGAACTTGGATGTGGAGCAGGAAGAGATACGGTATGTTTAATAAAAAATGGATGGAATGTAACGGCAATAGATAAAGAAAATGTTGAATCAAGAATTGCAGCAAAATTAGAAACAGAAGAATTAAAACAGTTTAAATTTTTAAAGCGAAAATTTGAGGAGATTGAATTAGAAAATAATAATTTGATAGTTGCTAATTCTAGTCTTCCATTCTGCAATAAAAACGATTTTAAAAAAATATGGAATAAAATAGAAGATAGTATTTTAAAAGATGGATATTTTGTTGGTAATTTCTTTGGAGATAATGATGAATGGAAAAATACAAAAGAAGAAATGACGTTCTTAACAAAAAAACAGGTAATAGAATTATTTGAAAATTTTGAAATTATAGAGTTTAATGAAGTAGAAAAAGATGATTTTACTGGCTTAGGTAAAATGAAACATTGGCATATATTTAATGTAATAGCAAAGAAAAATTAGAATTATTATAATTTAAGGAGATTAGTATGGTAAAAGAAATAGTAAAAGATAT
>OGLN01002185.1_pt1 | contig 12563 bp, 8 predicted proteins | sample 1572641 | NCBI WGS metagenome assembly OGLN01 (sample SAMEA2581903, study PRJEB24529) | metagenome | biome: Human gut stool | place: China | collected 2011
GTGTTTTGCAACGCAAAATATAGGGGAGGTGGCACGTAGTGACGGAGGGGTTAGTTCTAAAAAAATTCTGGTAAAGATTATCTATCTTATGAAAAAAATCGGGAGCTTCCTTTTACCCACCTTTTCTTTTGTAGAAAAGAAGCAACGACAATCTACCTCACATCTAATGTGCGCCGCATCACAAAATGCTCGTCGAGTTCTTCGGTTTTGAGGTACAGTTCCACTTCGTAACGCCCGGCTGGGAACGGGCTTGTTATACCGTTCGGGCCTTCCAGCCTCATAGAACTGGATACTTCGAAATCTTGTTGAAAAATATCTTTCGAGTCCAGTTCATTAGTGACTGCATCTTGAACACTGGTATAAACTAAGTTACCCTCCATATAGAACTTGAATATCAATTTCAATGAATGTCCTTTTTCAAGCGAGCGCCACTGGAATCCGGCTAATAGCCTTTTGTATGTATTGGCTTTGAAAGATTTCTGTTCAATGATTTTTCCCTCGTAGATGTGCAATGCGCAATCATAAGTAACCCATTGTTGCACTTCTTCATCGGTATTGCAGAAATGAAGCACCAAAGCCAAAGGTTCGATCCAGCCTCGCTGCTTGGGCGATTTCACGACCTCGAATCGCCCACGACCCATTTCCCGACTCTTATAGTAAAGAGTGTAAGCATGAGTGCCGGGGGCATAAGAAGTACCGGAATCTGAGCCCCAGCCACATATTTGCAACCATTGGGACCCATCTCGGGGAGTGAGTGTGACAGTGTGGTCGAACGATTTGATTTTGCCTGTCCTTTCATTCTTGATCTCCACACGGTAAGTAACCTTGCGCACAACGTCCGAATAACAGGTACATCGGCAACGCATTTGCATATACTTGGGCTCCACGAAGTTGCCCGTATTCCAATCATCTATCACTTCACCGTTGCCGTTGATATTACGAAATTCAAAGTTCGAGACAATATGAATCCACCCCATGCTTTCCCAAATGTCTTCCAACGGAGCTATTTCGAGCGGAGCGCTGATAACCACATGATCTTCTTCATCAAGAATATCGAACCGCCATGTACCGACCGAAGTGAAATGATCTCGCTTTTCCGAACCCCACCACGGAAATTGCGCCGACATCTTCTCAACGGGTTTTAACGGGGCATCGAAGTCGTAGGTATGAGTTTTTCCGCTTGGTTCGGTAATGCGTACTTTTATCTTGACAGTGCGGTCGATGCGCGATGTCATCTTCACCACAGGCATAATATAGCGCGAGTCGGTATAAAGTTTGCTACTTGGCCGGGTATTGCGTTTGCCGTCTTTACCCACTTCGCAAAATTCGAGCGAATGGATTTCGTACCCGCGGTCTTTCTTGAACAAATCGAATAATCCCATAGATATCGAGACAAGGTTAATGAGACAATATGCGAATTTATAAAACGTTATAAAATTTGCCAAACTATCTGGGGAAAATTTACAGCGACCCATTTTTCGCATGATACCAAAATACGCAAAAATCAAAGTCTGGAAGGGATTCAAAAATTATTTCTCGAAGATACATTTCTAATATAATATAGCACAAACCGAATTCTATGCAATAGGAATAATCTATTATCTTTGCATTCGTTTACATATGCTCCATTCAAAATAAAGAAAGAGACAACTAAACAAAATCGGCCAATATGAGTAATAATATTGAAAATCTATTTACACAATATTATCAGATATTGCGCGCCTATGCATTACGTTACGTTCAAAACCAAGATGCGGCAGAAGATATTGTACAAGACGTATTCTTCGAATTATGGCTACGGCGTAACGAGATAGATTTCGACCTCCCGATGAAAGCCTATCTATTCAAATCGGTTTTGAATAAATCGAGAAACTATATTTACGACAAACGCGTAAAAGACAAAATAAGTTTCGATTCGGATAACGATATCCAGTTCATAGACGACTACTTACAATCGTTCGTCGTTTATCAGGAAGATTCCCTACTATTGAAAGATTTGGATCGGGAAATAAAAACCTATGTCGAATCTCTGCCCGAGCAATGCCACCGTATATTCATCATGAGTCGTTCCCTCAATTTGAAAAACAAAGACATTGCCTTGCAACTGGGGATAAGCATTAAAACCGTCGAAAAACAAATAACAAAAGCCTTGTCGGGACTAAGAAGTCATTTGAAAAAAAATGGATTGCTATCCTTTTTCTTCTTACTGTTTTCAGGATTCGAATAAAAAATAAATTGCTTCGTATGGACAGACAGAACGAAATAAAAGAAATAGATAGACTCATCTTGAAATATCTCGAAGGAGAGGCTTCGAAAGATGAAAAGATCGAGTTATACCGTTGGATCGAACTTTCGGAGGAAAATAAGACACATTTCAAAGAAGCACAGGAACTGTGGCTATCGACCCAAGCCATACTCGCACCGAAAGAAGATACGGAAAAAGCATTACGGCGTTTCCGTTCTAAAATCAAGAACTACAATCGCCGCGGCAAAACATTCCGCAAACCACTCTACTACATTACCCAGTGTGCAGCCATAATAGTGATACTATTAGGCTTGTATTACTTTTTCATAGGAGAATCTAACCCCGAACAATACGCTTGCGTAGAGATGGCAATCGGTAACAAAGGTTGTATTACCCTCCCCGACAGCACGGTGGTTTGGCTCAATTCAGGCAGTAAATTGACATACCCCAGCCGGTTTTCCGATAAAAAAAGAAAAGTCCGGCTCAACGGGCAGGCCTATTTCAAAGTCTTCCACAAAGAAGATCAACCATTCGTTGTCGAAACCAACGATATGGACATAAAAGTTCTCGGGACCAGCTTTGTCGTCAAGAATTACATACGAGACGAAATCATCGAAACGGCATTGGTCGACGGGCATGTAGAAGTCTATTTTCCCAATAGTTCGGTTCCTCCCATAACTTTGCAACCTGCCGAGCAAGTCACATACTCCCGCAAGACGAAAGAAACGAAAATATATACGCGAAAAGATAGTAGTCTCTACCACATTTGGGCACAAGAAAAACTACTATTGAGCAATTGTGAATTGACAGAAGTCATAGAAAAATTAGGCGCATGGTATAACGTAACAATGACCTGTACGAACACTTCCCCTACCCCTGTCTATATGACGCTGACGGTCAGGGCAGAACCGCTGAAAGAAATATTGCAAACGCTCAAATCGATAGCCCCCATAGATTATCGTTTCAATAACGACACGGTCTACATTGAGCACAAGCCAAATAGTTAAAATATATTAATACACACTCGTTAAGGTAGGGCATGCCCACTCTTGTTTGTGATAATTATAGAGTGGAGCACATGGAAAAACACAACCGACATATAGACGAACTCATAACGAAGTATCTGGATAAATCCCTTACTCGGGAAGAATGCGCCGAACTGCGCCGTTATTTGGCAGAAGACAAAAAGCATCTCGCATATTTTGCCGAAATAAGAGACCTATGGTTATACAATACGGCTCTGTGGCAACCGGTTATATCCACACGGTCGGCTCTCGAAAAACTGAAAAAGAGAATAAGGAAATATACTTCTCTCGTAAAAATCAGAAGAACAGTCTATTACGCTTCCCAGATTGCAGCCGTTATTGCGATAACCTTTATCTTTCATACCGTAAAGGAATCCAACGCCTATTCCGCCACAACCCATACGGTTCTCACCTCGACCCACAAATCGGAAGTCACTCTACCCGACGGCACGATAGTATGGCTCAACAATAATACGAAACCCATTTATCCCGAAGCATTTTCATCGACAGAACGATCCGTTTATAAGGTCACGAAAAACAAAGCACGTCCGTTTGTCGTGAAATCACAAGGACAAGAGATTAAAGTGTTAGGAACATCTTTCAATGTGCGAAACAGACCGAACGAAGACCTTGCGGAAACGACGTTGATTTCGGGAGCCGTATCCCTCCGTTTCAATAATGACTCCGTGCCCGTCAGATTAAATCCGAACGAGCAGATAACCTACTCCAAATCAAATCAATCTATCCGTAAAGACACGGTCGTCGCTCATGAATATATAGCATGGGCTACGGAAAAGATGACATTCGACAACGACAGATTCACAGATGTGATCTCATATCTGGAAGACAAATACCAACTTCAAATAATCTGCCCGGAAGAAATCGCCGATACTTTATACCTGACCCTCGTCGTAAGGAACGAAACCAAAGAAGAGATATTCAAGGAAATAGCGCGTATCTCCCATTTGCAATACTCCATACACAACGATACGGTCTATTTCGATTTCCCGGAAAACACCGATTGTCAAACTTTACAACACAGCCTATGAAACACCATGAAGCGACCCTAACAAAAAACAAGCGATTCAATCATAAAGAATACGACCATTTCTCGTAAACACATCGAAAGAAGAAACCAAGTTAAATACATAAAACCATGAAGACCCTTAAACACAAAAAAACGATCACAAAACGATCTTCATTCCCCTACAAAGTCATAGGACTGGTTTTGTATCTTCTATGGGTTCAACCATTTGGAGCAAATCACCTGTACGCATCGGAACGGAAGATAAACATCGAGGTAAACGACGTGACATTAATCGATGTACTGAAACAAATAGAAGCTCAAAGCGACTATGTGTTCTTCTATAACAACGCAGACATCGATACTAAGAAGAAAATCAGCATTAATATGAAAGATGCGAATATAAAAGACGTTCTGGATAAAATCCTGAACGAATACTCTTACCGCATCAACAATAAAAAGATCATCATCACCGCCAAACGTCAGGCCCTCGTTCGCACAAACAAAATTAGCGGTGTCGTCTCCGACGATTCAGGACAACCTATTATCGGGGGCAACGTCTTGGTAAAAGGTTTAAACAAAGGAACCATGACCAACATCGACGGGAAATACACAATCGATGTACCCGACAGTGCAACGACTCTCGTTATCTCCTACATCGGATATAAAAAACAAGAAGTTGAAATCGGTGACAGAAATTATATTCCGGTAACTCTTCAAAAAAACGACGTTCTGATGGACGAAGTAGTGGTTATTGGTTACGGGACGGTTAAAAAAAGTGATTTGACGGGAGCTGTATCGAGTGTCAAAACAGAGAATCTGCCCATCGCAGCCAACACTTCTGTCACACACATGTTGGCAGGACAGGCCGCCGGAGTAATGGTAAAACAAAATTCCGCTCAACCGGGCGGAGGAATCGAAATATACGTCAGAGGTGCTGCATCGACCGGTGCAGGGAATGACCCTCTGTATGTAATCGACGGATTTCCCGTCACCAACAAAAGCGTGGAACCCGAAAGCGGGAACCGCTACGAATATGGTTCCCGAAACCCGATGAACTCGTTGAATCCCAACGATATCGAATCCATAGAAATTCTTAAAGATGCCTCCGCCACTGCAATCTACGGAGCAAGAGCTGCCAACGGCGTAATCTTGGTCACGACCAAAAGAGGGAAAAGCGGGAAACCCATAGTAAAATACAACGCCAACTATTCGATTCAAACAATAGCCAAACGACTGGAAATGTTATCGGCTAAGGAATTCATGAATGTTTCAAACGAAATATCCTATCAAAAATGGCGCATGGATAATGAATTATATCCGTATGGCGGAGAGCTGGAAGAAGACGCTTTACCCTACAAGAGCAATCCATATAGTCCGGAAGAAATCGCTGCCGCCGGAGAAGGGACCGACTGGTTCGGGCTGCTTACGCGCGACGGCTCCATCAACCAACACAACGTGTCTGTTTCAGCCGGTACGGAATCCACACGATTTTTGGCATCTTTGAATTATTACAAACAAAAAGGAGTAATCAAAAATTCCGATTTCCAACGTATATCGGGAAGAATAAACCTCGATCAAGATTTAGGAAAATACGTCAAAGCCGGTATCAATGCAACATACAGCACCATTTTCAACAATAATGTCCCATTAGGAGAAGGTAACGCCGAAAATTCCAGCCTGCTGAATTCGGCATTGCATTACGACCCCCTCGTCCCGGTAAAAGACGAATCGGGAAACTATGCGCTGAGTCCCACACTGGGCATGATTCCCAACCCGGTTTCAATGCTCGAAATTACAGACCAGACGCAAACCGATAGATTACTGGCAAACGGCTATATCGAAGCTACATTCTGGAAAGATTTGAAAGTAAAGCTCAATATAGGTATCGACAAAAATCAAGGTCGCCGCAGTACCTATCTTCCCAAATCGACGCTATACGGAAAACAAGAAGGAGGAAAAGCCAATATCAATGAAAATAGGACGGTCGATTTATTGTTCGAACTAACAGCCAACTATACGAAGCAGCTTTTCAAGGAAAGAGACAGATTGGAAGTATTGCTCGGGTATTCATACCAACAAGAGAACTGGGACGGATTAGGAGCCGGCAGCTCTCAATTTTTCACCGATTTATTCCTATGGAACAAATTGGAAGCCGGGAATGTGGCCCGTCCGCCGGTAAGTTCTTCCAAAGGCAAAAACGAATTAGGTTCTTATTTCGGCAGAATCAACTATTCCCTGCTCGACAAATACCTGTTTACATTCTCTTTAAGATATGACGGCTCTTCGAAATTCGGTAAAAACAACAAATGGGGTCTTTTCCCATCGGGAGCATTCGCTTGGAAAATGCAGAATGAAAACTTTTTGAAAGACGTCGACTGGTTGTCCGAATTAAAATTAAGAGTCAGTTTTGGGCAAACCGGAAACAGCAATATCGGAGGCAATGCCTACGAATACTATGAAGCCGGTAATCAATATGTATTCGGAGATGCTGTACAAACAGGCAGTATCAAAAGCCAGCTCGAAAATCCCGACCTCAAATGGGAAACGACGACAGAGTTGAACGTGGGTCTCGACTTCGGATTTCTAAACAACCGAATCACAGGATCGTTTGAATATTTCCACAAAGTAGTCAGCGATTTACTCGCCTTCCGCAAACTGAATTCCTTGATGGAAGTCTCTACTATTGCAGACAACATCGGAGCGACCCAAAGCACCGGGTATGAGTTTTCTTTAAATACGGTAAACCTTACCGGCCCGTTCAAATGGAACACAACATTGAATATATCCTCCTATAAAGACCGATGGAAAGAACGCAACCCCGATGTAGTCTTGGCGCCTTATGAAAAAGAAGATGCACCTATCCGGGCTATCTATGGATGCGTATCCGACGGTATTCTGCAAATAGGAGAAACTCCTCCTGCCTCCATGCCCGATTTATTGCCGGGACAAATGAAAGTAAAAGACCTGAACGGGTTTGACCCGAACGACGGTTCCAAATTGCTCGGACACCCCGACGGCAAAATAGATGCAGCCGACAGAATCTATTTGGGAAGTACCGACCCGAAAGTTATCATCGGATTCGGCAACATGTTCGAATACAAGAACTTCGACTTGAATATTTTCTTCTATGGCATGTTCGGTCAATACGTGGCCAATTCGAATCGGGCAAAATACGGGCCCTCCGGTTGCGAATACATCTTGCAACGGCAAAACTATTCGAAAGAAGTATTGGAACGGTGGACTCCCGACAATCCCACGAACAAATTTCCATCGGGATTTTACAGTGCCTACTACGGAGGAGATGACTGGCTGCTCGAAAAAGTATCGTTCGTACGTTGTAAAAACATAACATTGGGATACTCTTTCCCGCACAAATGGATACACAAAGTCTTTTCACAAGCCAGAATATACGTCGATGTTGAAAACCCTTTCATCATTACGAACTATCAGGGATTAGACCCGGAGATGGATTCAAAAGGCGGATATCCGTCTCAAAGGACATATTCGATAGGTATAGATATCACATTCTAAAAACACGTACACTATGAAAACAAAATTCAAACATATACTGGTTATTCTATGTCTCTCGATGATTTCATGCGAGGGAAACTTGGAACCGGAACTATTCGATCAAATTACACCCGAAAACTTTTTAACCAACGAAGACGACGTAAAGACTGCTGTCACCGGTGTTTACGCCGAGTTCCGAGGGATATCCGAATGGGGACGGTACAAAACCTCTTGGGGTTCGGTAATGACGCTTCAAGAAGTCCCCACCGACCTATGGGCCGCGAATTGGTTCTATAAAGCCCATACAGATTTCATGTGGAAAGCAACCGACTATTTCGTCTGTGAAATATTCGAATTTTTCGTGCCGGCCATAACAAAAGCCACAGCTTTAATCGCACGTATACAAGACGCTCCTGTGAGCGACGACATAAAAAATCGATACATTGCCGAATTGAGAGTAGTACGGGCGCTCTGGATGTACGATCTGTTCGACCTGTATGGGCCGGTTCCGGCAATCACCGACCCCGAAAAAATACTCAATCCCACTCAGGACTTTACGGTAACTCGTCCCTCTCGGGAAGAATACATCACATTTGTAGAAACCGAATTGAAAGAAGTAATCAATGCCAAAATTTTGCCTGTCGCATGGACAGGTAGCGACTACGGTCATGTAAGTCAGGCAACGGCTATGATGGTACTGCTCCAACTATACATGCACGAAGGAGGCTACTGTCGGAACAAACACGTCGGCGACTATCTGGATTATTTCAAAAAGGCCGAACAGGTAGCCAAAGACATCATGGATTTACAATATTATGAATTACAAGCTGAATTCAAAGACATTTGGAGTCCTCAAAACCAACACAACAACGAAATCATCTTCGCTCTTCCGAGTTTTCCCATTCCGGTAATGGGGAACAACTTTCTTGCCCATGTACTACCCACCGATTACAAGTCCCAGCAAGGTATCCCGCTGACCGGTTGGAATGGATTCAGAACCCCGTGGGAAGTATACGACTCTTTCGATCCGGCCGATAAGCGCAGACAAGTACACAAAACCGAATACTGGAATGGGAAAGAGATGGTTACAGGACGTACCGGAACTCTCGAATATGGAGCTTTGCCTATGAAATATCAGGAAAATGCAAACACCGATGGGACGAATGATGCATCGGAATATGTCATTTACCGGTACGCCGATGTCATCATGTTACGTGCCGAAGCTAAAAACGAAATTTTCGGCCCGGACGGGGGAGGCACACCCACGGCCAAAGAACTCCTGCACCAAGTCTGCCGCAGAAGTTTCGACAATTACGACCAAACCGACCACAAAAAGAAAATAGACCAAATAACCGACATAGATGCTTTTCGCGCTCATCTGCTTCAAGAAAGAGCTTGGGAGTTTATTTGGGAAGGTAAAAGAAGAAGCGACATGATACGACACGGCGTATTCATTTCCAATGCAATCAGCCGGGGTAAAAATCTGGCGAAAGACTACCACGAACTATATCCTATTCCTCAACAAACGATTTATGAACTTAAAATAAAACAAAATGATGGCTACTAATCAAAGAAATCTTTTGAAAAAAGCGACTTTCTGGTCTTTATGCTGCCTCCTTTTCTCTGGACCGATATCTGCCCAAAAGGTATATCCGGCATACGGGTTAAACGACTTCGTAGAAACCGCCGATCCCGAAACCTACGACAGCAAACAATGGGACGATCTTTCTTCGGGACTTCACGCCGCATGGGGGTCGATCGATACTTTGTACAAAAAAGGAAATGTCCCCGCAAATAAAATAAAACAAACGAAAGCCGTCGTATGGAAAGGCGAAAAAGTAAACTTCATCGCATTGGCTTATACCAAAAACGAGATAAAAGACGTAAAATGCGTTACCTCCGATTTAAAAGGTATATCTTCCATCATTCCGGCGGGAAATGTCAAATCGAACTTTGTCCGATACACACTCTCCGACAAGTTCAAAATTTCAGACGAAATATTGGCTTGTGCTGCTCGAACGCCGCATAAAACAGAAAACAGCCACCTCGTGCCCGATGTTCTCGATTATATCCCCCAAATGACGATACCGGGAAGAACCACTCGCCCGATATGGATTACAGTAGAGATTCCGCGAGACATACCGTCGGGAGAATATACGGGAGAGATATTTATTCGTTCGGCTGCGGGTGAAGACCAAATACTGTCTTTGACCGTAGAAGTACTCGACCACATAGTCCCCGCACCGAAAGATTGGCAATTCCATCTCGACCTTTGGCAAAACTGTGTTTCGGTAAAAAGGTATCATAAGCCTACCCTATGGAGTGACGAACACTTCGAGATACTGGCAGAGTATTTTAAAATATTGGCCGATGCCGGACAAAAAGTTTGCACCGCCGTAATCAACCACGGAGGACAAAGTTTCGACGACTGGTACGAAAGTATGATTCTATGGACCAAAAAAGCCGATGGCACTTGGTTTTATGATTATACGGTATTCGATAAATTCGTGAATATGATGGCTTCGATAGGAATCGACCAGCAAATCAATTGTTACTCGATGTATCCGTGGGGAGCTACACGTTACTTCGACGAAAAATCAGGCGATTGGATTTCTATACAGCCGGAACCCGGCACACAGGAATTTGCAGATTTTTGGAGGCCCTTCCTCCTCGATTTCCGGGAACACCTCAAAGAAAATGGCTGGTTCGAAAAAACAGCTATCGCTATGGACGAAAAACTCGAACCCATTATGGCCGGAGTAATCTCTTTCATCAAAGAAACAACCCCCGACTTCAAGATAGCATTGGCCGGTGGTTATATCCCCTCCTTGCAAGAAGACATATACGATCTGTCCATCTTTGTGGGTCACCCCACTACATCGGAGAACATGCAGGCTCGGATCGCACAAGGTAAACCCACGACATTTTATACGAGCTGTTCATGGCCCGAACACCCCAACCAGTTCACATTCTCGCCTCCTGCCGAAAGTGCTCTTGTCGGGTGGTTCGCATACGCTCAGGGATATACGGGATTCTTGCGTTGGGCCTATAACATTTGGGTACAGAACGTTCTCAAAGATACCCGCTGTGCATCGGCTCCGGCAGGCGATCAACACATGGTATATCCCGGACCTCGCAACTCTGTAAGAATGGCCCGCCTACGTGAAGGCATCCAAGATTATGAAAAGTTACGAGTCATTATGGAACGCCTGAAAGGGCTGGGTACGCCGGAAGCCAACGAAAACATTCAAAAACTGCAAAGAGTATTGCAAACATTCTCATTGGGAGAAATCAGCAAAGAGACCGACAACCGCATCACGAGCTTGGTGAACGACGCAAAAGCCGTACTGACCGAAGTCGCAAAAGCAACGCCCGTAAACATGTCCAATCTGGTGATTCCATCGAAAGACCGCAATACAATCGAAATTTATCCCAATCCCACGGACGACAAACTGTTCATCTCCTACGATGGAGATACAGAAAAGATAAGCTATCAAATATGCTCCACTTCGGGACAAGTATTGCAAACATCGAACACGAAACCCGTCTATAAATACATAAACATCAAAAATATACCATCGGGTAACTACATTATAAAATTCAATGTCGGATCGCAAGTTATCAGTAAAAAATTCATTAAAAACTAACCTTAAAAAACAAAATCGTATGAAACCGAAAAAAATTACTTCATGCATGTTATTTGCCATGATTTTCAGTTGCGGAATGTCATTACAGGCTGCAAACATCAAAGCTGTCAACTTTATCCACGACAACAGCATCAGAGGCTGTGATATTCACCTGTCCCAAGAAGGGAACAAGTACTTCGCCGATGTCTACAACCAACAACAGACCATCGAAATGTGGGTGCGTATAAGCGAAACCCTCGACGCGCAAGGCGGCGTATTAATAAGCACTAAAAGTGCATTCGTCGATGATCCTGCCAATGACAACAAATCAGGGGGCTACGAACTGATGCTGCAACCCAACGGCTGGGCGAGAGCTACATTCTGTGTCGGTAACGGAGGTAACGAACCTAAATGGGTCAATACTCAGTTACAAGCCGGAGAATGGGCAAAACTGTCTATGGTGATAGACGGGAACAAACTGATCTGCTATAAAAACGGAGAAAAAACAGTGGAGGAAACTTTCAGCGCACCGATAGCTGTTGGCACAGGAGACCTCACATTGGGCGCCAATCCCAACTGGGTAGACGGCGAAAAATTTCAAGGAATGATAACCTATGTCAGAATTTGGACGGTAGCCCGCACAGAAGAAGAAATAAAATCCGATTTGAATTACTATTTCGCCTCAAAAAAAGAGAACCTCTTTCTCAACTGGAACATGCAGGAAGGAGAAGGCACGACATTGAAAAACTTGATGCATTCGAGTAGAAACCAAGCCTCGATAGTTTTAATCAACGACATGGACGAAACAGGAATCGAATGGGTGGACAATAGCGGCTGCCCGATATACGAGGAGGGATCGTCGAGCATAGAAACTGCTCGGCAAAAACAAGCGGCCTATATCAGCGGAGACAATATTCTTATCGACGGTGAAAATATAAATGGAGCAGCACTATACACGATAGACGGAAGATTGGTCATGAGCATTTCATCACATCATAACACCATAGACATAAGCGATTTAACTCCGGGGTACTATATATTCAAAGCAATAATAGACAACAATCCGGTATCTTTGAAATTAAGAAAATAAAATCGATCGCTTACACGTTATGGCGGGCTTCTGTAAATCA
>OGLN01002200.1_pt1 | contig 12514 bp, 8 predicted proteins | sample 1572641 | NCBI WGS metagenome assembly OGLN01 (sample SAMEA2581903, study PRJEB24529) | metagenome | biome: Human gut stool | place: China | collected 2011
TACACTCTTTCCCTACACGACGCTCTTCCGATCTGTCATAGCCCTACCGACCTACGACCGGAGAAGATGTTGTGTTGTTCGTATCACTTGCTAGAGATAGAGAAGCTAGAACAGGAACTGCCCGGGAGGGTTCAAAGAATGAGGTCTTCACCTTTGAGCTGGATCTCATCTCATTCTAGCACATACTACGAGCGATTGACTTAAAGAATACAACAAATGGTTGTGGGGTTATCTTTGTACCCTGTGACTACAACCACAAGGTCCGAATCAAGCGAAACGGCTGAGGCGCAAGCCCTTTTCTCGCCACTACTCTGTGTACCCAAAGTCAGCAACCTTTTTGGCACGCTGGCTAGCAAGTTCATTGCTTCAATGACATGAATTCAATCAAGTGGACAAATCCTATCCTGGAAAATATGGGCAATCAGCTGGAAACTCAATAGTCTTACGCGGAAAGCACTCAACCGGCCTTCCTCTTCTGAATTATATGAATGACAGAAATCAGTCCTCACTTGTATTAACTTCATGAGTGAAGAGATAGACAAGGTGGTGAAAAGCATGAAACCAAATACTGCTCCAGGTCCAGATGGCTTCTCTGTTAGCTTTTTAGAGCTTTTTGGCCCCAGTTGAGAGATATACTAATCTAAATGCTTCAGGAGCTGTATCATGGCAGGTTGAACTTGTCCAGACTAAACTATGGTGTCATTTCTCTACTGCCAAAGATTAAGGATGCTAATAGTATCCTACAGTATAGACCCATATGTGTTCTAAATGTTATGTTTAAAGCTATTACCAAAGCTCTGACACTTAGATTTACTCCTCTGGCTCGACAAGTAATCAGCTCTCTTCAGACTGGATTTATTCCTGGGAGGTACATTTTGGATGGATGTGTAATTCTTCATGAAGTTTTGCATGAGTTGAAAACCTCTCACTCTGAAGGAATTTTGCTTCAGTTGGACTTTGAAAAAGCTTATGATAGAGTTCAGTGGCCTTTCTTGGCAGAGGTAATGCATAGGAAAAACTTCCCTGACAGGTGGATAGATTGGATTAGACAAGCAGTGGAAGGAGGCAAAGTGTGTGTGAATATGAATGGAGATTGGCGAGAATATTTCTCTACTTTCAGAGGTTTGAGGCAAGGAGATCCTCTTTCTCCTTTGCTTTTTCACCTAGTAGGTGATGCACTATCTGCAATTCTGGATAGAGCTAAGGAAGCAGGTGTGATTAGAGGTTTGGTACCACATCTGATACCAGGGGGGATTAGTCATTTGCAATATGCTTCTGATACTTTGCTTTTTTTGCATAATGACATGGAGTCTATTACTGGATTCTAATTCCTTCTCTACTGTTTAGAGGAAATGTCTGGCATGAAAGTCAATTACTTGAAGAGTGATATTTTCACAGTAGGGTTGAGTGTAGAGGAGGAGCAGAGGGTAGCTGATATAACTGTGAGATAGGCAAATTTCCAATAAAATATAATATCTGGGATTACCAATCAGCAAAGACAAGATCTCTTCTAATGATTTTTTTTCATTAAAAGGTAGAAAAGAAGTTGGACTCTTGGCAATGCAAACATTTCTCTTATGGAGGAAGAGATATATTGATCAATGCATGTTTATCAAATGTCCCTATGTACCTTCTGGGTTGCTACACTTTGCCTGTCAAAATACAGAAAAAAGTTGATACAATAAGAAATCACTTCTACTGGGAGTAAGAAGAAGAAATTTCACATGGTCAGATGGGAACACCTATGCACCCCTAAAGATTATGGTGGTGTGGGCTTCACTGATATGAGAGTCAGAAACATTTGTTTACTGTCAAAGTGGCTGGAGGAGGTCAATTAACTACTGGAGCTTACACTGCAGATACTACTTATTAAAGGGCACACATTTCAAGACACCTTCAAGCTACTGAAATTGGAAAGCAATGATGTTATACTGGGTTATGATTGGCTATATCGTCACAGTCCAATCAATTTAGATTGGAAGGCCAGAACAATGAGTATTTGTCACAATGGGCAAGAAACCATTATTCTTTCTGACAGCAGCAATACTACTTCTCCAACATTGTTAGACCCTGCTAAGTTTCAGAAGGAAATTGATAAAGGAGCTATGGGCTACTATCTTTATCCCTTATCTTGTGACTCTGCTGATACCGATGATGAAAATACTTTGGAGGAACTTAACTTGGTATAGTGAGCCTAGCAGGCGGCGGGAGTCCAGTACGATTGCTTGCATTTCTCTGGAATTGAACTAGCCCTTGGGAAAGGTAGACGTGAAGGTACCATGATTTCTCACTTTATAGAAGCGTTAGAGCTCGGCTGACACAGTGATCGAAAGCTGCGCAACCAAAACAACTTGAAACCGCCCATGCACCTTTTGCTTTTCCTGATATCGTCCCTTCGGGTAGTTGGATATGAGCACATTCAAATTGGAATTCTTCTTCTCCCAGATCCAATAGAAGTTTTGAGGTAAGAGGTACCGTGAGCAGATTTCTTTGTTCGATACCCAGTTTTTGATCTCGCAAGCAAGGAAATCGAAGAATAGCTCAGTATTATTACGTCTCCCTCCGATAATGAGTGGTAGTGAGCTCTGCCCTAGAGAATGAAGACTCCAAGCAGCATCTCAGTCTCGATATTTGCCTTTTCGGGAGACGACTTGTGATAAGCAAGTCAGCCATGTCCTAAAGAAGTAGTGGGAGTGCATGGTTATAAAGGAAGGCGCAAGTGTATTACGGAGCGAAGAAGCTTTAGAGAAAGTTCTACCTCGCGGGTGAAACCATAGATTGGAAGGTGTAGGTCACTCACCCGTGTAAACAAAGCGAAATCATAGAGCATAGCTCGTTTGTAATGCCCCTGTCCGAACTGACCACAGGATTTAGGTCGTCCCGACCAGTAACAAAGGAGAAATTCCCCTGCTTGTTAGGAGTTCCTTTAGTTTGCAGTTGAGTGCAGCCGGATGGTTCTCTCTGTGTATTCCTGAAAAAGTGATTGGAGGTTCGTTGCTCACCTTAAGTCATTATCAACCGAAACTCATAGAGAAAGGGATCCGCAAAACCCCTCGCCATTACCGTATGAGCAGGTTTGAAAGCCTGCAAGTTAAGTTGTTGGCCAACTCTCGGATATTTACTCATCATCTATACGATTACCTCCGAACCTACCGTTCAAACAATTGTGGAAAGGTAATTGATACTATTGCGCCGTCCTCTCAGCGGTCATAATTGAATAAAAGGGATCGTATAGCTTTCCAATCCAGCAACATACATCTATCACCTAGGCATAACTGCCAACATCAGTATGCAGAAAGAATCTGTTTAGAACGGTTTAGAGTCGGAACCAAGGCAAGATATCAAGGATTCCGTATAGTAGAGGAACGAACACACTGGGCTTTCCCTTTCAAATAGACGACCTGGAGACAGATCAACACAGCCAATGCTTCTTTTAGACCTAGAACCCGGACCAGAACATGGAAATGGTTACAAGGCATCGAACGGCACTTGTCCTATCATACCTTCTCTTGTGGCTTTAGACTGTGTATATACTTGACCTTGCCAAGCAGAAGAAGCAGAAGCCCTATTGGAATCCGAGTCAGGGTCATTGTTGTTACAGTTTCCCCTTTTGGTAAAGGTTGGGTTGAAGGGATTGGGATTGGCTTATCGAGATGTGCGTGTATCTCATATCGTTCTAGTGACTCCGCTTTCCTGACCAGGGAACTGCTATCTCAAGGATAGTCAAGTCCCGGATTCGAAAGTCGACATGATACGCTTGATTGGTCTGGCATCGCCGGTTTCGCAGGATCACTTATGCTATTTCGAGAACAGAACCTGGCCCATGGGGAAGAAGTAGTAGCCAATGCCGAAACTACTTGCTTGCTTTTACTTTCCGACGCCAATGCCAACAAGTGCTTTCCTGACTCGAGAACGAGTACATACGCTTTCTCCGATGCTTGCTCTTGTTACGAGCTTCTACCCGACCGATTAGCCCAGAGCACTAATACGCTTTCTTTCCTCGAACAAGTACCTTTCCTTCGAACGAGAATGCCAACTGCTTCCTTCCAACAATCCAATACGAATACGAATGTACGAATGACAGGCCATTCCCCGGAGTAGAGTAGAAATGAATTCATTCACATCTGCTAGAAACCAGAGCCTGAGCTATGAACCGATCTAAGAGCGGACAAGCAAGCCTATTCCTATTGTTTTGGGTGGCAGATTCCATATGTTATTTCTCATTGCGAATACAGATTCTTCTTGTACCGTAGTAGCTCGACTGCTTTCCTGACTTGACTCGATAACTGCTTTCGCTTCCCCAATCCCAGAGCATCCAAGAGATTCGTTTCCACACGCCTGATCCGCAGTTCGATTCGTGCCGGTGCCGGCAAGAGATCCTGTTCCTGTTGGGCAAGGGATTTTCTAGCTAGAAAAGCGGCGGATTCGATTCTTTCTTTGATAGCAGAACGGGATATTCCACTCTTTTAGATGCGCACCGCACTTCATCAGTAGAAAAGCCCGGCGCCTGAAACCCAAGCTCAAAACCACCCTTCCTTTAGTTGGACCGGCATACATATCTTATCTCGTAAGAAACCGGGGAATATTGATTTCGAGTAAGCATCGTATCCTGATCCTGCTATTGATGTAGATTTAGCCACACCTGAGCCCGCAACTGCTGCCTCTGTAATCGAGGAATATCCCGTCCCGGATTTGCCCTCAAGTATTATGGGATATCTATTATTATTGGCAACTTGTTTAGTTCCCGCAGAAAGAGATGCGCCATAGTATCCCTCGGGCATGGGCCAACCACCAAGGCCAGGAACTAGAACAACTCGATACTTTCCACCATCCACAACCCTTGATTTCTCATATTTGTGCAACGGCTGTTCTGGCACTATTCTCCGATTTCCACCCATTGTTCACATTCTATATACCTTGCCCCCTCCTCCCAACTTCATCACACCCGCCTTTTTCACATTGTTTTGAAACAAAGGAAACATGCAACTGCCCGTACTTTCCCACTTGTATAGCCCACCACTTAATTAATGCGCGACCTGATGCGGGTCATATTGGATGATCAGCGAACCTAATTAGATTCACCTGTAGCCAATGACCAATACATAATCTCGGAATCCTCACCCAGCTCGGTTGATTAGATCTCCCTTTAATTCATATATGCTACTTCCGGTCCGGGCATAAGTGGAAACCCATTGATCTCGGGATCAGGACTCGAACTTAGAAGCTCTTCCTCTTTTAGCAACCGGATTGCTCCTCGCAATAAATATGGCTCAGGTGTTGGATCAATAGCTCCTGTTTAGGAAGGATGTCATGGGCCCCCAAGCATCCCCTTAAATATGGTGAATGAAGAGAATTGGACCAGTCCTTGAATAGGAATGATGGGTATCCTTGTCATAGGGCTATGTTTCTGTCAGAGTCTAGTGGCACCCTTTAAAGTAGTCTGGCTGGATTGCTGCTGAATAGCTTGATGGGTCAGGGCAGATTGATAGGGAAAGAACCCTCGCCATCTGGAATCACTATCTTCCGTGGATGTTCTCGTTCTCCTTCTCTCATTTCTGTGATCGTATAAGCTAGATAGGCTTCTGTAGTTTCCGGGTTGCTGGGTTCCATTTTTCTTTGCTTGCTGCATATCTCACTCAATCCCTTGCTTTCGAGAATAGCATTTCCCTAGCGCTAGTTGTGGGTCAGAGTTGACAGATCAGAAGTAGAATACTTGACTTCTCTAAGATGCCAGGAGGGAACAGAACAGTCATGCAGAAGAGAGAAGCAGGTGAGGATGGGACCCGGAAATGCATTCGATTTTCTCGAGTGAAGTAGTTGAAAATGTACCACCCTTTACGGGATCTTCTCTGGTGCGCCAACCCTAGAATGTCATATTATGATGGCGCTGGAACTGGATCACTCCACTCCAGAGGCAGGTAAGCTTGCTCCTTGCACTGGCACTGGCTTGCTTCGCCCAGATAGGGCTTCTGTTGGTCTCTCTTTTTAACTATCACTTAAATCCACCTCCTCTTTAGAAAAATGAGAGCTGCTCTTTGGTAGTTTCGGTAGTCCCAAGTAAGCTATCGACTCTGGTGTCCAATCAGTTCTGAAGTCTGGCTTGTCATTGGAAAAGGTAGCAAAGAATATCGTATTAAGATGTCGGTAGTACAAAGCAAGCTACTTCGTCTGTTCACTCAATTGGCTCCCTAATCTTGCCTTTCAAAGAAAGGATAATGCGTAGGAGTGAAGCAGTTGACTACTGTGTCTTGAGGAGTTCTGTACCGTACCCTTTGTGTCCGATCGAGTTCTGCGGTCTACGGCTGTATCCGACCAATTATCCAAGGCGCGGTCCACCTCTTTCTATGCTTCAATTTAGTGACGCAAGTAATGGTGGTGTTTGTTGTACTATAGGTACTGGGTTCGTTCTCTCGTTGTCAGTATGTATTGAACTACCGCAATACAGGACTAGTGGGCCCCCCGTCTATCTATTAGCCGTCTATCTATTAGACCTATCTAGAAGTAGAAGTTCGTTGCATTCCCGGAGATGTAGAATCGAGTGTTTAGCTTACCGGGCATTGTGCTAAGTTTGCATCCGAATCGAAATCTGGCGCGACTACTCAAACACGAAAGCTAGGGAAGGGAATAGAAGGGCGGGTAGATCAATGTGATGATAGCACCACGCCAGGCACCGAAGACGAAAGCGAAACATCGTCGGTAACACTATACGTTGTAGTCTCGCATTATCCACTGGATCCGCAGCTAACCATATATAATGCTCAATGCTATGCAAAAGCAATAAAGGGGAGATTGTCTTCTAACTAACTATATAAGTAATTGATATAACTAGATGATTCTCGTTCAAAAGATTCTTCCCATTATCATTATATAGAGAGGCGGAGGCGCGTAGCAATAAAAAAGCTTGCTTGTTGGGCTGATGAGGCTCGAGAAAGACTGTGAAGTGAAGATGCGCCATTACCGAAACCATTTCTTTGCTTTGGGCGAAGTTCCTTTATAGGGAGCTCACTTCCTTGCTTGGTTGGTTGGTTGAACTTGCTTTTTAGGTGCGGTGCGTGCGGGTCTAGTTTCATTTATGAGTGCTGCGTATATTTCCGTTAGTAATGGTTTTGAGCTTGGGAAGAAGGGATATGGGTATGGCATCATCCCAGATTTGATCTAAGGCTAGTTCCGTGTGTGCAACTACTATCTTATCTCAATATCAGGCTAAGGCTTGGCTAAGTGCTCTAGAGGTTTTCCTTATTGTCCTGGTTCTTACCTCAACAGGGCAGGGGAGATAGTTGGAAGTTGAATAGTCGTATCGTATCAGTTCAGAGAATCCCTGTTGAATGGCTTGGCTTTCAGTGCGAGTCTAGTTGACTGATTCCTAGGCTAGCTTCTCCTTATGTGCGGGTCTAGTCTACAGAACAGATGAAGACCCAGAACCGAGGAGAACAGAACGAATACCGATCTCAGAGCGGACAATCAATCCCAGTTCCTAGTTTCCTTCAAGCAATAGCCTGCCTGTTCCCGTTCTTCGTGTAGCAAACCTCCTATAGTGGATACGACTGAGAACGAGCTTGACTCCACTCACTGCAAAGGAACAACTGATTCTCCAATTCCGTGGTTTGTTTTCCTTTCATTCTACTTACCTTCTTTTCGCCGGAGGCATATTTGATACGTTATTTAACATTCCGAAGAAAGTGCAAACTTCCAGATCTGAAGGAATGGCAAGATCAGAGATCCATTTTACGCTGGGGCCTGGCCAATGGGGAATCAGTAGTACTCGACCTTTGCTTCAGAAATCCACTGTTGCTGAAGAGAAGAGAAGAGATTTCTAGCGCGCACTCCTATCCGAGTAGAAAGACAGCCTACACTCACTGTTGGCAATGGAAGAGACTAGACTCTTTCCACACTTAAGATCCCAAGGGACAAGACAGATCAGATCTTTCTCTTTAGCCGGGGGCCCTTCTCCAGAGTAGAGTTTCGAACAAGAGTGCGGAGCGATGCGTTTCATCAAGAGTGCGAATCGAATGGAAGTTTACCATGTTCTTGAAATCGATCCTCGGATGTGAAATGAAAAGAGAAGCAAGTCCCGATGCAAGGAAATCTATCTTTATTCCGTGGGTCAGGGAGCCTGTTATGAGTTGGCTTTGGGACAAGCCCTGTTTCTTTAGACGAATCTGCCCTAGAACTCACTTTTGAAACCCGTTGAAGGAAATCCCGATAAAGAGAGGGAATGTGCTATAAAGCTTCCATTTTTCTTCTACACATTATACGTTACTCATTGGGTTGATAACAGAGGATAGATCGCGTCAATTCACTAAAGAAAAACTGCTTTTCCTGAGATTTCTGGCCCGATACCTTCCTGCCGATCCGGAACGGCGGATTCAGCTTCAATCCGAGGGCTTCCTGTGGCTGTTTCTGATTGACATGCCTGTTTCAAAGTGCAGTTCTCCAGGTCACAAGAGATAGAGATAGAAATGATCCCTGGCCGAGTCTAAGATCTTGGGTTGTTGGGATAGGATTGCTTGATTCCAGTTGTGAGTGGTTGATCAATCTTTTCTTTGACTGGTCTGCCGGATCACTTCCACTGAGTCCTGAAACCTTTACTTAGAACTTATATGTAAATTCTGCCACTGATCCCCATTTCTACAGCTTGCTTTTAGTTGACGGTTAGGTTAGTTCGTCTACCCACACTGGACTGGCATCAACAACGACTACTCGAACTAGTCGTCCATCAACAACAACAACTACTCGGATTAGTAACATTCCTCAGAAATAACATATATCGAAGTCGAAGGAAGAGCGGAAACCTGCTTCCCCAGAAACACAGCTGTGCTTCACTTCCTTGCCCAGAGACCAGAATATGGATTTGGAAAATGAACTTGCTCTTGATCCTCGGTCGATGGTTGATAGCTAGGCTTTCAGGGAATCAGAAGTTGTGATAATAGGCCGGCCAGTCCGGAACGTAGAGCAGATCTATCGGAGAACAGGGAGCAGGAAATTCTTGCTTGAATGCCCGGGGCAAGCTCCAGCAGATACAACAGATCCATATCCATAAACAAGAATGAAAAGCGGATTTCGATTAGTGAATGGATGCTATCCTGACCTGGCAAGAGATCCTGATCATTACGAGATGCTAATTTTAAACCTCCAATGCCTTAGAGCAGCAAATCCATCAACCCCGGACAAGAAAATCAAACAAAGTAGTGGCCAGGCTCAAGAATGGGAAAGTCAAGTTCTAGTACGGCTATCGCGATGTGGCCAATGGATAATAAATAACTTGCTAACCCAACCCAGCAATCAAACAGATGCTAGCAACGGCTTTCGCGCTAGAAAACCAAGCCTTGGATCTCCACATAGAAGACAATTCATTCCAATACCAATGAAGCTAAGGCAATAAAGCAAAGGCAAGTTCCAATTATGTAGTGTAGTCGCTCTCATCCCCAAAAGGAAAGAAGATTTTTGGATTTCACCCACTATTCGTTCCCTCTATCCGAACGACACCACTGATCCGATGCCAACTCTTTTAATTGACATTAGTAACATTTTCCACACTTGCTTCTGTTCTCCAATTCCTATTCTCATTCCAATTCTCATCCCATCCCTCGAGATAGCCGGGCCAGTGATTCTCTTTAAGGATCGAACTATAGCAATAGCAAACAAACCGAGCGAGGAAGCTTACTTACCAGGGATGGATACCAGTTCAGATGGATTTCCGTATTCACTTATGAGGCTCGAATCTCCTCTTCCACACTGGCAGCACCTAAGTGAAACAGAAGTTTTCTTATCAGCGGACTGGGTATCGAGGTCAAATAGCAGTACGTACTGGCAGCCTCCCGATGTGGGGTTCCAGGGCAGAGGTCAGAGAATCTATATGGTCGGTGTCTACGCATGCTTGAATTCCATATCCATAGCTGTCAAAATGACGTTAGTAGGATCATCGGTCGGGAGTCAAGTCAAGGGAGTGAAGTTGAGGGAAAAGCTCTTTCTCTCCAAGTTTGAGCACTGGCCTAAAACTGGATCAAAGATTGGAATCCGGAATCCAAGTCTCTTCTTTCTTATACGAGTTTATTTCTTAGTAGAGTAATGTTTCCCTTTCCTTGACTGTCTTCCCGGAGAGATTCCTTGATTTCGGTATTTCACTACTCTAGTTGGAGTAACGTCCCTTGCTATCTTCATTCTGACCTTGCCCTAGCGGCGCACAGTGACAAATCGAGTTCAGGTTCTGATCTGGCTCGTACACTAAACCTTACCAGTAGCTCTTGCTCTTGCAGCAACTGTTGCACTACAAGCACAAGCTATTCTTCTAACTTGCTTGACACACTGATGGACCTTGACACACTGATGGAACAATGCGGCCGACTCACTCACCTGCCGCCCTTTAGTAGGAATCTGAAGAGGAAGGAGCCTTAGCTGCTTCTATTCTATGCAATTCTCTTCTCATCCCTGCGCCTGCTCGGCACATAAACTAACAATCCTGCTACTTCTCCTTACAACAACTGCTGAAGCTGAGAGGCTAGGGGACTCGGGTCAGGGCGGGATGAGTGCTGCTATATGGTTTGAACCCTCTATCTGTAGATCATTCCTTTTACTGATTTCTAGCTTTTCGGAGGCACAAGTAGTTGATCACTTAGACGTACGAGATTCTGAAAGGATTGTTCTCTCTAGGCACATCTTAGGAAGGATTCCGTGTCCCTCCAACTCCATCCATTGGGCGGCGTCTTTTCATCCGGAGAAGCTGTCGAAGCGATAGCCATGTCTGATCCCCGTATCTGTGAAAGAGCAAGGTCTTCCTAGTGGAGTCTAGAAAAAGAGCCGGGTATTCTGAGTGGAGTCTGGAATGAGACCTGCTGCCTCTGGCTTGACCATTAGCTGCTCTATCTGTTATTGGCATGGCATTCCTGAACCCATAGAAAAAGAAGGATTAGGAGACGTCCATCGAAATAGACTAGGAGGCCTCTCACTAGCGCTATATAAGCTGCCGGATTCCCTTTCACTTAAAGCCATTCCAACAATCTATTCGTCGTAAGCCCTTCTAGCAGCAATCCAAACGTCCCTCCATCTGCATCTCCCTAACAGTCTCTGCACGTGGATCTCTTCTACTAGTGATTCAATTGGGGCCAATCCTGCCGCATCCACTTCCTTCTATCAATTAGTGGAATCCCCAAAAGCGGAAGAAGTTCTTTGCGCTAAATACCTTCTTTGCAAGCCGTGGTCCCACAACGGACCGAAATGGCCATCAGAAAGCAGATTCATTTTATGATAGAAAAAGAATCTGCTTTCTTCTGGCACATGTATTTCTGAAAGGACTCCATCTTTGGAAAAGCTCGTTTGCACCTTGCATCGAATTAAACCACTCCTTTCACCGCGGATAAAGACTTGGTGGGTGGGGATGAGACGCTAAGGTAGGGTTCGGTCTGGATGAAACTATCTTTAACACGAGCTTCTTCCTTGTGCGAAGTACCAACTTATTGGAATTCAGCATTGCATATTCACTACCGAGATCTCTTATAAGTTTTGGGACCAGAATGAATTCTTCCTACAGACGCCGTAAAGGGTGCGGTTTAGCAACCAAGCGTACAATGACCGAAACCAACAGCTCCATCATTTCTGAGAACTTCTCTCTCGCATAGAGGAGATCTTGGCACTACTTTATGTGTTCAATCCAGGGAGCCGCCCTCTTCTTCATATCTTGCTTGATATTGGTTTCATAATGAAAAGAGGAAGGAGTGTCGAAGCGATGTCGCTTCTCTGCTCTCAGCTCTTTGCTCGAGATGATGTGATCTGATCGATCAGTCTAGAATCTGTAACCAATTGGCTAAGTCGCTAAGTCATTGCGGACACTTGCCATCCTCTCATATCGAAAGACGAACAACGACTTCCGGGGTAAAACGGAGGGCTAAAACCTGAGCCTCTTTTTCCATCCCAGGGGGTAGCGATTTCAAGAGTACTTGGTTTAAAACTTCCAGTTTATTCAAGTAGTTTCACTCGATGAAAAATGCATGCAAAATTCATTCTATTGCTGATTCTCTGTCAGGCATTACACCTCTGTCCCAAGCTGTTCGTGTTAAGGTGGCCGATGGCGCGGAGTTAACTTCCTTGTTTCTTCTGCTTGATTTGATCTTTGCAAGTATCTGCTGATACCGCTCCATCACATCAGCCAAGGAGCCCCACATTCCAGAGTGCAATGAATGCAACTCAGAAGCCATTCTTATCTGTCTATGCCCCATATCTTGGATCCGGGTCTGCGTATGAATAGTATTCGTATCACAGCCGAGCAAGAGGATTGACTTACTCATTTCAAGCGGAAGTGGGGATTGAACCCAGTAGATACCTAGCAGCTAAAAGAGGTCCAAAGCACCGGATATGGCTCAAATAGTCCTTATAGAAATGATCTACGAACTATAACCTTTCGATAAGAAAGATTAGTTACACAAGATATATTATTCTGTCTCACTTCCTATAGAAACCAAAGGGAGAAGGAGTGGGAGTTGAAAGCGACAGAGATAAAGTACCAGCAGCTGCAGAGTCC
>OGLN01002202.1_pt1 | contig 12503 bp, 8 predicted proteins | sample 1572641 | NCBI WGS metagenome assembly OGLN01 (sample SAMEA2581903, study PRJEB24529) | metagenome | biome: Human gut stool | place: China | collected 2011
GGCTGCAGGGCTGGCACGAGCGCAACGGCGGCAACCTGACCTACCGCATGAAGGAAGAGGAGGTGGCGGAGTGCCGTCCCTTCTTCAACGCACAGCCCGGCGAATGGGTCAACATGGGCGTGCAGGCAGACAATCTGGCAGGGGAGTACTTCATCACTACCGGTTCCGGCAAGTTCTTCCGCAATGTGGAACCGGACCCTGTGCACAGCATCGGCATCGTGGAGATCAACGACAAGGGCGACAGCTGGCGCATCGTCTGGGGTCTGGAAGGCGGCGCAAAGCCCACCAGCGAGTTTCCAAGCCACTTCATGAACCACAGCGTCCGCAAGGCGGCAACCAATGGCGAGAACCGTGTCATCTATCACTGCCACGCCACCAACGTCATTGCTCTGACCTATATCCTGCCCCTGACCGACCGTGACTTCTCCCGTGCTTTGTGGCAGAGCGCGACCGAGTGCCCGGTGGTATTCCCGGAGGGCGTGGGTGTCTGCCCGTGGATGGTGCCCGGCGGGGCGGATATCGCCATTGCTACCAGCGAACTGATGAAGCACTATCAGGCGGCGATCTGGGCACAGCACGGTCTGTTCGTGTCCGGTCCGGACTTTGACATTGCATTTGGTCTTGCCCACACCATCGAGAAGAGCGCCGAGATCTACGTCAAGGTGCTGAGCATGGGCGGCGGTCTGATTCGTCAGACCATCACCGATGATAACCTGCGTGCCATTGCCCGCGACTTCGGTGTGACCCTGAACGAGGACTTCCTCGACTGATTTTCTTAATTACAGTGATGAGCCTTTCAAGAACAAGAAACGATTGATCGATAAGAAGGAGAATAAGAGATTATGAGTGTTTTCCGCGATGATTTCCTGTGGGGCGGTGCATGTGCAGCCAACCAGTTCGAGGGTGCCTGGGACGTGGACGGCAAAGGCCCCAGCGTACCGGATATGTGTACCAACGGCTCCCACACCAGCCCGAAGTGGGTGACCACCCACATCCACCCGGACCGCCTGTACCCCAGTCATGAAGCCATCGACTTCTACCACCACTACGAAGAGGACATTGCTCTGTTTGCGGAGATGGGCTTCAAGACCTTCCGCACCTCCATCAACTGGACCCGCATCTTCCCCACTGGCATGGAGAGCGAGCCCAACGAGAAGGGCCTGGAATTTTACGACCGCGTTTTTGACTGCTGCAAGAAGCACGGCATCGAGCCGCTGGTCACCATCAGCCACTACGAGCTGCCCTACGCTCTGGTGGAAAGGTACAACGGCTGGGCCAGCCGCGAGCTAATCGACTTCTACATGAACTACTGCAAAACCATCTTCGAGCGCTACAAGGACAAAGTCAAGTACTGGCTCACCTTCAACGAGATCAACACCGGCACCATGCCCATGGGCGGCATCCTGAACACCGGCACCATCCAGGGATACGAGGGTTCCACCGCCGATGTGCCAAACGACGAGCAGGCACGCTTCCAGGCCCTGCACAACATGTTCGTGGCCAGCGCCAGGGCTGTCAAGTATGCCCACGACAACTACCCCCAGTTCAAGATGGGCTGCATGATCTGCTTCATCACCAGCTATCCCATGACCTGTGACCCCGCCGACGTGGTGGCCAACCAGAAGCAGATGCAGATCATGAACTGGTTCTGTTCCGATATGCATGTGCGCGGTGAGTATCCCTATTATATGAAGCGTTTCTTCGCCGAGCACAACATCACCATCCATCAGGAGCCGGAGGATGCCGCCATCCTGAAGGCCGGCACCGTGGACTTCTACACCTTCAGCTACTACATGTCCAACTGCGTCACCACCCACAAGGACGCCGAGGACGTGGGCGGTAATATCGCCACCGGCAAGAAGAACCCCTACCTGAAAGCCAGCGACTGGGGCTGGCAGATCGACCCCATTGGCCTGCGCTACACCCTGAACGAGATCTACGATCGCTATCATCTGCCCATGATGGTAGTGGAAAACGGCCTGGGCGCTTACGATGTGAAGAGCGAGGACGGCAAGATCCACGACAGCTACCGCATCGACTACCTGCGCCAGCACATCGAGCAGATGGCCGAGGCCGTGAAGGACGGCGTGGATCTGATGGGTTACACCCCCTGGGGCTGCATCGACCTGGTGTCTGCGTCCACAGGTGAGATGGCAAAGCGCTATGGCTTTATCTACGTCAACAAATTTGATGACGGCACCGGCGACCTGAGCCGGGAGAAGAAGGACAGCTTCTACTGGTATAAGAAAGTCATCGCCTCCAATGGCGAGGATCTCTCCTGATTTTCTGGATCATCTCTGATATCGCGCGATTGTTGTAAAACAGTTTTTCCAAAAAAATGAGATAGACGGCCCGAAAAGAGGCTGGCCTGTCTCATTTTTTAGTCGCATTCTGAAAGTGTTATGAAACAGAAACGACAAGAACAGCATCAAATTCCACCTTTTCTGTCTGGCTTCTGACCCGAAGAAGTCCTTTTCCAAATTATAACGAGACAAACTGAAAACGCATCCTTTTCTACGAAAAAAATCAGAACGATCGTATGCGTCAAACCTTAGTTGCTCCGCAATATCCTGTTGAAAAATCTGTGGGAAGAATTTGACATTTTAAGGTTGCTTTTCAACGCGCACAAAACAAAGCGATGCCCCTTGTCAGTAACAAAGGGCATCGTTGATTATAGTTTTTTAGAACAGCTGTATGGTTACTTCACTCTTCAAGCCTTGTGGCTCGGTGGGCATATACTGCCCCAGAAAATCATTCATCCGGCGGCCAAGGGTGGTGTTCACCTCGATTTCCAACAAATTCTCCCCGGTGTGCAGGGAACCGGAGATTGCATAGCGGTAAGGAGGGCAGATCCGTACACCGCAGTCCGTCCCGTTCACTCGGACGATTGCACCTTCCTGTGCCGTCAGGGCCAGCACGGCGGGCCGTGCGGCCTGTGCTTCGTTCAGCGTAAAGCGGAATGCATACCGTGCCCGGCCTGCAAACGCGATGCAGCCCGGCAGACGGTGCAGAGAGAGCAGTTTTTCCAGCGGGAGCGGGGCACCATATTCGGCGCAGCCAGTGTCGGCATCGGCCAGCGAAACAGTGCATGCTGTTAAATGAATGCAGTCCGTCGGAACACCGGCAGGCAGAGCCGCCACCGCCTGCACCTGCAATGCAGTCGGGTCATCCGGCACCAGAATGCAGCGGGATTCATAAGGAGCCAGTGTCAGAGCAAAGGCATCCGGTGCTGCCGTCACAACGTTGGCAAAGGCATCGTATACAAAGGCTGCACCGGGCTTTGCACCAGTCACAGTGGTGCAAAGCGGCTGCGTGCCCTCATTCGTGAAGAAGTAGACATCACCGTCTGCCTGCCGAGCGTGGTAGTATCGCAGATATGGTGCCGCTGCGCTCAGATGCAGCGCAGGGATACTGTCTGCCGTAAGCGTCTCCACCAGCGCATCCAGCGTGGTGACGACCGCATGTTCCAGTACCGGTGCCGGACCGCCTTCACAGCAGCGAATGGGCAGACCGCCCACAAAATAAACTTTGACCCCAGCATCCAGATAGCGCTGTACATTCTCCAGCAGTGCAACAGGCAGCGCCTCGGCGTACGGGATGACCAGCGCGCGGAACTGCATGCCGTTCAGGTGCAGCGCACCATCCTTCGCGGTGTCCGCTTTCAACACCTCACAGGGCACCAGCTCATAGTCGATACCATTGCGGGCCAGCCGGGCCGCTGGTTTCTGGGTGAGCATAAACTCGCCGCTCCATTCGGCTTCGGCCTGATACAGCAGCGCCACCGGAGCCACATGGGTGCCAGACAGCACTGCGGACATCCGGTTGAGGTAGTTGGCTACCTGCCGGAATTCCGGATATTGCGGATTATGGCCGTGGGCATAGAAATGCGGCGGGCAGTCCGGGTCCGGGAAGGGTGCCGCGTTGAAGGCGTGCGGCACAAACTGATTGATGCCGCGCACCAGCATATAGTCCGACAGCCACTTGCACAGGCGGTTGCCTTCGCCCCAGCCATAGGCACCGAACAGCTCACACATGGCACGGCCTTTCTTGGCAGGGTCCAAGTGGGCCAGACTTGCCCCCAGCTTGCCCAACATATAGGTAAAAAACTCGCCGTCCCAGCCGGGGCTGTGCATGCCCTTGAACATTCCCTCATCCATACCGGGCAGCAGCTGCTGGATTACCACATCGATACCGGACATATCCTGATGCGCCATGGCGCGGTAGAAATGCCCTGCACCATAGCCCAGACGAGCCGTGGCATTGTTGTCCTCGATGGTATGGCCGATGTGCTCGCAGTGGTGGGCATGGCACCAGGCCGCCAGAACACCATCAAAGTTGTCGCTGTACAGCTGGCTGACCAGATCCATATAGGTATACTGTGCCACATGAGCGCTCTCATCGCTGCTGTGCAGGAACAACAGCGGCAGCAACGCACGGATGTTCCCGGCAGCACGGTCTGTCAGAGCCGTTCCGGCCAGCTTTCCGGCCAGCAGGTTCTCCATGCCATCCCGCCAGGGCAGGTTCATGGCGCTGTTGTGGCCGATGGCGGCATCCTCCGCCCCGTGGATGTTTCCAAGCCGCGGCTCATCCGAGAAGAACCCGCACAGCGTTTTGCCAAACTCCTCCCCGAAGTGGGCATAGATCGGCTCATAGACGGTATCCAGCAGTACCTTGGTCGCCGCCGAATCCAGCGGGTTCAGATAGCCTTCCGTCTGTTTCTCGCCGCCCTTGTAGCTGACAGTGATGACGTTCAGAGTCCACTGTCCATCCGGCAGGTCAAAATCCACGGCCACGCAGGGACCTTCCTTGGGGTTGCCGGGCAGCGGCTGGCCCATGGAGGAAAGCATGATCTCCCCCGTACGGGCATCTTCAAAAGTATAAACTTTGTCCGTCAAGTCGATGGTTGTGGTCGGGTCAATGGTTTCAAACGCGGTTTTGCGGCTCAGGGTCACAGCCAGGATTTTGTCACGCGGGTCGCGGAGGGCATACTTGAGAACAGCGGTCATGTTCTCCATCGGGCCGGCATAATCCAGCGTTTTGCAGCAGAGAAACTTTTTGCACAGCTCCGGGTGCTCCCGCTTGACCGCACCATCCGCAAAACCGGTGGGAAAGTGGCTGTCATCCAGGATCCACATCTCCATACCCGTGCGCTTTGCTTCGTCCAGCAGCAGGGCCAGATCCCGGAACCAGCCCGGACCGTTGAAATCCTTGTGCGGACGGGCTTCCACACAGAAGCCGCCGATGCCGCTTTCGCGGATCTTCTGCACCTCGCGGCGCAGTTCTTCTTCACTCTCTACGCCATGCACCCACAAAAAGGGATATAGGGCATTGGGGGTCTGTCCATGCAGGACATCACAAACGCTTTTCATGCTCGGGTCCTTTCCTTCCGTTTCACTCACTCTGAACATAGCACAGCACCCGTCCCTTTTGCAAGAGGCAGGTGCCATGCGGGAAATATTACGCTTTTTCGTCCGCGCTGGTCACAGCATAACTGCCGATTGCAGAAACCACAAAGGCAATGGCTGCACAGATCAGGAAGCCCCAGAAGCTGATATCCAGACCTGCGGGGTTGATCATGGACGGGATACGGAAGATGCCGTCACCGCCCCAGGTGTAGAACTTGATGCCCAGGATACCACCGATGACACCGGCAACGCCGCCACCCACGAAGGCGCAGATAAACCGCTTGAAGTTGGTCAGGGCCACGGTATAGATGACCGGCTCGGTGATGCCGCACAGCGCAGAAGCCATGGTGCCGAATGCCGTTGCACGGGTCTCACCATCCTTCACCTTGAGTGCGTAGCCCAGAGCCACACCAGCCAGTGCCCAGACGGTCAGGCCCAAGATGGCGTTGACCGGGCAGTAACCCAGGGTGGTAAGGTTGTTGATGATGATGGGGATCATGGCTGCATGGACACCCATCATGACGAACAGCTGCCAGAACGCGCCCAGAACACCGCCGCAGACCACAGGCACCGCATTGTACAGCGCGTTGACACCGGTAGCCAGAGCATTGGAAACGCCTGTCATGACCGGGCCGACCACCAGCAGGGTGAGCGGCAGCGTGATGACCAGCACCGCAGTCGGCACGAACATCAATTGCAGCATCTGCGGGATGATCTTTTTCGCAGCCTTTTCGATCCAGCTTGCCACAAAGACGGCCAGCAGGATGGGCAGCAGGGTCTGGGAGTAATCCAGCATCGTGACCTTGAGGCCGAAGAAGGTAAGCGTTTCCTCCGCGCCCACGAAAGCAGTCAGCTTCGGGTACAGCATCGCTGCGCCGATGACAGCAGCGGTATAAGGATTCATGCCAAAGACCTTGCCGGCCGAGAAACCGACGATGATGGGCATAAAGTACATCAGCGCATCGGCCGCTGCATACAGGATCAGGTAAATGCCGTTGTCACTGGTGAGCACACCGAAGGTGGTCAGGATGGTCAGAAAGCCCTTGATGATACCACCGGCGGCCATGGGTGCGATCATGGGCAGGATGCAGCCGGAAATGGCCTTGAAGAACTTGTTGAAGAAGCTGTCCTTCTTGACCACACGCATGCTTTCGGCCTTGGCCTTGCCGGCAGCCATGGCATCCTCCGTCAGGCCCAGCTTTGCCTTAACGACGGGGCACAGGTCAGAGACATAAGTACCGATGGGGATCTGGTACTGTCCTGCACCGTGCACAACGCTCATCACGCCTTTGATTTTTTTGACCTCGTCATCCTTGACGATGCTCTCGTCTGCCAGCACAAAGCGCAGACGGGTCATGCAGTTCGTCACACTGACAATGTTCTCTTTGCCGCCGACTGCCGCGATCAGCTCATCGGCAAATTGATCGTAGTCTTTTCTTGCCATGATCTTGTTCTCCTTCTCTTTGACATCTTCCAAAATACGCACAAAAACTTGACACAGCTAGCATTTCATTGTATGCTTGTGTCCAAATCGTACCTGTATTGTACCGTATCCGGCACGGTGTCACAATCTCAAAAGCAAACTCCGGTGCTGACAAAATCAAACTTTTCGTCGAACGATACTGGCAAAGTTTAAGACACTCACTGACAAAATCAAACCTTTTGGGAGGTATCTGCCATGCTGGCGCGTGAGGCATTCCGGGAAATGCTCTTTCCCCTCAGTGAAAAAGAACTGCACTACCGGGAGCACCCGGAGGATTCTCTGATCTATTTCAAAAATTTCCGGTATGAGGGCGAAGCGACTGTTGTGACGGGTGCGGACAACAGCGATGAGATCCTGTTTTTTCCGTCCCCTAAAAAACAGGCGGCCTCCAATCTGCATGGTGTGATCTCCCCAAAAATTGCGCCCCGCGTGCTGGAGGGAGGCAATCTGGCCTTTAACAAGCAGACCCGTTTTGGCATGGTGCCGCTGCACCGCCACAACTACATTGAAATGAACTATGTGTACTCCGGCTCCTGCGTGCAAGAGATCAACGGCCAGACGGTTGAGATGCACACCGGCGATGTGACCATTCTGGACCGGGATGTGGTGCACCGGGTGTTGCCCACCGGCGAAAACGACATCCTGCTCAACTGCCTGATGGGGCAGAATTATTTCAAGGCAAGCTTCATCGAGCGGCTTGCCGCCAGTGGAGCGGTGCCGCGGTTTCTTTCCAATGCGCTGAACGAGCGCAACGATCACGACCATTATCTGCTGTTTCATACGGAGCGGTCGTATATTTTCCGGGATCTGTTTGAGTGTGTGTTCTGCGAATATCTGGACCCTACCACCTGCACGGCGGGTGCGGTGGAGAATTATATGAGCCTGATCTTCATCGAGCTGGCACGCTGCTATCAGGGCAATCAGGAACACGAATACCACAAATCCAACAAGAACTACCTCACCGAAGTGCTGCAATACATGGATGACCACTGCATCGACTGCACACTGGAAAGCACCGCAGCGCATTTTGGCTTCCACCCCAATTACCTTTCTCGCATGGTCAAGGAGGGCACCGGCAGTGCCTTCAAGGATCTGGTATCGGATGGGCGGCTGTCCCGCGCCGCCTTCCTGCTGTTGACCACCGAAGCACCTATTAGTCAGATCGCCAACCAGTGTGGCTATTCCAACCAGAACTTCTTTTATAAAAAGTTTCAGGTGCGCTACGGCTGTACGCCAGCTGTATATCGTGCCACTGGCGGTGCCCTGGCAGAAGATATACGTTGAAAAGCAGAACAGTTTTTTATCCGAAACATAGACTTGAAATTTCAGTATGAATGGGTAAAAACTTATGGAAGTGTCCGCTATGCTGAAAGCTTCCAATTTTTTCTATAAGTCCTACTATTATTGCTTTACCACAATAAAATACTCAAAACCATCTTGACGCACCTTGCAAACCATGATACCCTTTGTCACAAATCACATTATCGCAAGATAAGAAATTGGCTCAACCGAAACTTCATATTTGAGATATGCAAGCCAACGATGTTGCCGATGCATTGAAAAGTTGGCTTGCTATGAAAAGTGGTGGTTCTCACCGTGATAACCACCACTTTCAGTGAGTGATTGCCCCCAAAAGAACGTACCGCCCCACAACACACCCGATCGTTTTGCCGCCGTTTCACCCGACAAAATCCTTCGCCTATACTGTGTGGGCGGTCTTTTTCTTTTCCGGGAAGCTGTACCTTGAAAATTTCATGAGCCGTCCGAATGTGATACCGGCTTTCCGGCCAACGCCGCTGCAAAACAGGGGCAGGAACTTCGTTCGGGTCAAACGGCGATCAACATACACGAGCAGCGGAACTCTCTACTTATTTTTGTGTCTTAACAATTCGGAAACAATTTTCGGAAATACGTTTTGAGCGCAGCGGTGGAGGGCAAGAACCGTCCCGTGGCCACAAATTTTCAATTCTTGAAAATGTTGTGCTCCATCGGGACTTCACTTCTTCAATGCATCTGCATTTCCGAAGTGATCTTGTTGGGGCGTGCCTGCCCCAAACCCTGCTCATATTCGCACCTTGCGGTGCGAAAGAACGGCGTGTCGTGCTTACATAGCTTCACCGAGAAGCTAGCAAGACGACAGGAGGTTCAATGAACAAAACGAATGTCAAAGCGAATCCCAGCACGACCCACCGCCACGACACGCCGAACAACAAAACGCACATCATCAAGTTCCGTGTGACGGAAACTGAAAAGTTGGAACTTGAAAATACCGCAAAACTCCTTCATCTCTCCCTGTCCACTCTCATCCGCCGTGCGCTGCACAGTGCAAAGATCGAGCGCACGGTTGTCGTTGCCGGCGGCGGAGAAGAAACCCTGAACGCCGTTTCCACTCTGCTTGCCCAGTGCGGCAAGGTGGGCGGAAACCTGAACCAACTCGCACGACACTTCAACTCCGGTGGAGCAGATACCGAACAACTCCGGGCGAAACTTCTTGACGAACTTACAGACCTGACTGCCTTCCGGCTCAACGCCGAGAAAATTCTTGGTGAACTGTATGGCAACGCTCAAGCATATCGCCTCTAAGAATTCGGACTACTCCGCCATCGAAGCGTACCTGATTTACCAGCACGATGAGTTCACCGGGACGCAGCTTCTTGATCAACAAGGCAGGCCCATGCTGCGGGATTCGTACATTCTGGATACGCTTGAATGCGGCGATTTCTCGTTTGCAACGGCCTGCCTGCTGGCAAACCGAAAGTACAACAAGAACAACCACCCCGATGATATTAAGAGCCACCAGTATATCATCAGCTTTGACCCCAGAGATGCAGCCGACAACGGCTTGACCATGGAAAAAGCACAGGCTCTCGGCCTGAACTTCTGTAAAGAAAACTTTCCCGGTCATCCTGCCATCGTCTGCACCCACCCGGATGGGCATAACCATTCGGGAAATATCCATGTCCACATCGTGATCGGCAGCATCCGCACACGAGAAGTGGAACGCAAGCCCTATATGCAGAAGCCTCGTGACTGGCGTGAGGGCATGAAGCACTCCAGCACAGCCCAGACCATGCGGCACCTGCGTGTCGCAGTCATGGAAATGTGCGAATGCGCTGACCTGCACCAGATCAACCTACTGGAAGCACAAGGCAACCGTGTTTCTGAACGGGAATACTGGGCGCGGCGGCGTGGACAGAAACGGCTTGACCAAGCCAACGCACGACTGATCGTAGCGGGGCAGAAGCCTAAACAGACTGTCTACCAGACGGAACTGGAAACGCTGCGAAAGCAAATCGACTCTGTTCTGAAGAAGGCTACCACCTTCGAGGAATTTTCTGCATTGCTCATGCAGGAACACGGCGTTGCCGTGAAAGAGAGCCGAGGGCGATTGAGCTACTGCCCGCCCAATCGGGTAAAGTTCATCACCGCCCGGAAGCTGAGCAAGAAGTTTGAGAAAAAGCAGGTGCTCGCCGCACTCGCTCAGAACATCCGGCTTGCCCCGACCATCCAGCCTATCGCAACAGACAAGCCCGACAGGATTCAGAAACTGGTGGACATTCAGGCGAAGCTGAAGCAGGGCAAGAGCATTGGCTACGAGCGTTGGGCGAAGAAGCATAACCTCAAAGCCATGGCCCAGACCTTGATTCTCTTGCAGGAGAAAGGTCTGCTCAACGAGGGCGCACTTGACCAGCGCATTGATGAACTGCAAACGCAGTACGACAGTGCAAAGGAAGTCGTGCTCGACCTCGAAACCCGCATGGTAGACAATCAGAAGCTGCGCAGCCACGCTGCTGCCTACAAGCAGTATCGACCGCTTACGCAGAAACGGAACGCTGTCAAATCCCCCGCAGCCTTTGAAGATCAGTACCGTGCAGAACTGACAGCATACCGGGCGGCAGCAGCCTATCTCAAGGCAAACAACATCACCTGCCTGCCCAGCCCGAACAAGTTGGAAGCGGAATACTGCGCGCTTGCCTCCGAAAAGGCCCAGTTTTATGAGCAGTACAAGGAAGCCAAGTCCGAGCTGCTCAAACTGAAAGACGCAAAACAGAATGTTGCCCTGTTCTTCCGGGAGGAAAAACAGACGCAGCATCACGAGAGATAAGGAGTGTGCGTATGATCAATCTGAAAATCGACCCGGAGTTCCAGAATCAGATTCCGCCGCTGACGGACGATGAGTACAAGCAGCTTGAAGAAAACATCCTCAAGGAAGGCAAGCTGCTTTCTCCTTTGATCGTCTGGGGAAACACCCTCGTTGACGGCCACAACCGTTATGCCATCCTCCAGAAGCACCCGGAGATTTACTTCTCCACCATGCCGCTCCGATTTGAAAGCAGAGAAGAAGTCCTCGCATGGATCTGCAAAAATCAGTTGGGGCGGCGCAACTTGAGTCCCGAACAGAAGCGTTATCTGATTGGCAAACAGTACGAAGCCGAGAAGAAAGCTGCAAAAATCTTTCGGGGCAACCAGTACACTTTAGCAAAGAAAAGTGGTGGTGCTCACGATGACAACCACCACTCCGGGAAGAAAACCTGCGACCGGATCGCAGAGGAAAACGGTGTCAGCCGTGCCTCTGTTCTCCGTGCCAGCCACTATACACGGGGCATCGACATCGCAGATACGCTTTCTCCCGGCATCAAGCAGAAAGTCTTTTCCGGCGAAGTAAAGTTCACGAACGAAGAAATGTCCAAGCTCGTGCAGGCAAGTGCCGAGCATCGTTTAGATGTTCTTGCTCAAATCCTGCATCCAGAGGCATTGGAAGTACTGGAATCTGCCAGCGCAGAGTTTGAACCTGAAAAAGCGGAACCTGTTTCCATGCCCACACCACAAACAGAAGAATTCCGGTGCTATCATGTACCGGACGAGTTTATGAAGGTTTACAAATCTTTGAGCCGTGCGACCGAAATGATGAAAAACTCATGGAAGAAAACGCTCAAAAACAATCCCAGTTATTTCACTGACCCGGAAAAGCAGAAGGTTCTCCGCTTCGCAATGCAGAGGCCTGCTAACTACCTGACTGAAATCGAAACCTATCTGGAAAAGGCTCTTGCAGAAGCCCTTGAAGAAGAAAAGACCGCATAACGGAAGGCACTTATACGTCACCAACAAATCCACCAAAAGCAAGTGCAGGGTAGAAAACTTCCGCCCCTTGCGCCTGATATAACATGTAATCCTGATTTTCCCGCCCGACTTCGCCGCAGTGGGACGATCAGAGGAGTGTGCGTTTGAACAAGAAGAAAAAATCCACAAATCTTTCCCCGTATCCCGATGAAGCCATCGAACGTCTGGCACGGGCATTCTACCCGGCAATCCTTGCCTGCTGGAACAGCGAGGAAGGTCAACGGGAGTTTGCTGCATGGCAGGCGGAACAGGCTCATATTGCTGCAACCAAAGAAAAACAGGAAGTTCCCGTCGGGGAACTCCCTGCCTTACTTATCGTGTGTGGATTTTTGCAGGGTGCGTCCGGCAGGGCGCACCCTGTTTTTGTTTTGTCCTCAATCCTCTAATCCATAGCTTCCAGCCGCATTCTTCAGGTATTCTTCCGGCTCACCGTTCAGGATCAGCTCAGCATACGCCAGCGGGTCATTGTAGATGAGGTAGTCCAGTTCTGACCT
>OGLN01002207.1_pt1 | contig 12476 bp, 10 predicted proteins | sample 1572641 | NCBI WGS metagenome assembly OGLN01 (sample SAMEA2581903, study PRJEB24529) | metagenome | biome: Human gut stool | place: China | collected 2011
GTCATGTTGCGCTCAGCTGATCGCCGCGGGGCAGCTGATCGCTACGGTGCGACTGTTCGCCGCGATGCAACGTCCTGAACGTAACTCGTCTCAGACGGCCGTGAAGCGCAGGAAGAGGGCGTAGCCGATAATCGCGAGAACCCAGATGACAGCCGTTGTCACGGTCAGGCGTATCAGGTTCTTCGAAGCGACGCCGGATGAATTCAGGGAGGTGCTCATTCCCCCGCCGAACATGTCGGACAGTCCGCCGCCCTTGCCCTTGTTGAGCAGGACGAAGAAAACCGTCATGATGCTGGTCAGCGCGATGATCCCCAAGAGGACCCAACGTACAATTTCCACTTCGACCTTTCGGTGCCTTCGTGTCTCAGCCCGGCCTGCTCAGCAGACGCCGGGCTCTGTTCCTCCGACCCGACTATACGCCATGGGTCAAGACGGTGCCTCGTTGGCTGGTGCATCCGGTGGACAGGGAACAGAGCACGCGCCTGTCCCCCGCCAACTGCCTATTCGGAGACCACGTGCTTCTCGAAGCGTGCGATGTTCGCAAATTCCTCGGCCTTGAGAGACGCGCCCCCGACGAGGACGCCGTCGACATCCTTCTCAGCGAGAGTTGCCGCCGCGTTGGCCGCCTTGACCGAACCCCCGTAGAGGATCCTGACAGCGGATGCAGTCTCGGCGTCGTAGAGGTTTTCGAGCTCCGCCCGAATGGCAGCGGACATTTCCTGGGCGTCTTCCGGGCCCGCAACCTCGCCGGTACCGATGGCCCACACTGGTTCGTACGCCACGACCAGAGTTTTGGCGTTGGACGCTGACAGGCCCTTGAGCGAGCCGCGGAGCTGTTCGAGGGTGAACCCGACGTGGTTCCCGGCCTTGCGCTCCTCCAGTCCTTCCCCGACGCACAGAATGGGGGTCAGACCGTGCCGATATGCGGCATCAACCTTTTTGGAACACAGCTCGTCGTCTTCCTGGTGGATGGTTCTGCGCTCGGAGTGGCCGACCAGAACGTAGGTGCACTCGAGCTTCTTCAGGAATGCGCCAGAGATGTCACCGGTGTATGCCCCCGAGTCCTGGTCCGACAGGTCCTGGGCACCATACTCGAGCTTGAGCTTGTCCCCGTTGACCAAGGTCTGTACTGATCGCAGGTCGGTGGACGGCGGGAACACGGCCACCTCGACACGGTCGTAGTCGAAATTGGCGTCGTCGAGGGTCCACGCGAGCTTCTGCACCAGCGCGACGCCCTCCGCGTGGTCCATATTCATTTTCCAGTTGCCGGCGATGATGGTCTTGCGGTATCTGCGATTCATAGCGATTCTTACTCCTCTTATCTATATTTCAAAAGGGTGAAAAGTTTCCCCTTTGGTGTCATTTATCCAGCAGGCAGGCCACGCCCGGCAGCTCGATGCCCTCCAGGAACTCCAGGGAGGCGCCGCCGCCGGTGGAGATGTGAGTGATCTTATCGGCGAAGCCCATCTGCTCCACGGCTGCAGCGCTGTCGCCGCCGCCCACGATGGTGATGGCCCCGCTGCCGGCCAGGGCCTGGGCCATGGCCCGGGTGCCGGCGGCGAACTTCTCAAACTCGAACACGCCCATGGGGCCGTTCCACACCACGGTGCCTGCGCCCCGGACGGCGGCGCAGAAGGTGCGGATGGTCTCGGGGCCGATGTCCAGGCCCTCCATGTCGTCGGGGATGGCGTCGGTGGGCACCACCAGGCTGTCGGCGTCGGCGGAGAACTCCGCCGCGGCCACGGTGTCGGTGGGCAGCAGCAGCTGCACGCCCCGGTCCTTGGCCTTCTGGATCATCTGAAGGGCGTAGTCCAGCTTGTCCGGCTCGCACAGGCTCTTGCCGATGGAGCCGCCCTGGGCCCGGGCAAAGGTATAGGCCATGCCGCCGCCGATGATGATGGTGTCGGCCTTTTCCAGCAGGTTGTTGATGACGCCGATCTTGTCGGATACCTTGGCTCCGCCCAGCACCGCCACGAAGGGGCGCTTGGGGTTCTCCAGAGCGCCGCCCATGATCTCCAGCTCCCGGGCCACCAGCAGGCCGGACACGGCCGGCAGGAACGCCGCCACACCGGCGGTGGAGGCGTGGGCCCGGTGTACGGTGCCGAAGGCGTCGGACACATACAGCTCCGCCATGGAGGCAAGCTCCCGGGCAAACTCCGGGTCGTTCTTCTCCTCCCGGGGGTCAAAGCGCAGATTCTCCAGCAGCATGATCTGGCCGCCCTGGAGGGCCGCCGCCTTGGCCTTGGCGTCCTCGCCCACGATGTCCCGGGCGAAGAGGACCTCCTGGCCCAGCAGCTGGCTCAGACGCTCCGCCACCGGCCGGAGGGTCAGGCTGTCCTTCCACTGGCCCTTGGGCTTGCCCAGGTGGGAGCAGGCGATCACCGCCGCCCCACGCTCCAGCAGATACCGGATGGTGGGAAGGCTGGCCACGATGCGCTTGTCGCTGGTGATGGCGTGGGTCTCCTTGTCCTGGGGCACGTTGAAGTCGCAGCGCAGCAGGATCTTCTTGCCTGCCACGTCCACGTCCATGATGGTTTTCTTATTGTAATTCATATCGGTCGCTCCTTTATGAAAATAATACGCGGGATCAATCGGCCATTTCGCCGCAGTGCAGCAGGCTGGGGAAGCCCTGCTGGCGCAGAGCCTCATAGGTCAGCACCGCCACGGAGTTGCTGAGGTTCAGGCTCCGGGCCGGGGAGACCATGGGCAGGCGGATGCAGCGGTCATAGTGGGCCAGGCGGAACGCCTCCGGCAGGCCCGCCGTCTCCTTGCCGAAAAACAGCCAGCATCCCTCCCGGAACCGGGCCTGGCAGTAGTCCTGGGGGGCCTTGGTGGTGGCCAGCCACAGGTCCTCCGCCGCCTCCGGGCGCCGCCGGAAGAAATCCTCCAGGCTTTCGTAGTCATACACGGACACCAGGCGCCAGTAGTCCAGTCCGGCCCGCTTCACGGCCCGGTCGGATATGTCGAAGCCCAGAGGGCGGATCAGGTGCAGGTCGCAGCCGGTGGCGGCACAGGTGCGGGCGATATTTCCGCAATTCTGGGGAATTTCCGGCTCAACCAGAACAATATGCACCATTTTCCCGTCCCTCCCTTCGGCCTTTGCCTGACATGACCAGCCTATTGTAATGCAATTCCCTAAAGAATGCAACCGGAAATTGTAAATTTTGGGCATTTTTTCTTAAAACGACAAAAAACCATCTGTGAATTGTATGGGATTTCCGGATTTTGCAGCAGATTTTGCAGACCGGAAAAATTATTGCCAGAAAAAAACGCAAAAATACTGGATTTTCACGCAGAGCATGATATAATGGGATGGATCATAGAAAGGGGGATGGTTCCCGTGAATTGTGAAATTGCGATTTTCGACCTGAAGGGTGCTCTGGCCCCCCAGGATCAGCCGCTGATGCTGCAGCCTGTCCTGTTCTGCCCGGTGCTGACCTGGGCGGCGCAGGAGCTTATGGACTGCGGCGTGCAGCGGTATTTTATTGTCTGCCCGGAGAAGTGGCGTCAGGAGGTCCTGGACGACCTGCCGGGCTGTGACGTGACGTTTTTTGACCATGCGGAGGCGGCCCTTTCCGCCGCCAACGGAGACGTGGTGATGGTCCCCGGGCCGGTGGTGCCGGTATACGGCCCGGAGGACGGACGCAGCGTGTATGCCGCCGACAGCCAGGTGCTGCTGGCCCGGCTGCGGGCTGGGACCCCTCTGACCGACTGCCCGGCGGAGGCGGCAGGCGTCCGCTCCCTGTGGAGGCCCCAGACGCTGGCCCCGGCCTTCCGGCCCTCTGACTCGGCGGCGGCGCTGACGGCGGCTATGCCGGACGCCCGGGAGCTGATCCTGCGGCGGCTGGCGGAAAACGGGGTCACCGTGGTGGACCCCGCCACCACCTATGTGGACCCCCGGTGCTCCGTGGCTTCCGGCGTCACCCTGCTGCCGGGGACCATCCTGCGGGGACACACCGCCATCGCTGCGGGCTGCGAGATCGGCCCCAATTCCATGGTGCGGGACTGCACCGTGGGGGAGGGGACCACCATCAACGCCTCTCAGGTCAACGAGAGTACGATCGGCAGCTATACCACCGTGGGACCCTTCACCTATGTGCGGCCGGGGTGCACCATCGGCGACCACTGCCGGGTGGGGGACTTTGTGGAGGTGAAGAACTCCGTCATCGGCGACGGCACCAAGATCAGCCACCTGACCTATGTGGGCGACAGCGATGTGGGCCGGCGGGTGAACTTCGGCTGCGGCACCGTTACCACCAACTACGACGGCCACAAAAAGTTCCGCTGCACCATCGGCGACGACGTGTTCCTGGGCTGCAACACCAACCTCATCGCGCCGGTCACCGTGGGGGACCGGGCCTATACCGCCGCCGGATCCACCGTTACCGACGACGTGCCCGATGGGGCGCTGGCCATCGCCCGGACCCGGCAGACCAACAAGCTCGGCTGGGCCGACCGCCTGCACAGCCTGTGGAAAAAGGACAAGTGAGGCTGTCAACAAGTGAGTATCGGCGTCAGCCGTCTCAGATAGATCAGTACCAAGAGAGATTTTTTTGAGTAAGATAGAAAGCGAGTGTGTAAAGAAATGATTTCTCATGGCAAGGACATCAAGGTGTTCACCGGTAACTCCAATCCCGCTCTGGCAAAGGAGATCTGCCAGATCATCGGCACCAAGCTGGGCGAGTCTGAGGTAAAGACCTTCGCCGACGGCGAGGTGTCCGTCTCCCTGTACGAAACCGTCCGCGGCAGCGACGTGTTTCTCATCAACTCCACCTGCAAGCCCGTCAATGACAGCCTCATGGAGCTGCTGATCATGATCGACGCCTGCCGCCGGGCCTCCGCCGGGCGCATCACCGCCGTGATCCCCTATTTCGGCTATGCCCGCCAGGACCGCAAGGCCAAGAGCCGCGATCCCATCTCCGCCAAGCTGGTGGCCAACATGATCGTGGCCGCAGGCGCGGACCGGGTGCTGACCATGGACCTGCACGCCAGCCAGATCCAGGGCTTCTTCGACATCCCCGTGGACAACCTGCTGGGCAACCCCGTCTTTGTGGACTACTACGCCAAGAAGTTCGGCGAGCGGGCCGAGGACATGGTGGTGGTGTCCCCCGATGTGGGCTCCGTGGCCCGGGCCCGGACCTTCGCCCAGAAGCTGCACATGAACCTGGCCATCGTGGATAAGCGCCGCCAGAAGGCCAACCAGTGCGAGGTCATGAACGTCATCGGCGACGTGGCCGGCAAGGACTGCATCCTGTTTGACGACATGGTGGATACCGCCGGTTCCCTGTGCAACGCCGCCAAGGCCATCGTGGAGGTGGGCGGCGCCAGGAACGTGTATGCCTGCGCCAGCCACGGCGTGCTGTCCGGCCCGGCTCTGGAGCGGCTGGAGGGCAGCAACATCACGGAGCTGGCCCTGCTGAACACCATTCCGGAGACCCAGGGCGCCGGGTGCAGCAAGATCAAGTATCTGTCCGTGGCTCCCATGTTCGGCGAGGCCATCGAGCGGATCTATCAGGAAATTTCCATTGCCAAGCTGTTCAACTGAGCATTTTTGTGATATAATAACCGGGCGATTTTTTCGCCCGGTTATTTTTACCGGCAGTTTTCCGATACAGGGGGATGTGACGCTATGTTTTTTCATCGCAGCGGCGGCGGGATCAGCTGGCTGCTGGTGGGCCTGGGGAATCCCGGGAACCAGTATGCCGCCACCCGGCACAACATGGGCTTTATGGCCCTGGACCGTCTGGCGGACCGGGAGGGCTTCCGCTTCAATAAGCTGCGCTTCCGGGCCTGGACCGGCCAGTGGAAGGTGGGGGACCAGCAGGTGCTGGTGATGAAGCCCCAGACGTATATGAATCTGTCCGGCGAGTCCGTGGGCGAGGCGGCCCGGTTTTATAAGATCCCGGCGGACCATGTGCTGGTCATCAGCGACGACGTGTCCCTGCCTGCCGGGAAGCTGCGGATTCGGGGCGGCGGCAGCGCCGGAGGACACAACGGCCTGAAGAATATCATCCAGCACCTGGGCACCGACCGATTCCCTCGCATCAAGGTGGGGGTAGGCTCCCCCCGGCCCGGGGAGCACGACATGGTGGACTGGGTCATGGGCAAGCCCATGGGTGAGGACCGGACGGCGGTGGAGGATGCCCTGGACCGGGCAGGCGAGGCGGCCAAGACCCTGATCACAGAGGGCATCGACCGGGCCATGAACCGGTTCAATTGATACTTTTAAGTTCTGTTACAGCTTCGGGGCGTATACTACAGTCGTATACGCCCCCGAGCGCGCTGCGGAGGAAGGGAGGTGCCCGGTGAAGGCGCTGATGAAGGAGCTGCTGAGCCTGACGGAGGTGCGGCAGCTGACAGAGGACGTAGAAAACGGCGTAAGCCCGGTGCTGATCACCGGCGTAAGCCCGGTGCACCGGGCCCAGGTGGAGGCGGCCCTGCATCTGGAAACCCGGCGGCCACTGGTGGTGCTGTGTCCCGACGAGCGGGAGGCCCGGCGGCAGGCCGGTGACCTGCGGGTGCTCACCGGGGAGGAGCCGCTGGTGCTGCCGGCCCGGGAGCTGCAATGGCGGCCCATGGAGGCCAGCCGCCAATGGGAAAACCAGCGGCTGGCGGCCCTGTACCGCCTGGGAAGCAGCCCCGTGGTGGTGACCACCCCGGAGGCCCTGGTGCAGCGGTGCATCCCGCCCCGGGTGCTGGAGCGGACGGTCCTGACCCTGGCCGTGGGCCAGCGGTGGGACCTGGGGGACCTGGCCCGGCGGCTGGCCGGAGCCGGATACACCCGGTGCGACCAGGTGGAGGGCCCGGGACAGTTCGCCCTGCGGGGCGGCATCCTGGACGTGTTCTCCCCGGGGATGGAGCAGCCGGTGCGCTGCGAATTTTTCGACGACGAGATCGACTCCCTGGGCATTTTCGATACCGCCACCCAGCGGCGGGTGGAAAACCGCCGGGAGGCCCTGCTGCTTCCGGCGGCGGAGGTGCTGCCGGCCTGGCAGGAGGGCCAGGCGGAGCAGGCGGCCCGGCGGCTGGAGGCCGCGGTGAAGCGCCTGGCCCGGAAGCAGGACACCCAGGCCCTGCGGGAGCTGCTGACCGCCGACGCCGCCCGTCTGCGCCAGGGCATGGCCCCCAACGGCCCGGACCGGTGCCTGGCGGCGGTGTATCCGGAAAAGACCACGGCCCTGGACTATCTGCCCGAAAACGCCCTGGTATGCGTGGAGGAAAGCGGCCGGACGGCGGAGGCCTTGCGGGGCTGGCTGTGGCAGCTGAAGGAGGACGTGTCCGCCGGAATGGAGGCGGGCTTTCTGGCCGGGGAGCTGGCGGATTTTGCCGCCTCGGAGCAGGAGCTGGCGGCCCGGCTGGAAAAGCGCCCCACGGTGCAGCTGGACAGCCTCACCACCGGCCGGCAGCTGCTGGCTCCCAAGGACCTATTACAGCTGACGGCCAAGCAGCTGTCCAGCTACGGCGGGTCGTTGGAGCTGGCCTGCACGGACCTGACCCACTATCTCACCGCAGGCTACCGGGTGATGGTGCTGTGCGGCGGAGAGGTTCGGGCCAGGAACCTGCAGCAGATGCTGGCGGACCGGAAGATCCCCGCCACGGTGGACCTGACCGGGGAAAAGTCCCCGGAGAAGGGCACGGTGCTCATCGCCGTGGGCGCCCTCTCCGCCGGGTGCGAATACCCGGAGGGGCGGCTGGCGGTGCTGACGGAGGGGCAGCTGACCACGCCCCTGTCCGGCCGGAGTAAAAAGCCCCGGCCCAAGCGGGACAGCAATCAGCAGAAGCTCCAGTCCTATACGGACCTGACCCCCGGAGACCTGGTGGTCCACGCCCACCACGGCATCGGCCGGTTCGTGGCCATGCTGCGCCTGCCGGTGGACGGGGTGGAGAAGGACTATATCAAGATCGCCTACGCCGGGCAGGACGTGCTGTACGTTCCGGCCACGTCTCTGGACCTGGTCAGCAAGTACATCGGCCCCGGCGAGGACAACGAGCGCACCAAGCTCAATAAGCTGGGGGGCACCGAGTGGGCCAAGACCACCCGGAAGGCCAAGGCCGCCGCCAAGGACCTGGCCGAGGGCCTGATCCGGCTGTATGCCCAGCGCCAGCGGCTGGCAGGCCATGCCTTCTCCCCGGACAGCCCCTGGCAGCAGGAGTTTGAGGACGCCTTCCCCTACACGGAGACCGACGACCAGCTGCAGGCCATCCGGGACATCAAGGCCGACATGGAGCAGCCCCGGCCCATGGACCGGCTGCTGTGCGGCGACGTGGGCTACGGCAAAACCGAGGTGGCCCTGCGGGCGGTGATGAAGTGCATCATGGACGGCAAGCAGGCCGCCATTCTGGTGCCCACCACCGTTCTGGCCCAGCAGCACTATGCCACGGCGGTGAACCGCTTCCGCTCCTTCCCGGTGAACATCGAGGTGCTGTCCCGGTTCCGGACCCCGGCCCAGGTGCGGGACATCCTGGCCCGGACCCAGGCGGGAAAGGTGGACCTGCTGATCGGCACCCACAAGCTATTGCAGAAGGACCTGAAATTTCACGACCTGGGCCTGCTGGTCATCGACGAGGAGCAGCGCTTCGGCGTGACCCACAAGGAAAAGCTCCGGGAGCGGGCCAAGCAGGTGGACACCCTGACCCTGTCCGCCACCCCCATCCCCCGGACCCTGAACATGGCCCTGTCCGGCATCCGGGACATGAGCACTATCGAGGAGCCGCCCCACGACCGCCAGCCGGTGCAGACCTATGTGGTGGAGCATGAGTGGCCCGTCATTGCCGAGGCCATCCGCCGGGAGCTGAGCCGGGGCGGGCAGGTGTACTACCTGCACAACCGGGTGGAGAACATCGAGTCCACCGCTGGGCGGCTGCGCCAGTGGCTGGGGGAGGACGTGGCCATCGGCATTGCCCACGGGAAAATGGCCGAGCGGGAGCTCAGCTCCGTGATGCAGCAGATGGCCGACGGCGAAATTCAGGTGCTGGTGTGCACCACCATCATCGAAACCGGCATCGACATCCCCAACGTGAACACCCTGATCATCGAGGACGCGGACCGGCTGGGCCTGTCCCAGCTGCACCAGATCCGGGGCCGCATCGGCCGCAGCGCCCGCCGGGCCTATGCGTACCTGACCTACCGCCCCGGGAAGGTGCTGACGGAGGTGGCCTCCAAGCGGCTGTCCGCCATCCGGGAGTACGTCACCTTCGGCTCCGGCTTCCGCATCGCCATGCGGGACCTGGAGATCCGGGGGGCGGGGAACCTGCTGGGACCGGAGCAGTCCGGCTATCTCATGAGCGTGGGCTATGATATGTATCTGAAGCTGCTGAACGACGCGGTGCTGGAGCAGCAGGGGAGGGGACGGGACATCCGCCCCGACTGCTCGGCGGACCTGGCCACCTCGGCCCACATTCCGGAAAAATATGTGTCCTCCCCCCGGCAGCGGATGGACCTGTACCGCCGGATGGCGGCCATCCGCACCACCGAGGAGGCCTCGGACCTGGTGGACGAGCTGACGGACCGGTACGGCGACCCGCCCAAGGCGGTGATGGCCCTGCTGGACGTGGCCCTGCTGCGGGCCGCGGCGGCGGAGGTGTTCATCACCGATATCACCCAGAAGGCCGGTGTGGTGGCCTTCACCTTTGACAGCCGGGTGGATGTGCCCAGCCTGATGGCCGTGTGCACCATGCCGGGCTATCGCAGCCGCCTGCGGCTGTCCGCCGGAGAGCCGCCCCGGCTGCAGCTGCACCTCTCCCCGGGGGAGGACGCCCTGGCCGCCGCCGGGAAGCTGACGGAGGAGCTGCGGCTGAAAAAAGAAGAACTGGGCAAAGCCCATGAAGGAGGAGCAACATGAAAAAATCCCTGATCCGTCTGGCCGCCTCGGTGGTCCTGTCCGTGGCGCTGGTGGCGGCGATCTCCGCCAGCGGGATCCTTACCAATGGCCACCGCAGCGACGGCCTGTTTTACCAGGCCTCCGGCATCCGGCCGGACGCGGAGCTGCTGACCGTCAACGGCGAGACCATCGACGCCGAGGAGTATCTGTACTGGGTGGCCTACGACTGCGAGTATCTGTCGGCCAACGTGTCGGACCTGGACTTTGACGCGGAGCTGTCCGACGGCATGACCTACGGGGCCTATGTCAGGCAGGACGCCCTGGAGACGGTGAAGCTGTACGCCGTGATCCGCCAGTGGGCCAGGCAGGGGAACGTGACCCTGACCGACTCCGACCGGGAGGCCCTGGAAAAGCAGCGCCAGCAGTATATCAACTACTACGGCAGCCAGGAGGCCTATCTCAAGCAGATCCAGGGCATGGGCGTGTCGGAGACCATGTTCGACAGCATCAACCAGGGGTACTATCTGTACGCCGGGGTGCGCCAGGCCTTCTGCACCGAAGGAAGCGCCCTGTATCCCGCCCAGGAGGACATCGACGCCCTGGCCAAGGACAGCGGCTACGCCACCTGTCTGCTGCTGTACTGGCCCCTGGACGGCAAGGACGATGACAACACCCGCCTGGCGGCGGAGAGCTTCGCCCAGCAGCTGCGGGATTCCCAGGACGTTGCCGCCACCTATCTGGACCTGGCGGCCCAGCTGGGCATGGAGAACGTGACGGAGGAGGGAGTCACCGCCTCCGCCGGGGACATGGGCGAGACCCTGGCCGCCGCCGTGGCGGCCCTGGAGCCGGGCCAGGTCAGCGGCGTCATCGAGACCGATAACGCCCTGTATGTGGCGGTGGGCCGGGAGCTGAACCGGTCCGCCGTGGTGAACGCCCTGTTTGAAACCCGGATCAAGGACGCCGTGGCAAACGCCCAGGTGGACTACAACACCCGCCTGTATAACAAGCTCAACGTGGGCGACTTCTATACCAAGCTCCAGGAGGCCCGGGCGGCCTTGTCATAAAATTAACCAGCTTGTTAATTTTTAGTCAAACCACCAAAGAAATCCAGTCAAATCCTGTTCAGTTCCACGATTTTTGCGATTCGGAGCAATTCTGGGGTTGACTATTTGGTCGAAAATGACTACGATATAGGTACAGAGTAGAACCCTAAAACAAAATGTAGGAGGAAAATTCCATCATGAAAGATCTGTATGTCGTCAATTGCTGCCGTACCGCTATCGGCTCCTTCGGCGGTTCCCTGAAGAACACCCCTGCCGCCGAGATGGGCGCCGTGGTGGTGAAGGAGGCCCTCAAGCGCGCCAATATCGCCCCCGAAAACGTGGATGAGGTCATGTTCGGCTGCATCCTGACCGCCGCCCAGGGCCAGAACGTCGCCCGCCAGGTGGCCATCAAGGCCGGTATCCCCTACTCCGTTCCCGCTTACACCGTGGGCATGGTCTGCGGCTCCGGCATGAAGTCCGTCATCGAGGGCGCCCGCTCCATCCTGGCCGGTGATTCCGACGTGGTGGTCTGCGGCGGCACCGAGAACATGAGCGCCGCTCCCTTCGCCTCCCTGGACGCCCGCTGGGGCGCTCGCATGGGCGACAAGAAGCTGGTGGACACCATGATCAAGGACGGTCTGTGGGACGCTTATAACAACTATCACATGGGCACCACCGCCGAGAACATCAACGACATCTGGGGCATCACCCGCGAGGAGCAGGACGCCTTCGCCGCCGCCTCCCAGCAGAAGACCGAGGCCGCCCAGGCCGCCGGCCGCTTCGACGACGAGATCGTTCCCGTGATGATCAAGGTCAAGAAGGAAATGGTCCCCTTCGCCAAGGATGAGTATCCCAAGGCCGGCGTCACCAAGGAAGGCATCGCCAAGCTGCGCGGCGCGTTCCCCGTCAGCCCCGAGTCCCCCAATCCCCAGGTGGTGAACACCTTCGAGCCCACCGGCATCCAGGATGCCGCTGACAAGGGCCAGCCTCGGGTCACCGCTGCCAACGCCTCCGGCATCAACGACGGCGCTGCCGCCATCGTGCTGGCTTCCGGCGAGGCCGTGGAGAAGTACGGTCTGAAGCCCATGGCCAAGCTCATCGGCTGGGGCCAGGGCGGCGTGGATCCCAAGATCATGGGCGTGGGCCCCGTGCCCGCTTCCCGTCAGGCTCTGAAGAAGGCCGGTCTGACCATCGACGACATCGACCTGGTGGAGGCCAACGAGGCCTTTGCCGCCCAGTCCATCGCCGTGGCCCGCGAGCTGCACTTCGACATGAGCAAGGTCAACGTCAACGGCGGCGCCATCGCTCTGGGCCACCCCGTGGGCGCTTCCGGCGCTCGTATCATCGTCACCCTGCTGCACGAGATGCAGAAGCGGCCCGAGGCCAAGCGCGGCCTGGCCACCCTGTGCATCGGCGGCGGCATGGGCGTTGCCACCATCTACGAGAAGTGCTGAACCCCTTCGGCGCATAAAACCGCATAGCAAAAAAATCCCCGGCTGCCTGGCAGCCGGGGATTTTTTTGCTGTCCCAAAAGGGCAATGCCCTTTTGGGACAAAAGCCTCGCAGAGTTTGCCGCCCGCAGGCGGCAAAGCAAGTTTGATCCGTTTTTTGC